>CXWK01004727.1_pt1 | contig 13650 bp, 11 predicted proteins | sample 590851 | NCBI WGS metagenome assembly CXWK01 (sample SAMEA3498364, study PRJEB10139) | wastewater metagenome | biome: wastewater treatment plant; material: activated sludge | place: Denmark | collected 2014-08-01
TGTCGGGCATGGGCGGAATGGGCGGCATGGCCGGCATGAGCGGCGACAAGAAGAACTGATCCGTTCTTCTCACCCGCAACCATCAGCAACATCGTGGGGGCCGGGCTTCGGCCCGGCTCCCACATCCCGCCGGACGAGGTCGGCCTGGACCGACGTCGTGAACAGAGTCCCGAGAACCTCATGTCGATCCCGCGAGCCCGCGCCGTTTCCTCCGCGCTGACCGTCGTTGCTCTTCTCGCCGGCTGGGCGGCGTTGGCGCAATCGCCCGGCGCCAAGACCGATCCGGCCGAAGATCCAGCAACTATCGCCAGCGTCGCCGCGACGAAGGCGCGCGCAGCCAAGGCCGACTATCAACGCGGCGTGTGGGACCCGACCCATTTCAAGCCGGCGATCGACCATGCCGGCAACGAGGCCTGCCTCGTCTGCCATTCCGAAATCGTGAAGGCGACGCCGCGCGAAGCGTCTCCGGCCGGCGTGAAAGCCGGCGAAGCGCTCGCCTGGTATCAGACGCTCGAGACCTATTCCGGCAAACAGGAAAGCTTCCACTGGCGGCACCTGCAATCGTCGTTCGCCAAGGAGACGATGAATCTTCAGTGCAATTTCTGCCACCAGGGCAACGATCCGCGTGAGAAATCGCCGCATGTGACAGCGGTGAGGAGCGACGGCGCGCCGAACTCGTCGTGGGCCGGCGCTGCGCCCGCGTTCACCCTGCGCAAGAGCGTCAACCCCAGCGAAACGTGCCTGCGCTGCCACGGCGCGTTCCCGGCCGAAAACATGGGCCTCGGCGATCCCTGGCCGGCGACGCGCGAAGGCCTGGAAACGGTGGAGACGCCGAATGGATGCCTTGGCTGCCACGCCGAGCAGTTCCGCACGGTTCGCCATCAGACGACCTACCTGAAGGCCGCCAACATCGAGAAGCTCGCCAAGACGAGTTCGGACGTCTGCTACGGCTGCCACGGCGGCCGCCAGTGGTATCGCGCGTCCTACTCCTATCCGCGCCATGCGTGGCCGGGGATGGCGGACACGCCGGACTGGGCCAAGGATCGCCCGACGCAGTCCGACGTGCGTTTCCAGCTTCCCAAGAAATGATGCGCAGGAGCGCCCAACCATGAACGCCCGCACGCCCCGCCTCTCGCTCGCGGATTTCGTCAGGCTCGACCGCCGTCAGGCCCTGAAAGGCGCAGCCGCGCTCGGCGGCGCCGGACTGCTCGCGCCGCTCGTCGAGACAACACCAGCGAAGGCCTTCGCCTACGAGCCCTATCCGCGCGACGACCAACTCGAGACCGTGGTCACGAGCTGCGCGCACAATTGCGGTTCGCGCCACATGCTCGTCGCCCACAAGAAGGGCGACGTGATCGTCCGCCTGTCGACCGACGACGGCCGCTACCAGGAAGGCGGCGCCTTCGGCAAGGACACCGAGGAAGAACCGCAACTGCGCGCCTGCCTGCGCGGCCGCTCCTATCGCGCGCGGCTCTATTCGCCCGAGCGTCTGCTCTATCCGATGAAGCGGGTCGGCAAGCGCGGCGAAGGCAAGTTCAAGCGCGTCTCCTGGGACGAGGCGCTCGGCGAGATCGCCGAACGCATGGTCTATCTCAAGACCAAGTACGGGCCGACGGCGCTGCTCGATCAAAGCTACGCCGGCGCCTCTTACGGCGTGCTGCACAAGTCCGACCAGATCGAAGGCCTGCTCGGGAGATTCCTGGGCATGTTCGGATGCCGCACGTCGTCGTGGTCGGTGCCGTCGTACCAGGGCACGACGTTTTCCTCGCGCATCACCTTCGGCACGATCGAGGACGGCAACGAGGACGACGCCTTCGCCCACTCGAAACTCATCATCATGTGGGGCTGGAATCCCGCCTACACGTTCCACGGCGGCAACACGTTCTACTACATGCGCCTCGCCAAGCAGCGCGGCTGCAAGTTCGTGCTCATCGACCCGCAATACACGGATTCGGCGGCGGCCTACGACGCATGGTGGATTCCGATCCGCCCGAACACGGACGCCGCCATGATGGCGGGGATGGCGCACTACATCTTCGCCGGCAATCTCCAGGACCAGAACTTCATCAACCGCTTCTGCCAGGGCATGGATCAGGGCACGATGCCGTTCTGGGCGCAGGGAAAGGAGAGCTTCAGGGACTACATACTCGGCGTGTCCGACGGAGTGCCGAAGACGCCGGAATGGGCGGCAAGAATCTGCGGCGTGAGCGCCGACGACATCAGGAAGCTCGCCGACATGTACGCGCGCACCAAGCCCGCCGCGCTGAAGGCGTCGTGGTCGCCGGGCCGCAACGCCTATGGCGAGCAATACAACCGCATGGCCGCCGCGCTGCAGGCGATGACCGGCAATATCGGCGTGCTCGGCGGTTGCGCGGAGGGCGTGGGCAAGGCGTTCCACGCGGAAGCCGTCGCCTACCCCTACGATCAGAATTCCAATCTCTGGTGGGCGTCGATCAAGTCGGATCGCTGGGCGCATATCGTGCTGAACTATCCGAACGTGAAGCGCGAGGAGGCCGGCCTGTGGCCGCGCCAGGACCATCTGGACGGCGTGATCCCCAACATTCGCGGCATCTTCTGGCAGGGGTCGGACTGGCTGAACCAGCTCACCAACATCAACAAGGAAATCAAGGCGATCAAGAAGCTCGACGCCGACGGCGACCGGGAATCCCTACTCGTGTGCCTGGACTCGACGATCACGCCGACCGGCATATGGGCGGACTTCCTGCTGCCGGTGGCCACGCATTTCGAGCGTCACGACGTCGCCCTGCCGTGGTACAAGGGCCACTACTACATCCATCGGCCGAAGGTGATTCAGCCGCTCGGCGAGTCCAGGAGCGATTTCCAGATCCTCACGGAACTCGCCTACCGGCTCGGCTTTGGGCCCGGCTACAATCCGCGCGCCACCCGCGACTACTTCAAGAACGACGATCCTGTCGACGAGGCCTATCTCGAAGCGTGGTGGCACAACGTGCAGCAGCATCAGGGCGTGACCATGTCCTGGGCCGAGTTCAAGAAACGCGGCGTCTACAAGTTCAAGCTGCCGCAACCGCACGTGGCGTTCCGCGCGCAGGTCGAGACCGGCCTGCCGTTCCAGACGCCGTCGGGCAAGATCGAGATCCTGTCGACCGTCCTCGGGCAGACGGCGGATTTCTCGAAGACGCAATGGGGCTATTTCATCCCGGCGATCCCCAAGTGGATCGAACCTTGGGAATCGCTCAATCATCCGAAGACGGCGCAGTTCCCGTTCCACATGATCAGTCCGCACCCGCGCTGGCGCACGCATTCGATCTTCAACAACATCGCCTGGCTGCGCGAGACGTTCGACCAGGAAGTGACGATCAACGCATCCGACGCGGCGCGGTTGAACATCAAGACCGGCGATACGGTCGAGATGTGGAACGACCGCGGCAGGACGGTCGCGCCGGCCTACGTCACCGAACGCTGCATGCCCGGCGTCATCGTGCTGCACGAGGGCGCCTGGATGGATCTCGACGAGAACGGCGTCGACCGGTCCGGCAATCCCGACTTCCTGACGCTGGACGAGCCGAGCCCGGCCGGCGCCTTCGCCTACAACACGGTGCTCTGCAACATCAGGAAGACCAACCTGCAGCACAAGCCCGGATGGGACCAGCTCGCGACGTCGCGCGCACAGGTTTTCCGCCGCGATCTCTGATCGCGACCGCCCAGATCATCACGCTCGCCGAGGCGCACATGGCCAACGAGGTCGACAAGAACAAGATCAAGGAAGCCGTCGCGAAGAAGAAACGCGAGGTCTACACGCCGGTGAAGCCGGACGTGCAGTTCGGCTTCATCCACAATAACGTGGACTGCATCGGCTGCCGCGCCTGCGAGATCGCGTGCAAGGACAAGAACGGCCTGCCGCCGGGGCCGCGCTTCCGGCGCGTGCAATACATCGAAGGTGGGACCTACCCGGAGGTCTACGCCTACAAGGTCAATATGTCCTGCAACCATTGCGCCGAGCCGGCCTGTCTGCCGACGTGCCCGACCGGCGCGATCTTCAAGCGCAAGGACAACGGCGTCGTCGATATCGATTCGACGCTGTGCATCGGCTGCCGGCGTTGCGAGGCGGCCTGTCCGTTCGGTGCGCCGCAGTTCATCCCCGAGCAGAACATCGTCTCGAAATGCAATATGTGCATCGACGAGCTGGAGGCCGGCCGCAAACCCTATTGCGTGATGGCCTGCATGATGCGCGTGCTCGACATCGGGCCGATCGACAAGATCGCCGACATGACACTGGAGACCAAAGCGGTCGGGCCGCACGACAAGGTCGTGCGACAGGTGAAGAACATGGCCGATCCCGAACTCACCAATCCGTCGATCCGCTTCGTTCCGCATTCGAAGGGCGTGGTGAAGTGACCGGGGCCGCGGACGCGCTCGAACCGCGGGCGGCCGCCGGGATCGGCGACGATCTCGCCTTGCTCGCGCGGCTGCACGATCGCGAACTCGATGCGCCGCTGATCGCAATCCTGCGCAAGATGCCGGTCGACCAATGGTTTGCGCTGCGGCTGGAAGGGTCAGAGTTCACGGAGGCCACGCGGCTCCTGGACGATGCGTTGAAGAGCGCGCCCGACCCGCTCACTGCAGAGGCGCTCGATGAAATGGCCGCCGAATATGCGGCCATCTACCTCAACCACACGTATCGGATCTCGCCGCACGAGTCGGTCTGGGTGGACGAAGACGGGCTGGAGCGGCAGGAGCCGATGTTCCGTGTGCGGGCAGCCTACGCGGAACTCGGTTTCCGCGCGCCGGACTGGCGGATGCGAGCCGACGACCACATCGCGTACGAATTGGCCTTCCTGGCCAATGTGGCGCCCCGGCTGACCGACCCCGAAGCGGCCGAGGCGATCGCGCGCTTCCTGCGCGAACATCCGCGGGTCTGGCTGCCGGAATTCGCCGGCCGGGTCGTACGCCGCTGCCAGTCGCCGTTCTACGCCGGCATCGCGCTGATGACGACGGCCTATGTTTCGGCGCTCGCCGATCTGCTGGCGCAGGTCTACGGCTTCGACCCGACGCCCGTCGAGCCGCAAAAGCTCGCCCAGGCCGCGCCGGGTCTCACTTGCGCCGATCCGCCGCCGCGATATGCGCCGGGCGCCGGGCCCGGCTGGTGACGACGCGGGCCGGAATTGACCGGCGTCGTCTCCTCGGGCTCCTGCGACCACGCGCGGGCCCCGCGTCCGAACGCCTGACCAGCGGCTATCTGCCGCAGATCAAGGCGGAACTCTGCGAAGGATGCGATATGTGCGCCCGCATTTGTCCGTGCCGGGCGATGCGTCTCCAAAATCATGGGGCGTCAGCATCCTACGTCGTGGAACAGTCCCTGTGCGACGGCTGCGGCCTGTGCGTCGACATTTGCGACTCCGGAGCCGTTTCGCTCGAGCGCGGCGAGAGTGGCGTCACGCACGTCGTTTCTCTGACCGCGAATCTCTGTCGCAGGTGCGGCGCCCCTTTCCACTGGCCGGTGGACCGAGGCGCCGCCGACGGCGTGTGCCGTGTGTGCTCGGCCCGAACCGACGTCCGTCGGCGGTGACGCAGGAGACGGATCGATGAGCGCCGTCCCACGCCGCACGATCAGTTCGCGCATCGTCGCCTATCTGGCGGCAGTTCTCGTCGTGACGTCCGCCATCATCCTGCTCGTGTTTGCGCCGATGCACAGGCGCGAACTCCTCCAGGAGCGGCAGGAAGCGTCGTTGAAGCTCGCCGAGGCGCTGCAGATCGCGCTGGAGAACGCGATGCTCAAGCGCGATCTTCCCGGCCTGAGCCAGATCGTCGCCGACCTCGGCCGCTCGCCGAACGTCGATCTGGCCATGATCGTCGAGCCGGGCGGACAGATCCGCTTCTCCTCCGACCAGGACATGACGGGCCGAAGGCAAGACCCGACGAAGCTGTGCGAGACCTGTGCGGAGCCGACCGGCGGCGCGCGCGGAGGCGGCTCGCGCGCCGGCTTCATGACCAACGAACGCGGTGCGTCGGTGCTGCGATCGGTGCGCGCCGTGCCCAATCGCGAACCGTGCGTGACCTGCCACGGCGACACCGCGACGCACCCGGTGAACGGCTATCTGGTGATCGACTATGCGGCGGGCGACATTCTCGATCGCACCTGGCGGATGGCGGCGCTGCTGTCCGGGGCAGGACTCCTGGTCGTACTAGCGGCGCTCGGCGCGATCTGGCTGGTGTTGCGGAGAACGGTCGTGCGTCCGCTCGGCGCGATTTCCAGTGCGATTGCGGGCTACGCGGACGATCCCACCGCGACGCCGCCGACGCTCGCCGCCGAAATGAACGGCGGGACAGACGAGATCGCCGCGTTGGCCGCCGGATGGAATTCGCTGGCCAGCCGCCTCGACAAGACGATCCAGTCGCTCCGGCACCGAGACGCTTACCTACAGGCACTGATCGACGCGTCGCCGGACGGAATTCGTGTCATCGACGACAATTATTGCGTCGTGGCGGCAAACGTAGAGTTCTGTCGGCAGGCTGGAAGGACGCTCGACGACGTTCTGAGCCTGCCTTGCTATGCGAGCAGTCATGCCCGCAGCGAGCCGTGCATTCCGACGATGGTCGTTTGCCCGCTGGTCGCTGTCGCCGAGGGCAGCGAAAGGGTGAAGGCTTCGCACATTCACGTGAACAACGCGACTGGCGCGCAGTTCGCGGCCGAGGTCGTCGCCGGCGTTGTCGAAGGCGGAACACTAGGCGAAGGCAAGAGACTGATCGTTGAATCCGTGCGCAACCTTTCGCAGCACGTCCAGGTTTCGCAGGAGCAGCGTCTGTCGGAGCTGGGGCACTTGGCGGCGGGCCTCGCGCACGAAATCCACAATCCGCTCGCTTCGGTCCGTCTCGGCCTGCATGCAATCGAACGCAACCTGATGCTCGATGCGGGCGATGAGATGCTAGAATTCATTTCCGCGGTGAATGCGGAAGTCGATCGCTGCCTGAGCGTCACCGAACGTCTGATGCGGCTGAGCCGCATTCCCGAACCGAGCGGCGAGATCGTCGATCTCGCCCCCCTTGTTCAGGATGTATATGCCCTACTGCGCTACGATGCGAGCGCGCATCACATCGCCCTATCGAACGAGGTTGCCGACGGCGTCCGCGTCGTTGGCGCCCAAGGCGACTTCGGCATGATCCTTATCAACCTCCTACAAAACGCTATGCACGCTATGCCGCGCGGGGGGCGCCTGCGGGTCGTCGCGACGATCACGAAAGACAACGATATCCTCGTCGAGATCATCGACACCGGCGTCGGCATCGAGCCGCAACGTCTGGCAAAGATATTCCACCCGTTCTGGAGCTGGCGCGCTGATAGCAGCGCCGGCTCGGGCCTCGGCCTTGCCATATGCAAAGCGCTGGTCGACAAATGGAATGGGACGATCTCCGTTTCAAGCGCGCCCGGCGCGGGAACGACATTCGCCCTGAAATTTCCGCACGCCGACAAGGCGATCGAGCAAAGAATCGCCTCGGAAAGCAAATGAACGTCCAGCGCCAGCAGCAAACGATCATCGTTATCGAGGACGACGCCACCCTCAACAAGCTTCTCTGCGCGCAGCTGCGGGCCTCGGGTTTCAACCCCGTCCCGGCGCGCCGCTGGGCCGAAGCGCAATCCCTTCTGGCGACGATCGAGCCGGTTCTCGCCCTGCTGGACATCCGGCTTCCAGACGCCAACGGGCTCGAGAAGGTCGCGGAACTCGCCGAAATATGCCCAGTCGTGGTCCTCACCGCGCATGCCTCGATCGACCATGCGGTGACGGCGATCAAGCAAGGGGCGGCCGACTATCTGACCAAGCCCGTAAGCCCAAGCGAACTCGACCTACTGATCCAACGAACGCTGGCGACCCATTCGATGCGGCGCGACTACGAATACCTGCGTCGCCAGGCGAATTTGACGGTGGGCAAGGAACTCATCGGCAAGTCGGCCGCGATGGCCGAACTGCGGCGGATGATCGGCATCGTCGGTCCAAGCAACACCACCGTGCTGGTGCTGGGTGAAAGCGGCGTGGGCAAGGAGTTGATCGCCGCTGCGGTGCATCAGGCGAGTTCGCGCGCCGCGGGTAATTTCGTCGCCATCGACTGTTCGACGCTCCAGTCGAGCCTGTTCGAGTCGGAATTGTTCGGGCACGAACGCGGCTCATTCACCGGCGCCGACCGACGCAAGGAAGGCCTCATCGAAGTCGGCGCCGGCGGAACCGTGTTTCTCGACGAGATCGGGGAAATGTCGCTGCAGTTGCAGGCGAAGCTGCTGCGAGTTCTCGAGACCGGCCGGTTCCGGCGGGTCGGCGGAACAAAGGATCTCGGCGCCAACGTCCGGTTCGTGACGGCGACGAATCGCGATCTCGAAAAGATGTGCCGCGAAGGCACCTTCCGCGAGGACCTCTACTATCGCCTGTCGGCATTCGTGTTGAAAGCGCCGCCGCTGCGCGAGCGGATTGAAGACATCCCGCTTCTGGCGGAGCATTTCCTGCAGACGCGGGATTTCGCGCGCCACGCCAACAAGATCTGGTCGAAGGGCGCGCTGGCTGCGCTGATGGCTTACAATTGGCCTGGAAACGTCAGGGAGCTGCGAAATATTGTCGAGCGCGCCGCGCTCATTTCCGGCGCCGATCCAGAAATCCGCGTAAGCCACCTCGGTCCTTTGCGCCGTCAACCTCGCGCCGGCGTACAGTACACCTTCAGCTTCGATACACCGCCAACCCTGGACGAAATCGCAGCCACCTATTTGCGGAAGCTTGCTGACGAAGGCGGCCGCAGCCGCGCGGAAATGGCGAACGTTATGGGGATAAGCGAGCGGCAGCTCTATCGCATGTTCAAAGAAACCTCTGACTGACCCTGCCGCTACGACAGTGATGTATCTTCTTGATCTGTAGAGAAGATCGCCTCCAGAACGCGAAGTGACCCGCCAGTTTGGCGGCACTCCGGCGCGCTTCTGACCGCCCCGATGCGGAAAGCGGCAGTGAAACAACAGCTTAGCATACTACCAACGGGCGGCACAGGGATTGCTCGTGAACCGCACTCATGCAGTCCGGTCCGAAGGAGGTTACATGAGTTCGCTGGATTTGTGTTCGCGGTCGCCATGATTGGATTGGCGGTCAATTCCGCGCTTGCCGCCGATTTGCAGGCCGGCGAGAGAATATATCTGAAATGCAAGGCGTGCCATGACATCGGCGAAGGCGCCAAGAACAAGATCGGGCCGATCCTGAATGGATTGGAGGGCCGGAAGTCCGGCACGATCGAAGGTTACGCCTACACCGACGCCAACCGCAGTTCCGGGATTCTCTGGGATGAGGCGACATTCAAGGATTACATCACGAACCCAAAAAGCCAAAATTCCCGGCACCAAGATGGTGTTTATTGGCTTGCCGAACGAGCAGGACCGCACAGACGTTTGGGCCTACATCGCGCAATTCAAAGCTGATGGAAAGAAGTAGCTGACGGCACTGTGCCGCGGCGGGTTGCCATTCTGCCACCCGGCTACGATTTCTCGTTCGAAACCGCCGCGGGCGGAGCGATCAATCGCGCACTTCCCAATCGGACCTGACGTGGCGGCAGAAACTTGTCCGAGAGGGAGAGCGTGTATTCAAATGCAACCCCCATCGTCGCCAGGTCCGCACCTGCCACTGCGTCGAGCGACTGGAATGAGCCTGCCCTTTTGCGGTCTTCTGGTTAGCAGACTTTAAGAATGGCCGGAATGGGTCAATGGCGGACCACGCCTTACTGCAGATTGGGGAAAATACCCTCAGCGATTTCACTCAATGATCGCGCGCCAACGGTCGTCTCTGTTTTCACTGGACTAGCGCTGCGAACAGAGCGGTAGTGTCGGTGCGCGCCGGCCATGAGGCGCGCCTGCCCCGCCGGCCCAGGGCCATTGCGGGGTCGTGCTGGTGACAGCGGGAGCTGTCGAAGCACGGAGATGAGATCATGGCGAAGCTTACCGATACCCAGCTGATCGTGCTGTCGAAGGCGGCGGGGCGCGAGGACGGGCTGGCGACTGTGCCATCCAGGATGAACAAGGCGGCGGCAACAAAGGTCGGATCAAGCCTGGTCGCTCGCAAGCTGATGCGCGAGGTGAAGGCGAAGCCCGGCATGCCCGTCTGGCGTGAGGATGGGGATGGGCGCGGCATCAGCCTGATGATTACCCGGGCCGGACGCGATGCGATCGGCGTGGAGGTGGATGCGAATAGCGGCAAGGACGCCGCTCCTTCCGCACAGCAACAGAAGAAGGCGGCTACCGGTTCGAAGACGACGGTTCGGAAAGACAAGGATGGCTCGCCGGCAGTCGTATCCTCTCCGCGCGAGGGCTCCAAGCAGGCGCTGGTGATCGGGATGCTCTCGACGAACGCCGGGGCGACGCTCGATGCGCTGATCGAGGCGACCGGCTGGTTGCCGCACACGACCCGTGCCGCCCTGACCGGACTGCGCAAGCGTGGGTTTGCGATCGAGCGGTCGGGGGGCGACGGACAAACGTCTGTCTATCGCATCGCCGGATCGGCGGCTGCCTGATCGTGGCGCCCCGCCCCGCGAGAGGACGGTCGACTCCCCGGTCGACCGATCCGCAGCAGCCGGCATCGGGTCTTGCCGAGGAGATCGCACGCATCGACGCCGTGAACGTCGATGCGCTGCGTTCGGAGTGGCGACGGGTCTTGGGTTCGGACCCGCCGTCCGCCTTTTCGAAGGACCTGTTGGCGCGAGCGATCGCCTATCGGCTGCAGGAACACGCACTCGGCGGGTTGAGCCCGTCGACCGCCCGCCTGATGCGATCGTTGCTGAAGCCCGGTGTCGACCTGCCCCGGCAGGTCAAGGTCGGTTCCGTCATCGTGCGCGAGCACAAGGGCGTCGTGCACGAGGTCTTGGTGACGCCCGGCGGCTTCTGCTGGCAGGGCCAGACCTATGACAGCCTGTCGACCATCGCCAAGAAGATCACCGGCGTGAGCTGGAACGGTCCGCGGTTCTTTGGGCTGCGGTCGAAGAAGCAGGCTGAGGAAGCCGATGCCCCGGCCGAGGATCGATCGTCGACCGGGTCTTCTATGCGCGCCCGCGCCGGACGCCGATCCAGTCTGCGGTCCCTGTCCAGAGCGTCGGGAGCCCGCACGTGAAGCTCGCCGCGCCAAAACGCCAGCGCTGCGCGATCTACACGCGCAAGTCGACCGAGCATAATCTCGATCTCGCCTTCAACTCGCTCGACGCGCAACGGGAAGCCTGCGAGGCCTATATCAAGAGCCAGGCGCATGAAGGTTGGTCTCTGGTCCGCGACCATTTTGACGACGGTGGCCTGTCCGGCGCCTCGCTCGACCGCCCTGCCTTGAAGGACCTTCTGAACCGGGTTCGTGCCCGCCATGTCGACATCATCGTCGTCTACAAGGTCGACCGCCTCACGCGATCCTTGGCCGACTTTGCAAAGCTGGTCGAACAGTTCGACGAGAACGACGTGTCGTTTGTGTCGGTGACCCAGTCGTTCAACACGACCTCGAGCATGGGCCGCCTTACCCTCAACGTGCTCCTCTCCTTCGCCCAGTTCGAACGCGAGGTGATCGGCGAGCGCGTGCGCGACAAGATCGCGGCCTCCAAGCGCAAGGGGATCTGGGTCGGCGGCCCCGTGCCGCTCGGGTATCGCACAAGGGACAAGAAGCTGGAGATCGTGCCCGAGGAAGCGGCGCTTGTCCGAAAAATCTTTGCTGACTACCTGTCGGTCGGCTCGATCGGCGCGCTCGCCGCAAAACTCAACGCTGACGGCCCACAGCCGAAGCCGCGGCAGCTCGCCAACGGCAGGAGCGTCCAGGCGGAATGCTGGCGCGTCGGACCGCTCTCACACTTGCTCAAGAACCGCTTCTACGTCGGCGAGGTCGCCTACCGCGGCGAGGTCCATCAGGGTGAGCACGAAGCCATTCTGGACCGCGACCTGTTCGAGGCCGTTCAGGCGAGGCTGAAGGACCAAGCCGTCACACGAACGCTCGCGCGAAAACAATCGCCGCATCTACTGACCGGTAAGCTGTACGACGATGCGGGCAACCTGATGTCGCCGACCCACGCCAACAAGAAGGGCGTCCGATACCGCTACTACACCTCTCAGGCGCTGCTGCAGGGACGCCGGGAGGACGCTGGATCGGTCGCGCGGGCTTCCGCGATAGAGGTCGAGGCACTGGTCGCGACGGCCTTGCGCACGCACTTAGATGCTGCGCCGGATGTTTGCGATCGCGATCTCATCGAAAGGCATCTCGCGCGGGCAGAGACCCGTCTGGACGAGATCGCAATCGTGACACACCAAGCCGCGCAAATGGGCGACGATGAGACGGCGACGGCCGCAATCACCATCCCCTACACACCAACCTCTCTCCCGCAGAAGGGAGTCAAACATGCGCCCGCCGCCAAGGGCGTGCTCAACGAGGCGGATCGCATGTCTCTCCTGACGACGATCGCCCGGTCCAAAGCATGGATCCACGAGCTGCTGTGCGACCCAACAGCCGACTTCGAATTGATCGCAGAGCGTGAAAACCTCGCAGAGCGCCACGTGCGGTTCCTGGCGCCGCTCGCTTACCTGTCGCCGCGCATCGTCGAGGCGATCGCGGAGGGCCGCGCACCTGCCGGCCTCGCTGTCAGGCGGCTCGCACGCAACCTACCGCTCGCCTGGGTGGAGCAGGAAGCCGCCCTCGACACCTGACTTCCGCGCTTCCGCCGAACACCTCACGCCTCGAACCGGTCTGCGTGAAACGCGAAACCGCCTCGGACAGAACCGCAGACGAGTTTCGGAGACGCTGAAATGGGCATTGCAGACCGGGGCCAGAAATGGACGCAATCAGGCGTCCTCAGACCGGTCTGCTGTCTCCGCGCCCGCAAAGCCCCACGGAATGCGGGCCTCAGCCGGCGTTCTGGCAAAGTCTGCGGATCAGGGAAATGGGTGGCTGTCCTGGGAGGATTCGAACTTGCGTATGCTGAGTCAGAATTAGCCCTTTGAATTGTCGGCGACTTCTCCGCGCAAAGTGCCGAAAAATGCCTCCTCAGACTTTCTGCCCGCATTCGCGCGAAAAACTCGCGATTCCCGCGTTTTGGAAATCGCAGACTCTGCGTACGGAAGTTCGAATCTCACATGGTCGTCTGCGAAAACCATAGGATTCAAGGGAATGGGTGGCTGGGGCGGGAGGATTCGAACCTCCGTATGGCGGAATCAAAATCCGCTGCCTTACCGCTTGGCGACGCCCCAATTCGCCCGGACGTAGCGGGCGCGCGGACCATAGTGCCCGCGTTCCTGCGTCGCAACCCCGCCCCTTTCAACCGGCAAACCCGCGGATATCGGCTTCGTCGCGCAAAGCCGAGGGGCGCGCGCCGGCTCGCGCCCGCGAGAGTTGCGCGTGCCCGCAATCGATCCCGGGCAAGCCGGTTGCAGCGCGCCTGACGCAATTCTTCTGGCGCCGGGCTCGAACTCTTCTGGCGCCGGGCTCGAACGTCCGTGTCCGGCGCCCGGACATCGTCAGGCGCGCCCGCTGCGCTGGCGACGGCGGCGGTCGTCAGCCGCCCGCCGCGCCCGCCGGAGACAGCCCCGTTGCCGGGCTGACTGCGTAAGCGCGCCGGTCGCGCGATGCCGGAGAGGCGTTCCGCACCTGTGCGCCCGCGTCACTCGCGGGCGGGCGCCGAGACCGCAATGCCTTA
>CXWK01005029.1_pt2 | contig 13649 bp, 7 predicted proteins | sample 590851 | NCBI WGS metagenome assembly CXWK01 (sample SAMEA3498364, study PRJEB10139) | wastewater metagenome | biome: wastewater treatment plant; material: activated sludge | place: Denmark | collected 2014-08-01
GGGCCGATTCCCGTCGTTCTCCCCCAATTCCGACAACCGACCGCCCGTTACCGACATCGCCCGCCGCGGCGAGTGTCGGCCTCTGTCTCAGATTCGGCTCATGTTTCGATCTACCCTGTAGGCAGTTGACAAAACCTACAAGGAGAAACGACATGAACCGGTGGACGCCCGAATACGCACACAACATCAACGAGAGTGACCTGCGCATCTTCTCCCGCGTCCGGCGCTGGATGCCCCGGCAACGGCTGACGCGCACCGACCTCGTCCTGATTCTGACCAACGGCGCCTGGCACAGGCGCGGACGCTTCATCTTCTACACCCTGCATGACCCCTTCCTGCCCCCGTCGCGGCGTGACATCGGCCTGGCCGCCGGGCTGGACGACGTGACCGTGGTCGTCGAGCCGCGCCACGGGCGCATCGTGGCTGTGACGCGGCGCTGGCGGTTGCCGCGCTTGCGCCGGCCCCGGCCGCGTGGCTGGTCGCCCGCCTTCCGGCTGGCCGCTGCGCCCGCAAACCTGCGCCTGACCTTCCACGCCAAGGAGCGTATGAACCAGCGCCACCTGACGCGGGAAGACATTGCCTTGGTCATCCGCCACGGCAAGTGCGTTCACCGTGAGGGCAAGGTCTACTACACCCTGCTGGGGCGGCGGGAACGGGACACGAAACAGCGGTCGCCCTGGCAGAGGCTGGACGGCATCATCGTCCTGGTCTGCCCCTACACGACCCGGATCATCACCGTCTGGAACGCCCACGATAACAGCCACCGGCAGTTGCGGCGCAAGCCCAAGGAGGGGCGGCAACTGTGGTGGCCGGGCGCAGCCGGATGGTCGGGCACGTCCGCAAGCCCGGCCACCCCTGCCTACCAGTAGCCCCAGTCGCGTGGGGGGCTGTCGGGAGGGGCCAAGGTGCCCCTCCCGGCAGCACTTACGCTTTGAAGTCGCAGTATCAGCAGCCAGGAGGAGGAAGGTCATGCTCACAACCACGCTCATGCTCGGTATCGTTCTCGGTGTTGTGGTGTCGGTGTTCCTGGGTCTGTTTAACCGCCCCGCCGGCGGCCCGGCTCAGGTCGTCAACGTCAACCCGCTGCCGGCCAAGGCCAAGCCGCCCGGCTGTCTGGCCCGCCTGGTCGGCTTCGTCCGTCCCGTGGCCATCGCCCTCCTGCTCATCTTCTTCCTGCGGCTCATCCTGCTGTCGTAGCGCTCCTCTCTTTTGTAGCGCGGGATGGTATCCCGCGTTCTGGGTCGTGCAGAACGCGGGACACCATCTCGCGCTACAGAACCAAAAACAAATATGTTGTTGACAAATACAAAATAGTGAGTTATCATGTCAATATATTTGGAGAAATGAGCACCATGCGCAAAATTCTAGAAAGTTGTCCCACCTGCGGCAGTGAGATGATCGTCAGCGAACTAAGCTGCACCGTCTGCGACACGACCGTTCGCAGCCGCTACGCTCCTTGCCCCTTCTGCCGCCTATCGCCCGAAGACCTGGCCTTCATGCTCCTCTTCGTCCGCAGCCGCGGCAACGTCAAGGACATGGAGCGCGAACTGGGCGTGTCGTACTGGACCATCCGCGGCCGGCTCAACGAAGTCATCACCGCGATGGGTTTGGGCGGCGAAGACCCATCGCCCGAAGAACCGCCTGCCCCCCTGGAAGCCGATGCTCCGCCCCCCCCGCCGGAGCGCAAGCGCGGCAAAGGCTCGGCCGCCGCCCGCCAGGCCATCCTCGACCGCCTCAATCGCGGCGAACTCACCCCCACCCAGGCCGCCGACCAACTCGCCGCCCTCTGATGAATTAGGAATTAGGAATTAAGAGGGCAACTACTGACCTACTGACCCACTGACCTACTGACCTACTGACCTACTGAATACTGGATACTGAAAAATGGCTATCCAACCCGGAGATACAATGATCGAGGAGTATGATCCCAATGAACGACGAACGAGTGCAGATCCTGGAAATGCTGGCTGCGGGCAAAATCAACGTGGCCGAAGCGCAAATGTTGCTGGCCGCGCTGGAGAAGGCGACCGAGCCGGAGCCGGAGGCCCTGAAGGCGGCGCAACAGGCCGGCCCGCGTCCACCTATTGGCCCGTTTGGCCCCGGCCCTGGCCACCTATTTGAGCGGCTGGGAATCCCCCGCCCGCCACGGCCGCCACGGCCGCCACGCCCACCCCGCCCCCCGCGGATGCCCGGCCGCGGCCGCCGCGCCGATGTCATTGACCAGGTGCTGCAACTGCGCGCCCACGGCATCAGCGGCGACTACCTGAATCAGATGCGCGCCGCTCTGGGCGACATCAGCCTCGATGACGTCATCGCCCTGGGCATCCACGGCGTCCGGCCGGAGTACGTCCAGCGCTGGCGTGACCTGGGCTTCGAACTGGACACGGATCAGGTCGTCGCCTTCGCCATCCACGATGTTCAGCCCGCCACCGTTCGCGCCTTCGCCGAGGCAGGCTACGACGACCTCTCGCCCGACGACCTGGTGGCCCTCACCATCCACGGCGTCAGCACCGACACCGTAGCCATGCTCCACGACGCCGGCCTGACCGACCTGTCGGCCGACGACCTGGTGGCCCTCACCATCCACGGCGTAGACGCTGACTTCATCGCCACCATGCGCGCCCTGGGACTGGGCGAACTGGACGCCGACAACCTTGTGGCCCTGAAAACCCACGACGTTGACGCTGACTTCATCAACGAACTGGCCGACATGGGCCTGATTGACCTCCGCGAAAAGTCGCCCGACGAAGTGGCATAGTAAAAAACTCACGCAAAGACGCAAAGAACGCCAAGCGAAGAAGATTTCTGCGCTTGGCGTTCTTTGCGTCTTTGCGTGAGATCTCTGGCTAAGGTCGCCCGCCGGCGCGGGCCGTTGGCGGCGGCAGCAGCGTCGCCGTCGGCATCAGCGGCGCGGGCGGGGTGCGCGTCGGCAATGGCGCGGCCGGGGGCGCGGGGGCCGTCGGTGTCACGATGCCCGGCGGCGTCCAGACCGGGGAGGGTGTGGCCGCGGGCTGGGCCGCGCCCGGCCAGGCGGCCGTCGCCGAGGCGGCGTGTGCCGCCCCGCGCGTAGCCGTCGCCGCGCCGCCGGCCGCCTCGCCGCCCGTTCTCGTGTCGCCGCTGCTGATGCCTAACATTCCCACCTCGCCAAACGCCATCACGTAGGCCGCCGACACCCAGCCCCGCCCTTGCCCCGGCACGCGCACCTGCAACCACTCGCCGCTGACGTTGGCCGCCAGTGCCTTCAGTTGCGCCCCGGCCCGCCGCGTGGTCATGACCGGGTACTCCGCCCCCGGCCCGCGCCGCACGTTGGCCCCGCGCGTGCCCACCTGGAGCAGGAGGGGGCCGGGGGTGGGCGTGGCGGTGCAAGAGGCACAGGCAGGCAGGGAGGCAGGGGGACAGGGGAGAGAGGAGGTGGGCGCGCAGGCGTCGCTGATGGCCAATGGGGTGGGCTTGGCTTCGGGCAGAGCGGCAGCGGCCATCTCCTGCGGCGACAGACGTGGCGGCAGATCGGCGGTCGCGCCTGTATCCGGCCGCCCGCCAACGCCCACCGCCCCCTCTGCCCCCTCGCCCTCCGGGAGAGAGTTGGGGAGAGGGTCATTTCTTCTGCACCCCGCCTCAATCGCCGCCGCCCGCACCTCTGCCGGAGCCGCCCCGTCGTTATGCACAGCCGCAAAGTCGGCTGTCGCCGCGCCGCAATCGCCCAGGGCCACGTAGCTATAGCCGCGTGCCAGCCGGTAGACGGCCGCCCTGCCGCTGTCGGACAGCCCGGCGCTCAGAGCCAGCGCCCGGTCGAAGTGGGCCACTGCCGTGGCGTACTGGCCATTGTAATAGTCGAGCAGGCCGTAGCCATAGGCGATGGTCGGCAGCGGCTCATCTTGCAGCGCCGCCCGGTCGAGGTAGCGCCTGGCCGCCGCCCAGTCGCGCCGGCCATACGCCTCGGCCGCGCGGGCTACCAGCAGCCGCAAATAGTCGGGGTTGAGCCGTTCGGCAGCGTCGAAGTCGGCGCGGCCCTCTTCGGCGCGACCCAGCGCCGCCCGCGCCTTGCCGCGCTCGGTCAGCAGCACGGCCAGCGTCCGGCGCAACTCGGCCGCGCCGCCGGCGTCGGCGGCCATCTCGGCCTCGACGGCGGTGATGGCTGCGCCCAGCAGCGTCTCGGCCGCGGCGTACTCTCCCTGCGCCGCGTGGAGCAGCCCCAGCAGGAAGCGGCTCAGCACCACCGCCCGACCGGCAAGCCGCAGCGACAGCGCCTCGCCGGGGCCGGTAAAGAGTGCCTCGAAGGAGCGGGCCAGATCGGCCGAGACGGGCGCGGCGGCATCCACCAGGGTGAACTCGGCGAATAGCCCGTCGGTCGTCTGCGGCAGCCAGCCCCAGACGACGACCGCGGCTCTCGCTTCCTGCCCGGTGGCCATGGCATCAGCCGTGTCGCAGACCCGGCCGACCCGCGTCAGGGCCACGCGGCGGCTCAGCCCGGCGGCGGCCAGCTCCCGCTCCAGGGTCTCGTAGACGAGCGTGCCGGCCTCGCGCCCGGCCGGGCCGCGGCGACAGTCGGCCGTCTCCGCGAACTCGGCCACGGCCACGGTGAGTGGCGCGTGGCCGGTGGCGGGCGGCGGGTAAGCAGCCGCCCCCCAGGCGTCACTTGTCGCCCAGACACGCCAGAAGAGAAGCGCGGCCAGCACACAAAGGAAAGTGACGAGTGACGAGCGACGCGTGACGAGTGATCGGCGGCCAGTGGCCACTGGCGCGGCATCAGTGGTGCGCCGTTCTGGACTTACCACCCGCCACCCGCCACTGCCCATTCCTAATTCATAATTCCTAATTCCCAGTTCCCCCACCCGCCCCGCCCGCGCCATCGCCCGCACCAGCTCGCGGGCGCGGGCGCGCTTCGTTTCGCCGGGCAGGTTGTCGGGGTCAACGCCGAGGCGCAGGCACAGGTCACGCAAGCCGTCGGCGTCGAGGCGGCGGTCGAGGGTGTCATGGATCGCCGCCAGCGCGGCCGGTGGCCACTCCAGCTCGCCCCAGGCCACGCCGGGGGAGCGGGCGCTCAGCGCGGCCAGCAGGCCGGCAGCGCGCCCCTGGGCGGCCAGCGCGGCCACCAGGTCGGCCGGCGCGGCCCCCTGGTCGTCGGCGTCGAGGCCGAGTTCGGCGGCCAGGGCCGCCAGCTCATCGGCCGCAAAGTGATTGGCAATTGTATGGTCCAGTCTCATCGTCGCTAGTCCTGCCGGCGAAACGGCTACCGGCGGCCGGGCGACCGACTTCCCAATTGACAGCGTAGCGGCCGAAGGTTACGGCGAAAGTTACAGTTGTGCCCCCCGGGCTGTGCGTGGGGCACGCGGTGGGCTGGCGTCGTTCGGGCGTAGGGCTTGCCTGTGGCCCAGGATTCTTAGCCTGTGCGCCGCTCGCTTCAGCGATACAGGCTAAGAATCCCGTGCCACAGCTACGGCGCGTCGTGGAACTTTACATAAATCTCGGTGTCGCCGCTACTGGTGTCTTCCCAGGCCACGAACAGCCGGCCGTCGGGGGCGACAGCGATGACCGGGACGCTCGACCGGCTGCCATTGTCGCTGATGCCGCCGCCCGAGGCCGACCCGACGCCGATCTCCTGCCACCTTCCACCACGCAACTGCCGGCCATACACCTCCGCATTGCCCGTCTCCTCCTGCCACACCACGTAGGGCGTGCCCGACGGGCCGACGGCCAGATTGGCCTCGCGGGATTCGCCGGGCGTGTTGCTGATGCCGCCGCCGCTGTTGGCTCCCACGCCGGCGGCCACCCAGGCGCTGCCGTTCCACTGCACGGCGTAGATCTCCCGCTGGTCGGGCGTGCTGTCATACCAGGCCACCAGCGGCGTGCCGCCCGCCCCAATGGCCAGCGTGGCCAACTGCGACGCGCCCGGCGTCTGGCTGACACCGCCGCCGGTAGCGCTGTTGCCCAGTGGCGTCCAGGCCGCGCCATCCCAACGCCGCAGGTAGATGTCCTGGCCGTCGTCATGCTGCTCGGCCCAGGCCACCCACGGCCGCCCATTGGCGTCCAACGCCAGCGCCGGCCGGCCTGACCGCTTAGGCGTGTTGCTGATGCCGCCGCCCGACGCCGAGCCGTTCAACTCGACCCAGTCAGTGCCATTCCAGCGCCGCCCGTAGACCTCATCGTTGCCCGCTCGGGCCTCGGCCCAGACGGCAAAGGCGCTGCCGTCGCCGGCCACGCGCAACTCTACCCACGCCGAAGACCGCGATGTGTCGCTGATGCCGCCGCCCGTGGCCGACCCCGCGCCGACCTGCTCCCATGCCGCGCCGTTCCAGCGCCGGACGTAGACCTCGCGGTTCGTTTCGCCATCGTGCCAGGCCACCCACGGCCGCCCGTCTGGCCCCACAGCCAGCGTCGGAGCTACCGACGGGCTGCCGTTGTTGCTGATGCCGCCGCCCGTGGCCGAACCGCCCAGTTCGCCCCAGGCGTTGCCGTCCCAGCGGCGCAGGTAAATCTCCGCGTCGCCGCTGCTGGTGTCGCTCCAGGCCACGTAGACCGCGCCGCCGGGGCCGACGGCGATGGCCGGAGTCAGCGAGTTGCCGCTGTTGGCGCTAATGCCGCCGCCACTGGCCGAGCCGGGGCCGACCGGCTGCCACGACGATGACGGGTCGGGCGTGTTCGTTGGCGTCGGGGTGAATGCGACTGTCGGCGAGGCCGTGGTTGTCGGGGTGGCTGTGGCCGTCCGTGTGGGCGTGGCCGTCGGGCCGCCGGTTGGCGTCGCGGTGGGGGTGCCCTCTGGCGGCGGGGTCAGTGTTGGCGGCGCCGGGGTGGCCGTCGGCCGCACCGCCGGGTGACCGATGGAGAAGGGATCATATAGGTAGCTGATGCCCTGCGACGAAGCGTAGGCCGCCACTATCTCGCCGCCCGCCGGAGCCTGAAGCGCGGTAATGACCANNCCGGGGCCGACCAGCGTCAGCGCCATCTCGCCGCTTCGCCAGCCGATGTAGAACTGGGCGGTGAACTGGTTGGGCATCACGTTGGCCCGCAGCGTCCGCTGCTCCCCCGGCCGCAACAATAGTTGCATATTGGCCAGCGTGGCGCTGTTGGTCAACCGGGCGCGCATGTCCTGATAGATCAGCCCCAGCAGCCCGGCGTCGGCCAGCGGCTGGCAACTGTTCACGCACTCACCGGCGGTGTCCGTGGCGATGCGCTGCAACAGGCTTTGGTCCGATTGCCCAAAGCCGACGGTGTAGACCGGCCAACCGCGGGCCGCGTACTGCAGGTGACTGTTATCGTTGTAGGGATCCACGTTGTGCGCGCCGTCAGTCAGCAGGATGGCCGCGCGGCCGGTGGTCGAGGTGGCGGCCGACAGAGCGGCGAAGCCCGTGTTGAGACCGGCGTTGATGTTGGTCGAACCGCTGGCCAGTACCTTGTCCACAGCCGCCTTCAGCGCGTTCTTATCCGCCTGCGATCGGATGAGGGTCATGGGTGACAGTAGCCGCGCCTCGTCGGCAAAATCGGCCACGCCAATCTCGTCCCCCAGCTGGGCGGCATCAATGAACGCCTTGGCCGCCTCCAGCCGCAACCCCTGCTGGTCGTTGAGGGTCATGCTGCCGCTGCTGTCAAGGATCAGTACGACGCTCAGGTGGGCCGCGCTCGACAGCCGGCAGTTATCCTCGATCAGGCTCGTCGCCAGCCGGCTGCTGCTGGCTATCCGCCGGCGGCCGTCGGGGCAGGTCATCGTGCCGTTGTAGTGGGTGTCCCGCGCCACCGTCCAGCCGCCGAGGTTCGTGCCGTCTATGTTAACGAAGACGCCCTCATAGCTGACGGCAAAGTGCAGGTGGATGCCGCTGGTTTGGCCCTGGCACGAGGGGTGGCCGACCGGTTCGCCCTGATCAATGGCGCCGGCCGAGGCCTTCTCTCTGGAAGCCAGATGGGTGTAATGGGTGGCCCAGCCGTCGCCATGATCAATGATGACCGTGCCGTCGGCCGCGCCGGCGCGGCGCAACGTGCCGCTGCGCACGGCCACGGCCCACTCCGCCGCCCACTTCTCCCCTTCGTCCCCCGTCTGGCAGCCGACCGGGCGCAGGGGGGCCACGTCAATGGCCGACCAGGGCGCGGGGCAGCCGCTGGGCGCGCCCCACGGGCAACCCACGACCCCGCCGGCATCGTTGTGCGGGCCGCTGTTGTAGTTCCACGTCTCGCCCGGCGTCCAGGGCAGGCGCGCGCCGGGCATGGGCGCGGTCGGCGGGGCCAGGACGAGCTGGCCGCGCAACGGATCGCCGAAGAGGCGGGCATAGACGGCGGCGAATTCGGCCGCGTCGGCGGCGTCGGCCGTGGTCGCGGTGGGCAGAGCGAACAGGGCAGCCGTGGCCGCGTTGGGCATCTGCGGATTGCGGCCGGGGTCGGCCCGCTGGGCGTAGAAGGCGTCGAACAGCGCCCGCGCCGCGGCGTCCAGTTGCGCCGCCAGCCCGGCGTCGGGGTAGCCGAAGACGCTGTCCACAGCGGCGCGGTCGGCCGCCGGGGTAGTGACCAGCCCGCCGTGCCACTCCAGCAGCGCCAGCAACAACCGCGGGCTGAGGCTGTAGCGGCCGGCCACGTCGCTGACCGTCTCGGCAGCGGAGACGGCCCGGCCGTTGATGACTTCCTCGTAGCCCGCCAGCTCGCCGCCGGCGTCGCGCAGGGCCGCGGCCACGTCGAAGTCGCGCAGGGAAGGGTGGAAGACAAACGCCTCATCCGACAAGAGGGGCGCCACCGGGGCGACCTGCCCCGCCCCACCCGCGGTCGGCGCGCCGACGGTCAAACTCGAGACCGCGACCAGCAGCAGTGCGAAGAGCAGCCCACTTACGATGAACTTCTTGATCCAGACCGATGCCGGAGTAGTCATGACGAAGCCTCCCCTCAGGGTATCAGATTCGGAACAGAGGGGCGACGGACCCCTAGCCACCGTGCGGCAACGGGCCTAACTTAACAAACCATTCACTTGTTTGTCAAGCAGTTTACACCGTGGCTGTAGCGTGGCGAAATGAATCCGCCCAGGGGATCGGCTATTCTATTGTCAGGCAGCACACAGAGTTTTCTCCTCCTCCAAAATTTCTCCGTTTTCCTCCTTGGCTCAGCGCCACCGCCCCCACGGTGGCGTTTTGCTTTTATATGAGGAACACAGAGAGAAGAGGAGGGCCACGAAGGAAGAAACTCTTCCTCCGTGGCCCTCTTACTCTTTATGGACAAACGTTCAGAGCCACGTCATCGGCCCACATGGCGGTGATGCCGCCCCAGCCATCGTTGAAGACGCCGAAGTAGAGTCGCACCGTTTGCCCGCGGAAGGCGCTCAGGTCATGCTCATAATAGACCCAGCGCCCCGGGTTCTGGCGCATGAAGCGCAGCACCATCTGCTGCCCCTGGCCGTGCAGCAACAGCACCATCTGCGCGTCGTCGCTCAGCTTGGCCCGCTCCTGCGACGAAGTCGGCACCACCGCCGGCGGCGTCAGCGCGGCCACCGGCTCGCTCGTCTGCGGGTAGAGCCAGTAGCCCAACTTGGCCGAAGCCAGCGGCGACGGGATGCGCACCGCCTGCTCAACCGAAGAGTAGCTGTAGCGGTTGTCATTGGCGTAGTTGATGCCGATGCGCATCGAGCGCACCCCGCTGTGGCCGAAGCCCCACCAGTAGCCCGCCGGAAACTCGTTGGCATTGATCTGCCAGACGGCGTTTTCCTCGAAGCTGGGGTTGGCGACGGCGTTAGTGCAGGTGGGTGGCGGCGTCACAGTGGGGGTTGGCGTTGGGGTGGGTGTTGCCGTCGGCGTCGGGGTCGGCGTGAACTGGAGCATCACCGCCGGCAGCAGGATGCTGTTTGGCTGCCCGTAATCGTCGGCCCAGTCCAGCGGGTCGGTGCCGCGATCCACCTCGTCGCCGTCACTGATCCCGCCGCCGTCGCTGTCGGCGTTGCGCGGGTCGGTCTGGTGGGTGTTGACCTCCGCGCCGTCCAGCAGCCGGTCGGCGTCTGTGTCGGCCACCCACGGCTCCGTGCCGCGCCGGAACTCATCCAGATTGGCCAGGTCGTCTATGTCGCCGTCTTCGGTGGCGTCGTTGCGCAGCGGATTCAGCCCGGTGGCAATCTCCCAGCCGTCGGGCATCCCGTCGCCGTCGGCGTCGGTCGCCGCGGCCACGGCCACGGATAGCTCGGCCTGGCGGTCATAAGCCTCGTCGCCCGTGTGACCGAAGGCCTGCACCAGAAAGCGGTAGGTTCCGGCCACGTCGGTGCGATAGTAGAACCCACCATAGACGCCGTCGTCGGCCAGCCCATCGTTGTGCTGGCCGTCGTCGGCCAGCGTGAACCAGTCAACGCCGTTGTCGGGGCGGAAGACGTTGACCAGGACGTGTGCCCCAGCCAGCGGCGCATCGTCAGCCAGGCTCAGCAGCAGGTGAACGGAGTCGCCGGCGGCGTGGTCGGCCACGCCCGCGGTCAGCTCCAGTGTCAGATCGGCCACGCCCTGCACCGAGATGTCGAACATCACAGGCTCATCGCCGGCCCGCGTCGTGGCCGCGACGGCTATCTCCAGTGTCCACTCGCCCGGCTCCGGTTGGCGCACGACGTAGTAGGCATAGGTCGCCCCGCTCACGAAGTCAACGACCGGATCGGTGGCGGCCGCGGCCGGGTCAATGCGCCGCCCGTTCGGATCGAGCAGCGTCAGGTCAAGGCCGTTGCCGGCGTCGGCCCAGTTGATGGCGAAGATAGCCTCGCGCACCGACGAATCCACCCGCGCCAGGAAGCTGGCCGTATCGCCCGCGTTCACGGCCGCGGTGCGGCTGTAGAGCGTCTGGCGCCCGGCCACCTCGCCGGCAATGCTATTGTAGATGCGGGCCAGCCCTGTCGGGTCGGGGGCGTAGTAGTAGCTGCCGCCCGTCTCCTGGGCCATGCGGCTCATCAGCGGCTCGTCCACGTTGCCCAGGCCGATGGTGAAGAGCTTGATCTTCGTCGCAGTGATGGTCGGCAATACGTCGTCAACCCACGGCGCGGCGTTCTGCTGCCCGTCGCTCAGCAGGACAATAGCCCAGGCGTGCTCCGACGCGCCACGGCTCAACAACTGATCGCGGCCGGTAACCATCCCCGCGCCGATGGAGGTCAGGTTGCCGGCGACGATGGCGTTGATGGTGCTCTGGGCAGCGGTCTTGATTGCCTCGTCGCTAATGGGCGTCAGCGGGTAGTTCAGTTGCGCCGTGTCGTCATAGCTGCCCACGCCAACGGCGTCACCAGTCTGCATCAGGCCGACGAACTGCGTCGCCGCCCCCTTGGCGGCGGTCAGCGGCGCGCCACTCATGCTGCCGGAGCGGTCGAGGATAAGCATCACGTCGGCGCGGTTGGCCCCCACGGCGGCGTAGTTCAGCGCGTCAGCCTGCGTGGCCGACTGGCCGGCGTGGCTGACGACCAGATCATAGACGCCGGGCGCACTCTGCGCCGGCGGGGCGATCTCCAGCACATAGCGGTCGCTCAACTGGCGGGCCGTGGTCACGGTGGCCGGGCGTCCGCCGACGGTCACGCTGAAGTCGGCCGCCCGCAGCCCGCCCCACGGCGCGNNGCCGCCGCCGGTCGCCACGGCCACCTCGATCAGCGTCTTAACCGGCGCGGCCGGGTCGCCCACGGCGTCGGGCGCGGCCGTCGTCGGGGCCAGGATGGTCAGATTGAGCTGCAAGTAGGGTAGGCGCAGCAGTCCAGCACCCCACAGGCTGTCCTTGCCCGAGTCACCCTTGTCCTCGGCCGTACTGCTGAGCAGTGCGGCCAACTGGTCGGCCGTCGCCCCAGGGTTGGTCTGGAGCAGCAGAGCCGCCGCGCCGGCCACGTGGGGAGCGGCGGCCGAGGTGCCGGCGAAGGCGCGGTTCTCATAATCCCAGTAACTGGCCGTATTAACCATGGCATAACCGGTGATATCCGGCTTTTCGTGGTTGTCGGTCGTCGGGCCGCGCGAACTGTACTCCTCCAGGGTGGCATCCTTCACATCAGCCGCGCCGACGGCGAAGATATGAGGCGAATCGCCGTAGGCGCTGAGGCTACTGGCCCCATCAGCGGGGTTACGAAACTGAAGAGAATGGACGCCCCAAACTTGCAGGTGAACAGGGCGCGCCGCATTGCCATCTGTCTGGCGCTCAATCCGCAGCCGGCCAAAGAGAGGCAGATGGATCAAGGGGTTGTGCGTGTAGTTCAACACTTCACGCGGCGCATCGGGGTGCAGCGGGTCGGGCGCGCTGCGGGCCACAACCACACCCAGCGCGTTGGTCAGCACCAACTCGTAATCCTGCCGTCCAGCCGCTCCGCCACCCCACGTATCCCACGTCAGATAGGCCACAATGTCATGACAATACCCCAGGGTAATGTCGTTCGTCTCATCGCCGGCAGCGTTGAATTCGTGCCGGGCGTTGCCGTCGCCATCACGGAAGTCGGCGATGTAGTTCGTCTGCGCGGCGTTGCCGGCGCTCTCGACGAGCAGGATGTTGTAGTCGCGGCGGACATCCTCAAACAGGTCATAGCCCGGCCCGGTCCCATCTCCGCGCCAGATGCCAAAGCTAAGGGACATGGAGGCAATGCGCACGCCTTCGTCGCGCAGCCGCTCGAAGAGTTGGCGCAGGCTATCATCCGCCTCCCCCTTCAACTGTACCAGGTAGAGCTTGGCCTCCGGGGCGATATCATAGATAACCTCAGCTGCCGCGGTACCGTGGGGGATCGGCTCATCGCAACCGGTTTTGCCGTCGCCAACGCCATCAGTCCACGTCCGCGTGTCAAGGTCATAAGTCAGGCGCACCACGTCGGCGGGTAACTCACCTTCGTTGATGCGATCTTGCAGCCCAGCGTAGCCCACATCAATCACGGCGATCTTGATGCCCGCGCCCTTCTTGCCGGCGTCGTGATACTCCTTGACGTTCATTTGCTGCAGCGCAGCCGTCTGATAGAGAAGCATCAACTCCTGCGCCTGCGCTTCGGCCTCCGCTTCGCTGAGGGTCGGCGCTGCGGGAGGGGTCGGCTCTTGCCCGGCTGTTGCCCCCGGCGTCCCCCCAAGCGCCAACAACAACACGGCGACGACCCACGCCGCCAACGCCAACCAACGGAGTGACAAACGAGAAACGGACATAGCTGCCCTCCAACCCCATCTTGACTGCGGCGGCAAGCTGCGCGCCCGATACAGCTAGGCATCGCCGGACGCCCGGCGACCCGCGCCGAACCGCCGACAGAGAGAACTAACCGCTATGGTAATCAGCGGCAGGCGCGGCGCAAGTGACGAATGTCATAACAATTAGGGATTAGGTGTTAGGGATTATGGAAGAGCGCTCCTCCCTAATCCCTAACACCTAATCCCTAATCCCTAATCCCTAATCCCTAATTCCTCTACAATTCCCCCATGATCTCCTCCCCTTCCTCCGTCCGTCGCGGCACGCTGGTTGGCAGTACGGCCGTGCTGCTGTGGGGCGCGCTGGCCACGCTGACCGTCCTCAGCGGCGACATTCCGCCCTTTCAACTGCTGGCGATGGCTTTTGCGCTGGCGACACTCATTGGTTTCCTTCCGGCCTTGTGGGGCGGGTTGGCAACCCGCCCTACAGCCAGCGGGCGGGTTGCCAACCCGCCCTACAAGTTGCCCCTGGCCGTCTGGGCCTTGGGCATCTACGGCCTCTTCGGCTACCACTTCGCCTACTTCATGGCC
>CXWK01068566.1_pt2 | contig 13648 bp, 17 predicted proteins | sample 590851 | NCBI WGS metagenome assembly CXWK01 (sample SAMEA3498364, study PRJEB10139) | wastewater metagenome | biome: wastewater treatment plant; material: activated sludge | place: Denmark | collected 2014-08-01
CAATGATTATTCCCGGTCCGCCTAAAAAGGAAATTATTGTTTTTGATGTTTCACCGAGAATGCCGGGAAGTCCGGGGATTGCAGCCACCCCATATTCTGGATATTTGTATGGCACAAGTATTACTGCTGGAAAAAGATTAGCGATGCAGATTAAAGAGGCTTTAGACAAGAATAAATTGGAGGAGATTTTGAGTTAAGGTATTTTCTCAGCTATGCTTCGAAAAATATGCAGAGCATGTGTTTATAAGATGGTTTTATATTTCGAATGAAGTGAGAAAATACAAATATAAAAAATATGGATTTTAAAAATTATAACAGTGCATTTAGTTTTAGATACGGGACTCCGGAAATGAGGGAGATTTTTTCTGAAAGCAATAAATATAGACTTTGGAGAAGGATTTGGGTGGAATTGGCTGAAACACAGATGGTGCAGGGTTTAGTGAGCAGTGCAGAGTTAGAGGATCTAAAGAAAAACCAAAATAATATAGATATTGAAAGAGTATATGAAATTGAGAGGGAGACTGGACATGATGTGGTAGCGGCAATCCGGGAATTTGCAGAAAAGGCAAAAATTGGAGGAGGAAAAATTCATTTTGGTGCTACTTCAATGGATGTGGTTGATAATGCAGATTCGATTCGGGCTCAAGAAGCATTAATTATTGTTGAAGAAAAATTAATTAAATTGCTAGATGCATTTGCCGAGAAAATCGAAAAATATGCTGATATGCCTTGTATGGCTTATACACATTTACAACCTGCAGAACCGACAACTTTAGGCTATAGATTTGCGATGTATGCTCAGGATTTGATGTGGGATTTGAACAGGTTAAGGGAAATGAAGCAGGAATTAAGAAGTAAGGGATTTAAAGGTGCAGTGGGTACGCAGGCTTCGTATAAGAAATTAATGGGTGAAAATGTAGAGAGCTTTGAAAAAGAGCTAATGGAAAAATTAGGACTTAAAGCGGCTTTGATTACAGGACAAACTACACCTCGTAAAATGGATTATTTTATAACTTCGGTTTTATCAGGAATTGCACAATCACTTTATAAATTTGCATTTGATTTAAGAGTTTTGCAGTCACCGAATTTTGGGGAATTATCAGAGCCTTTTGGAAAAACTCAGGTTGGATCTTCGGCGATGCCATTTAAAAGAAATCCGGTTAAGTCGGAGAATATTTGTTCAATTGCAAAATTAATTTTAAGTCTTTCGGATAATGCGGCGCAAAATGCCTCGTTATCTTTACTAGAAAGAACTATTGATGATTCTGGAAACAGGAGAGTTTATATGCCGGAGATGTTTTTAGGAGTTGATGAAATATTAAAATCAGCTACAGGAATAGTTTCAGGATTAGTGGTTAATGAAGCGAAAATACAAGAGAATTTAGAAAGATATGCGCCCTTTTCGGCCACTGAGGAAGTAATAATAGAGGCTGTCAAAAATGGAGCAGACCGCCAGGTTATGCATGAGATTTTAAGAGAGATTTCAATGGAAGCATGGGCGCTTGTTTCTGTTGGTGAAGAAAATCCGCTTTTGGATTTGATGTTAAAAAGAGAAGAGTTATTGGAGTTTGTTGGGAAAGAAAAATTGGAAAAAATTATTGATCCTTCAAGTCATTTGGGAACTGCACCGGAAAGGGCTAAGGAGCTTTTAGTGGTTCTTAAGAATTTATGAGTGAAACTTTGAACCACCGACATTCGCTAAGAGAAGTACTAAAAGCTGAATTTGAAGTTCCAGCGAGGACATCTAGTGAGCTTTCACCTATGAGAGACACAAGGGTAGTCTTACCATTATTAGGGGGCTCAGGACCCGATGAATACGACTTTTCTCCAAGTGAGTATCTTGTAAGAAGATGGCGTAAAGAGATAGAAGAAAAACGTAGATCCCCAGCATACAAGAGAAGACTTAGGAAAGTACAGGATTTATTTCATTAGGACCTATGATTAAAGCTATTATTTGGGATATGGATGGGGTGCTGATTGAATCAGAGGATATGCATCCTATTATTGAGTCTGAAACTGCAAAATTCTTCGGTATGGATTTTTCTCCGGAAAAAGTTAATGAACTTTACCTTGGTGTTGATTTAGTAACTGAATTTAATGACATGATAAAAAGATCTGGTAAAAGTGATGTAAGTTACGACCGAATGAGGGACAAACGAGATGAACTTTTGGAAGATTATTTAAAAAATGGAATTAAAGCTGTTCCTTTTGGTAAGGAAGTTATTGACGAGCTCTCGTCTCAGTTTAAAATGGCTTTGGTTTCTTCTGGTGAAAGATTTTGGGCAGAAGATGCATTAAAGAGATTGGAATTATTTAAATACTTTAATGTGGTTATTTTTGCAGAGGATGTGAAAAATCATAAACCTAGTCCTGAAGCATTTTTGAAAGCAGCAGAAGTTTTGAATTTAAAACCGGAAGAAATAATTGTTGTTGAGGATTCAGAGGCTGGAATGAAAGGCGCAAAGGATGCCGGGATGAAAGTTATTGCCAGGATTGCAGATCATAATAAAGGTAAGGATTTTAGTAATGCAGATTACAAAGTAGAGGATTTAAGGGAAATAAGTAAAATAGCGAAAGCAATGGGGTGAGGTATTTTCTCACTTCTTTCGAAAAATAATATGAAAACTGTGGGAATTATTGGTGGAGGGCAATTAGGACAAATGATGACTCAGGCTGCTTCTAAGCTGGACCTGGACATTATTGTCTTGGAGAAAAATGACAATCCTCCGGCTGTGCAGGCAGGGGCCAAGCTGATAATTGGAGATTTGAATGATGCTGAGAAAATTCGGGAGCTGGCAGAAAATACTGATTTTGTAACTTGGGAAATTGAACATATAAATACTGATGTTCTAGAAGAATTAGAAAATGAAGGTTTTATAATAAATCCTTCTCCTAAAACTTTATCCAAAATAAAGGATAAATATTTACAAAAAGAATTTTTGAGAAGTAATAATATTCCGGTTGCGCCTTTTAAGAGAGTTGAATCAATCGAAGAAATAGAAAAAGCTGCAGAAGAATTAGGACTCCCGCTTCTACTAAANNAAGGAAATTTTGTTGTAAGAAATGATAAGGATATTGAGGAAGGTTTTAAAAAATTGGGCGGTGAGAATTTATATGTTGAGGGGTTTGTGGAATTTGAAAAGGAGCTGGCGATTATGGCAGCCAGGGACAAAAAGGGGAATATAAAAACTTATCCGGTGGTGGAAACGATTCATGAGAATAATATTTTGCAGGTGACACTAGCACCGGCTCCAATTTCAGCTGATCAATCTCAGAAAGCAGAAGAGTTTGCGAGAAAAGTGATGGAGCATTTAGAAGGAGCCGGGGTTTTTGGAATTGAGATGTTTTTAACTAAATCAGGAGATATTTTAGTTAATGAGATTGCGCCAAGGGTTCATAATAGCGGGCATTATACGATTGAAGCCTGCGAGACATCGCAATTTGAGAATCAATTAAGAGCGGTTTCTGAAATGGAACTTGGGGATACTTCTATGAAAGTTGGCGCGGCAGTAATGGTCAATATATTAGGAGAAAGAGATGGGATAGCTTCAGTTAAAGGTGTTCAAGAAGCAGAAGCTTTGGGTGACTGCTTCGTTCATATTTATGGCAAAAAGGATGTAAAGGTAGAGAGGAAGATGGGGCATATAACTGTTGTAGGGGATAGTTTGGAGGAGGTTTTAGATAAGGCGAATAAGGCGAGGAGTTTGATACAAATATGATTTATGGTTTTTCCACTGTACTTTTGAGAGCAAAAGTACCAAAACTCTCTCGCTTGGAAAGTCGGCCTAATTTTGTTCAGTCGCTTATCGGGGAACCTTACCCCTTCGGCTTTTTTGCTTTTCGCAAAAAACCGAAATCCCCTGATAGCTTCTTCACAAAATCTTTACGGCCTTTGTTCCTAAAGCTCGATTTTAATTTTTTGTTCTGATATAGTACAGATGAATATGGAAAATACTGTTGTAGGAATAATAATGGGGTCGGATTCGGATTTGGCTGTTATGTCAGAGGCGGCTAAGGTTTTGGAGGAGTTTAATATAGCTCATGAAGTCAAAATTGTTTCTGCACATAGAACTCCTGATTTAATGAATGAATATGCAAAATCTGCAGCTTCACGGGGCTTGAAAGTAATCATTGCTGGTGCAGGCGGATCAGCGCATTTACCTGGAATGACGGCATCTCACACAACTTTACCGGTGATTGGTGTGCCTATTAAAACTTCTAATCTAGATGGTATGGATTCGTTATTATCGATAGTTCAAATGCCTCCAGGAATTCCAGTTGCGACGGTTTCGATAAACGGGGCAAAGAATGCCGGACTTTTAGCAGTTAAAATTTTAGCTTTAGAAAATTCTGAGTTATCAGAAAAGCTCGAAGAATATATGAAGAATATAGAAGATTCTGTTTTGGAGAAATCTGAGAAATTAAATACTGAAGGATATGAAAAGTATTTAAACGATAAGAAGATTTAGGTTTTTATTTTAGCGTGGTGTGGGGAAATTCTATTATTCTCGTTTCTAATTGGATTCCCGCCTTCGCGGGAATGACAATATATGATTACTGAAGATCAAATTTTAAAAGCTCTTCCAAATGTTTTAAAGACTACTGATTTTAATTTTGGAGAAAAGTTTGTTGGAAAAGTTCGGGATACTTATATTCTTGAGGATGGTCGGAGAATAATTATTACTACCGACAGGCAATCAGCGTTTGATTATGTTTTAGGGGAGATTCCATTTAAAGGTGCGGTTTTAAATCAATTAGCGGCGTTTTGGTTTGAAGAGACTTCTGATATTGTTTCGAATCATTTAATTTCGGTTCCTGATCCTAATGTTTCAATTGTTAAATCCTGTACGGGTATTCCGATTGAGATGATAGTTCGGGGGTATATCTCAGGTGTTACAAACACCTCAATTTGGGGTTCTTATAAAAAGGGAGAGCGAAAAATTTACGGGATAGAATTTCCGGAGGGACTCAAGAAAAATCAAAAACTACCAGAACCTGTTATTACACCTACGACTCATGGGGATCCAACTGGAAAAGGCGGACACGATGAAAGATTAACACGCGATGAAATACTAACCTCTGATTTAGTTGATCCTGAGATTTATAAACAGATGGAGAAAGCAGCAATAGAATTATTCAAAAGAGGATCGGAGATTGCACTTAAACAGGGACTTATTTTAGTGGATACAAAATATGAATTTGGAACTATTGACGGCCAACTGGTTTTAATGGATGAGATTCATACGCCTGATTCATCAAGGTATTGGAAGGCTGATACTTATCAAGAAAGATTTGATAAGGGTGAAGAACCGGAGAATTTTGATAAAGAATTTTTAAGACTTTGGTATGCAGAGAAAGGGTACAAGGGGGAAGGGGTGCCGCCTGAGATGAGTGAAGAATTAATTGTTGCTTTGGCGAAAAGATATATAGTAGTTTATGAGAAGTTAACTGGTAAGGAATTTGAAAGTTTTGAATATCCGATTGAGGAAAGAATTAAAGAGAATATAGTTAAGGCTCTCTAAACTGCCTGGGCGGTTAAATTGTTGGAATGGACTATATTTTCCCTGACGCTTTTTTTGAATTTAGGACTTAAAGCATTTATCCATCTTTTTTGCGTTGCTTTATCAAAATAGGAGAGAACAAATGCCAAATCTCCAATCACCCTTTCTGCAGCAAGAGACCGTCTTGTATCCGATGCAGCTTGATAGTTGCGGTATGTCATTTGAACTTCGAGGTGTTCCTGGACTATTTCACGGATTATTCGAGAATTTTTATATCTTGATGCAGCGAGGAAGAGATAGTGACCGGAGAGGGGGTCACCGTTTTCGAATTCATGAATTCTAGGGTACCTTTCCTTTAATGCGTCTTTCGTATGAGGAAATTGTACTCTTATTTAATACAAAATCAACTTTTAGTCTTTTTATTCATTTGGTACTTTTGGATAGCGAGAGTGCCCCAGAGGATTGCGACAATAAATAAGCCTAAGGATGCGCCGAATAAAGTAAGAGTGTAATTTACATAGCTGATCACGAATAACATAAAGGATGTGGAGGCACTGGTTAGAAGAGCTGGTTTATCTTTTGAGACGATTGATGGAAGCAGAGAGAGACCAAAGAAAACTTGTGCTCCAGTTAGGATTATATCTTGCCAGATCATATACATATTCTACACGAGCTGAGAGGTATAGAACAGGCTCTGTTTAGACTTATAGTATTTGATTTATTAAAGATTATCAGATATACTTAACCGTTATGAGTACTTACATTTCAGGGCGACTGGAGACAAGGCATCCAGCTTTTGATACTTTTATTAGGGCTGTGGTTCAGACAAGAGATGAGATTACAGATCGCAAGAAACCAGCAATAGCTTCAAGAGCATGGAGATGGGCAACTTCAAGCAAGAAGGAATTCCAGGATTGGCTTGTCCAGAGAGCAACAGAAGGTCAGTGCGAGGTCGGTTCTTTGGATCTCCTCAGAAGACTTAGAGAAAGTGACAACTTTCCTGTGCTTGGTGTCCTTAAATCTTTACGACCTCAGGAAGCGATTCGCGGTGGATGGGCTTTTCACGCAAGTACAATAGCTCAAAGTAGCGATGGAGTATGGTTCCTATCCAGTCCTGCAAATTATGAGGCACCAGTTGAACCTAAAGTGATATTAAATACCAGCCTGAAGGAAGCACTTGAAGAATTTTCTGCTTTGGAGGGTGGTACTTGGCCAGATGCGGGCTTTATTGGTGATTCAATTAAACAGGGTCAATTTGCGCGCCCCAGAGAGGACTCTGTGGTGACAGAGAAAGGGTTTTACTGTAGACGCTTATTCTATACAGAGGCAATTAATAATGCAGGAGTTCAGAGGGTGGCACATAGGTGTTTACCGTTAGTTAAATTTTAGGAGTTAGCTACATACATGTGTCTCAGAAGTTCAATATACTCAAGTTCCTGCTCGTCTGTCTCCAGAGAGTGCTTGGCATCTTTCATTACTTTGTAGGTAAATTTACTTTTATTTTTGATAACCTCCAGGTAATTTTCTATTACATTGTGTGGGATGATGGTATCTTTTTCAGATTCAACAATTAAAATATTCCCTTTGAAGTTGGCGACACCTTTTAGAGCTAAGCTGTTATGCGATGTTAAACCGGAAGTTTTAAAAGCCCTGGAGTCACCTCTTATTAATTTATCAGATGGAATGTCAAAATTATTATCAAAATAGAGAGCGGGAACTCTTAGTGCGAGTTTATTGAATTGGAGGTAATTTGAGGAGACTGCAGCGAGATACCCTCCATAACTTGCTCCAATAATGCTGATTTTAGATTTATCGACATTATCCAAATTAGCTAAATATTCGTAAGCATGCTTTATATCATCGAGATGGTCTTGTCTGGAGAATTGATCGATTGTTCCGGCTGAATCGCCGTGACCTCTGAGGTCTAAAGTTAAACAAATATAACCAAGTTTTGAAATAACCTCGGCTCTTTTATTATTACCTTGACGATTACTTCTCCAACCATGAATAAAAATTAAAGAGGGGAGAGGTTTATTATTATTTTGTTTCTCTGGAATAAATAATGAGGCAGAGAGCTCGTTATTGATTTTAATGTTTTGCATTGTCTTATAAGTTATTTATTATTTTGAAGATTATAGTACATAAGTATTTCGTCAACATAGCCATTCTTGTAGGCGATTCCGGCCGGAAGTTTTCCATATTCTTTGAAGCCGACTGATCTATATAGATTACAAGCAGCTTCGTTGGTTGCAAAACATTCTAAGTGAATTATTTTAATGTGACTTAATTTCTTCTCTGTTTCCTTAAGGACGGATTCGATTAATTTTTTACCAATACCCTGACTTCTGAAGTCTTTAGCAATTGATATCCCTAAAATTCCAACGTGATTATTAACCCGGCCTTTGGTATCAACTCCTGATACACCAATAATTTTATTGTTTGACTCTACAATTAATTGAATAGATTTTTTGTCAGCAATTCTTTTTAAACTGGACTGAATATATGTTTTTTCATCTTCAAGAGAGATTTCTTCACCCTGAAAAGAGATGAAAGTTTTTTCTTTTGATAGCTCGTTAATATACCGGTGGAGTTCTTTTAGATCTGAAGTTTTTGGGTAACGAATAATGTAGGGAATTTGATTTATGCTTACACCTTCAAAAACAATATTGCTCATTTTATGTTCAGCGACTCTGAGACAGAAATAGTTTCTTCCACACGTATATTTAAAGAATCGGAAGTATAAAGTAAATCTAAAGGTGTTATATGGACTTGTTTTTTTCCTTCTTCAACTCTTTCTACATATCCGGCTTTGAAGGCTTTAAAATCTTTGCTTTCATTCACTATCTCTATAGCCCTGTCTATATCAGAAGACTCTACAATAATCGCAAAGCCTACGCCCATATTAAAAGTCCCATACATTTCTAAGTTAGACATACCAGATTTTTCTTGGATAAATTCAAAAAGCTCATCTTCTTTAGGCACTTGATCGATCCTATACTTAAAATTTCCTTTTGCTCGCATAATTTTTCTTAAACCATGTCCAGTGACATTAATCATATAATGTATATTTATTCCTTTAGAAAAAAGCTCATCGACAATCTTAGAATAGATTGGGGTAGGTCTCAGTATGCTTTCTCCGAGAGTAGTCCCTGAAGGAAGTTGGATATTGTAAGGTTCTTTATCTTGGAGCTCACTAACAATTTTTCTTACAATACTTAATCCATTAGCATGTATGCCGTTTCCTTCGATGAAAAGAATCGAGTCTCCGTCTGATATTCTATTGCCAAGTGTTAAACGTTCTGGGGGGTCTATGATTCCTACAGCTGATCCAGCTAAATCGATGGACTCTGGATTAATTATGCCACTAAGAGAGGGGGTCTCGCCCCCACCCCAAATAACTTCCGCTTTAGCACAAGCCTCACTCCATCCGTTAACGAGGTCTTCTGCTCGTGTAAAGTTATTTAACCAATTAGAATCTCCAAGTCCGAAATATGCATTCAAAACAAGAGGTCTGGCTCCAACAACAATGAGATCATTGATTATTGTAGCGACAGTATCTTGAGCTATTTCTTTATAAAATGATTTACCTGTTGTTCTGAAAACCTCCTCTGTTACTAGACTTTTAGTTCCAAGACCTTCAATAACCATGGCTTTATAGAATTCGCCTTCCTTCCATACAAAAGCAGATTCTCCGCGACTTTCTTCTACGCTACTTATTTTTCCGGGAGAGTTTTTTTGTGTAGCAACAGCTGATTTTTGAGCATTTATTTTAAGTTGATCGAGCTTATCATAGTTAACTCCTGCGGACTCATAAGTTATATTTGCTTTTGAAGAATTTGTGGTATTTATATCTTTTGTTGTCATATTTTTGTCTCTTTACATTGGTTAAAGTCTGATTAATAATAATACTACACTATTGATATATAGGTTAGTATATCCTATAATATCAACCCCTGAAACGCAAGGTCCGGGACAAACAATGTCAAACGACGATAAGGCAAGCGATCATATTGACGACAGTAATAAACAAACCTTAACCTCACAATGCGGTAGCGACAACTCAGACGATAAGCTCAAAGAAAAATGTGCAGTGTTCGGTGTATATAACGCTCATTCAGCCTCCAGAGAAGTATATTTTGGACTATACTCACTTCAACATCGCGGACAAGAATCTTCAGGAATAGCATCTTCGGATGGAAGCAAAATTCATGTACATAAGTCAAACGGACTAGTCGCTCAAGTCTATGAAGAAAAAGATTTTGATCACTTAAAGGGCGAAATTGCGATAGGTCACAATAGATATTCAACTTCAGGTGGTACTCTTCATCAACATAATCAACCTGTTCACAGATCAGGAGATCCAATAGCTCTTGCTCATAATGGTAATTTGCCATCAACAAAGGCGCTGGAGGTATTTTTAACAAAGAATAATATAGATATCGAACATTTGAATGACTCAGAAATGATGTATGAAGCTGTAAAAGTAGAAATGGCTAAAGGAAAAAGTTTGGCTGATGCAGTGACAGAAACATATCATTTATTCACCGGCGCGTTTGCTCTTTTGATAATGAGTAATGATGAATTAGTGGCTATTCAAGATCCATATGGAATTAGGCCATTATCGATTGGAAAATTAAATGGCGGATTTGCATTCTCATCTGAGACTTGTGCGCTAGATACTGTTAATGCTCAATTTATTAAAGATGTTGAACCAGGAGAGATGATAGTTGCCAGCAGGAAAGCTTTGCCAAATGGTGAATTTAAAGCGGAAATTAAAACGTATAACTTAGTGAAAGGTGAGAGGAAATTAGATATTTTTGAATTTGTATATTTTGCTCGGCCTGACTCAAAACTTTTAGGCAAGAGAGTATATGAGGTAAGACAGAATTTTGGGAAAACTTTAGCTATTGAGAATCCAATTAAGGCTGATGTAGTTATTCCAGTTCCCGAGTCAGCAATCCCTGCAGCTATCGGTTACTCAATAGAATCTGGAATTCAGTATCAACAGGGATTAATTAAAAACCGTTATATTGGAAGAACATTTATTATGCCGGACCAAAGACTTAGAGATAAATCGGTTCAAATGAAACTGATTCCAGTTCCCGAAGTGTTAGAAGGGAAAAGAGTTATTGTAATTGATGATTCGATAGTTAGAGGAACAACCACTGGTAAAATAGTTAAAATGTTAAGACAGGCCGGGGCTAAAGAAGTTCACGTTATGATTTCATCTCCGCCGGTTAAGTATCCTGATTTCTATGGAATTAATACTCCTTATCAAAAAGATTTGATTGCGGCTAATAAAACAGTGGAGGAGATTTGCGAATATATTGGTGCTGATTCATTAAGCTATCTGTCTTATGATGGGTTAGTCCGCTCGACAGGTTTACCAGAATCATCCTTCAATACGTCTATGTTTAATGGTAAGTATCCTTTGGATATACAAGAACGCGCCGAAGATATAAAAACTATTACCTTGTAAGAGCTTCGAAAATTATCTAGAATACCCACATGAACATTTTAAAAATCGAAAAAATGGATTTACTGATAGCAATTTATATTTTTTGTATTGTTGTATCTCAAATAATGGGAGCCAAAACTTTTCCTCTGATTAATATTTTTGGATTTCAAATTAATCAATCAGTATCAATATTTGTTTTTCCTTTAATATTTATTTTTAACGATATTATTAATGAAGTTTTTGGACCAGAACGGGCAAGAAGTATTATTCGTTCAAGTCTTTTAGTTATTTTATTTATTTTTGGATATTCTCTTTTATCAACGTGGCTTCCTGCATCTTCAAGATTTGCCTCTCAAGAGGGAGCTTATGATCAGATATTTGGTTTGTCTGCCAGATTCTCTTTGGCTAGTTTAATAGCTTTTATTTCTTCTGACTTTTTAGATGTTTATATTTTTGCCAAAATGAGAAAAGCTTTAGGGAAAAAAGGCTTGTGGCTTAGAGTTAATCTTTCTAATTTTATTTCTCAGTTTATTGATACTGTAGTATTTATGGTGTTGGCATTTTGGGCGTTGGATATGTCTTTCTCGAGTAACTTTACTTTTATATTAGGACTTCTTATTCCTTATTGGGTTGTAAAATGTCTTATATCAGTTGTTGAAACTCCGCTTGTTTACGCCGGTGTAAAATGGCTGCGCGGTGAGAAAAAAAGTTAATGGTTATAACACTTTGTATGGTTTTGTCGGTTGATGGTAAATCAACGAAACATCAATTGCTTGATCAATCATGGGCCTCTAAAGAAGATGGGAAGCATCTTTCTAAACTAATTTCTGAAAATAATTTGATTTTAATGGGTGGGAAAACTTATGAAACTGCAAAATCTCATATGCAATTATCTGAGGATAAATTGAGCGGAGCTCGCGCTGGCGCGCTAAGAATTGTTGTAACGCATAATCCTGAGAAGTATTCTGCTGATAAAGTTGATGGACAGTTAGAATTTGTTAGTGGTTCAGTTTCTGAGATTGTTGCTAATTTAGAAAAAAGAGGTTTTAAGAAAATGCTGCTACTTTCTGGCGAGAATTTGAATAGAGAATTTTTTGAAAAAGGATTAATAGATGAAATTTATTTAACTATAGAGCCGAAATTATTTGGATCAGGGAATTTGATGGTTTCTGAAAGTGATTTGGATGTTAATTTACGGTTAATGGAAATCGATAAATTAAATGAACAAGGGACAATACTTTTAAGATATAAAGTTGTAAAATGATTTTGTCATCCCAGCGAAGGCTGGGATCCACTTAAAAATGTAAGCCAGGATTTAGTATTCAGGTCTTTTGGTTTCCCAAACGACTTTCGATTATTGGATTCCTGCCTTCGCAGGAATGACGATATGAAAGTTTCAGCAATAAAAACACATAAAATAACTCATGAAGATTCGGATCTGATAAAGATTTTGGATAAGTATATTACTAAACTTTCGGAGAATTCGATTGTGATTGTAACTTCTAAAATTGTTTCTATAACTGAAGGGAGTATTTTAAAGATTGAAGTGGGAAAGAATGATGAACTTTCTGTAAAAGAAAAACTAATTCAAGAAAATTCACAACTATATTTGCCGAGGGCTAGCAGTAAATACAATATAAGTTTTACGGTGACTAATAATATTCTTTCAGCTTCAGCGGGGATCGATGAATCCAACGGTAATGGATTTTATATTTTGTGGCCTAAGAATGCTCAGGAATCTGCTAATAATATAAGAGAATATTTAACAAAAAAATTTAATCTGAAAAATTTAGGCGTGGTTATTACGGATAGCAAAACAACGCCATTAAGATGGGGAGTAACTGGAATTGCCCTAGCGCATAGCGGTTTTAAAGCTCTTAATGATTATATCGGCAAACCTGATTTATTCGGAAGACCTTTTGTTTATGAAAAATTGAATATTGCTGATTCAATTGCTTCTGCTGCAGTTTTAGAAATGGGAGAAGGCAGTGAACAAACACCTTTAGCTGTAATTAAAGAAATTAAGAATATAGAATTCCAAGATAGAAATCCATCTGAAGACGAATTGCAGGGATCTAAAATTTCACTTGATGATGATTTATTTGCACCGTTTTTGAAGAATGCGGATTGGCAAGAGGGTGGAAGATATTAAAACAAGTTCTGATTTTTGGATATCAGTTGTTGGCGAGAGATAAACTCGTCAAAATATTGTCTAGGAATACTTTTAACTTACTGATATAATTTTGGACCAATGGATGTAAAAGATCTCAAAAATTTAACTAAACTGGTAAGACGCTATATATTAACCTCTACCACAGAAGCAGGAACTGGACATCCCACTTCTTCGATGTCAGCTGCTGATCTAATGGTGACACTTATGTTTGGAGGATTCTTTAACGCAGATCTGGATAATCCTGAAAACATAAATAATGATAGACTGATTTTTTCTAAAGGTCATGCGGCTCCTTTGTTCTACTCATTATATGCAGCTGCTGGGAAGGTTACTGAAAATGAATTGAAAACTCTTCGCAAATTTGGGAGCCGGCTGGAAGGTCATCCGACGATGGAATTTCCTTATACAGAAGCTGCTACAGGATCGTTAGGTCAGGGATTATCCATTGGAGTGGGTATGGCCTTAAATGCTAAAGCAGATAATTTAAGTTACAAAACTTATGTTTTGATGGGTGAT
>CXWK01019296.1_pt1 | contig 13612 bp, 12 predicted proteins | sample 590851 | NCBI WGS metagenome assembly CXWK01 (sample SAMEA3498364, study PRJEB10139) | wastewater metagenome | biome: wastewater treatment plant; material: activated sludge | place: Denmark | collected 2014-08-01
ATAATTGCATTTATTTTTCTTGCACCACTAGTTGGAATCATCATTTCAGTAATTTTTTCAATTATAGTTTTACATTTGGTCAAGGATTTTAGTCCCTTTAAAGTTGATAAGTATTTTAGAAAACTTCAGCTTGTATCTTCAGCGGCATACAGTTTGGGTCATGGTTCTAATGATGCACAAAAAATGATGGGAATTATTTTTGTTGCACTTATATCAACAGGACATTTAACAGCAAATGATGAAATTCCATTGTGGGTTGTATTATCATGTCACGCTGCAATTGCATTAGGAACTCTTTCTGGTGGATGGCGAATCGTTAAAACGATGGGACAAAAAATTACCAAGCTTCGTCCTTTTGAAGGATTTAGTGCTGAGACTGCAGGCGCCATAACTTTATTCGGAACTGCTATTGCCGGAATTCCTGTAAGCACAACGCACACAATTACCGGTTGTATTATTGGAGCAGGAATAACAAAAAGAATGTCCGCAGTTAAATGGAAAGTAACTTACAATTTAGTTTGGGCGTGGGTTTTAACAATCCCAGTTTCAGCAGTATTTGCAATCATTATCTATTATATAGCAAAATACTTTGGAAAGTAATTAATTAAACCAAGTTAATTTAATTCTAAAGCGTAAGATTCGTAAATAACTTCGTATTCTTGTTTCCATTCATTTTCTGTTAAGATTTTATGATTCACATCATGGTCATTATTTAATTTCACTTCTGTTGTTTCTACTTCTTGTTTAATTTTTCTTCTAAATAGATTTACAAAAAATGATTCTTCCTGTTTCATAATTATTTCCTTTTTTATTGGATAAGATAGATTATGAAAGTTGATGACAAATTACGTCTTTGTTAATTTATCATTAAGAAATGGTTAAGAAATGGTTAAGAAATAAAATTTTATAATTTGTTTTCCCATAAAGGAATAAATCCGGATCTGCGAACAACACTTTGTCCTGAAGGTGAAAGAACCCAGTCTATAAATTTTTTAATCGCACCACCTGGAGTTTTAGTTGTAAAGAAGTGCAAGTATCTAATAATTGGATAAGTATCGTTTCTTACATTATTTTCTGAAGGTTCGACCCCATTAATTTTAGCATGTACAACATTCCCTTTATAGCCCATTCCACCATAACCAATTGCATTTTCATTTTCTTCAACAAATTTTACAATTTCTTTTGTTGTTGGTTCTGTAACTGAGTTTGCAGTGTACTCGCTTCCTTCTAAAACATGTTCCATAAAATAAAGATAAGTGCCGGAGTTTGGATTTCTTACAACAGGTATTATCAAAGCATCTTTGCCATTTAATTTTGCCCAATTATTTGTTTTACCTGAGTAAATATCTTTTAGTTGATTGATGCTTAAATCTTTTACAGGATTATTTGGATTAACATAAATACTTAAAGCATCTTTTGCGATAAGAAAAACAAGACCAAGCGAACCATAATAATCTGCCAATAATTTTGCTTCTTCTGGTTTAAGATTTCTTGATGCAGTACAAATATCTGTTTGATTTTTTATTAATGCTTTTATTCCCTCTGCTGTTCCACCGCCTTCTACAATAATTGAGATTCCTGGATTTTCCTTCATATACTGCTCAGCAAGATTTGAAGTCAATTCCAACATTGTATCCGAGCCAACAATTTTTATTTCATTTATTTCANNCCAGGATTTTCTTTCATATAATGTTCCGCGAGATTTGATGTTAACTCCAGCATTGTATCAGAGCCAACAATTTTTATTTCATTTGTTTCAACTGGTCTGAATGAACAACTGTTGAAAATTAAAAGAAGAATTATAAAATATTTATATAGTTCTGGTTTCATTTTTTTTCTGCAATTGATCTTAAACGAGCATTTATAAATGGCGAACCACTTTTCCATTCTGGAACTTCAATTTGATCAGCAAGTCTGAAACAATAATCAAATAAAACTTTTGCATGATTGGCTGAGGCTTGTGGTTCAATTATTTGGGATAAATCATCAAAAGGCGAATGATATCTATTTAAATAATAATCAATAAAACATGTTAACACTTCATCTTTAGTTTTTGATTTATTACTTAATCCTTCAAGAACTAATATTGATGGAATTCCACCAATAGCAAAAGCTAATTGGTCCGATTTATTGAAAGCATCAAAACTTCTAAATTGAGAAGGAATTTCTTCAATCTTTAATCCATAATTTTCAGTTGTTTGTTTAAGTAAAACATCCAAAGTTGAATATTGAGAACCAACAGGAACAAGTCCCTTAAAATCCTTAAACAAAGCTATTCCATCAACATTTACATTTGCAACAGTTTTATAAAGCGGCACAACAGGATTATCGATGTAATAACTTGATCCAAGCAATCCTTTCTCTTCTCCAGTTGTAGCCACAAAGATTATTGATCGTTTTGGCTTTACATTTAAATTAGAAAATGATTTTGCTAACTCAAGCAAAACAGAAACACCGATTGCATTATCAAATGCGCCGTTATAAATAGAATCACCATTAACAGATGTTCCAATTCCAAGATGATCATAATGAGCTGAAATTATTAGGTAAGAATCATTCTGTAAAGGATCACTTCCTTTAACCATTCCGATTACGTTTTGTGCAATAAAATCTCTTTCCTTAAATACGCCTTTAAATTTCAATTTAGTTTTTAATGGAAAAGATTTCATTCGATTCTGCTTTCCCATTAAAATAATATCTTCTAAAGTATAACCTGAGTTATTAAAAATATTTTCAGTAGAAATTTTATTTAAAATCAAACTTAGATTACTTGAAACTGAATAAGCTAATGTTACATCTTCAGAATTAAAATCTTTAATGATTTCATTCCAGTCCTCATATTGATTTATTGGAATCTGGATTGTTCCGGCTGCACCTCGTCCAATTGCAATTCTTCTTTTTGATTCTGAATAACTATAAACAGTTGGGGTAAATCCATCAAAATAATCTTCATCTTCGGAAGCAGGTTCACCATCAATATAAACTACAATTTTACCTTCAACATCAACTGATTGATAATCATTATAGTCAAATTCAGGAGCAACAATTCCATATCCAACAAAAACTATTGGCAAATAATCCGGAATAAATGTTTGCTGTCCGCATCTGTAAAGAAAATAATCTTGACCAAGATTTATTATTACTGTATCGATATCAGAAGCAAGTGATAGTTCTGATGTAACTAAAGGAAAACTTCCGTGCATTGGAATATTTTGAAAGTATGAATTATGATTTGGAATTTTATCAAGTGAGTATTGATTGAATTTATCCGAAATATAATTGGCAGCAATGCTACCACCTTTTGAACCTACTCCTCTGCCCTCAAGTGAATCACTTGCTAAAAACACTAAATGATCTATTATTCTTTTAGGTGAGATAGAATCACGAATTGAATAAAATGTATTTGCCTTTTGAGCAATAATATTTTGATTGTAGACTACTATAACCACTAATATTATTTGAATTGTTTTTTTCATTGAGTTAAATCTATAAAAAATATTTCCCAAAAATAAAAAAGGACGCTGTAGTCGATACAGCGTCCCTCGTCGAAGGAGAGAGGAGAGAGAACAATTTTATTTTAATAAAGTCATCTTCTTCGATATGAATGTTGAACCAGCTTCAAGAGAATAAATGTATAATCCACTTGATAGATTTTCAGCATTAAAATTAACTTCAAATGTTCCAGCACTTCTAAATTCATCAACAAGTGTTTCTACAACCTGACCAAGAATGTTTGTAACAATAAGTTTAACTTGTGAAGGTTGAGCAACCGAGTAAATAATCTTAGTACTTGGATTGAAAGGATTTGGATAATTTTGTGATAGATTAAAATCAGCTGGTGTTGATGATAATTTATTTTCTTCAACTGAAGTAACATAATTACCTGGAGTGAAATCAGCCCAACCTGCTGTCCAATCTACAGGACCAAATGCACCAACAAAGTTTGCAGTTGCATCATAGAATCCATCACTTGGTGGAGTTGCAGCACCGGTTAGAGCAGGTGAACTTGAGGTTGGTAAAAAATTAGGTGTTGTTAAGTTAAATGGATCTGTTAATGCAACTTCTGTATTAGCAGTAAATGTTCTTCCAGAACTTGCTGTCCACCAGTCTCCAATATTAAAACTTGCACCACCAGCAGAAACTGTATCCATTGCAGCAGAAGTATAACCAGCTACTATTGAATTATTGATATACATTGTTCCATTTATTGCAGCTTGAATTGTATTTGCCCCATCTAATCTAATACCTGTTGGCCAGCCCATAATAATGGTATTAGAAATTTTATTACGTGATGATCTTCTTAAATGCATTCCTCTTTTATAAAGAGAGTTTATTGTTGTGCCAGATTCTTTCTTAGGACCAATCAAAGTAACATTCCACCAGGTTGGAGAAGTTATAGGTTCATTAAGTGTACCTGAACCATCATTATCAGATTCAAAACTGTTTGAACTTGATTGATCAGCAATATCTGGATCTCTTAAAGCAACTAAATATTGTAGTTTTCCAGAGTAACCATAATCAGTATCAAAATCATCATCCCATCCACGGAAAGCAATTAAGTATTTACAATTAACAGTTCCGCCAAACCATTCATAAGAATCATCACCACTATAACTAACTTGAATATGATCGATTGTAGTACCACGACCAACTCCACCCATTGTTAATCCGTTTATTTCATTGTTAAGAGTTAATGCAATTCCTGGATATTCAATCCTAACATATTGCATAACACCACTGTTATCTTCGTCATCTGTTCCACCAAAAGAATCACCAGGACCTTCAATAGAAGCAGTTCCACCAGCTGGGTTTATTTTTGCGTTACCAAGAATTATTATTCCACCCCAATCACCATAGCTAGGTGTGCTTACAGAACCAGATTTTGCAAAAACACTTGTAAAAATAATTGGGTTAGCTTCTGTGCCTGCAGCCATAATCTTAGCGCCTGGTTTTATAATTAATGTTCCTAAGCTTGATTTATCTCCGAATATTTTTGTACCAGCTTCAATTGTTAAAACTGCTGGAGCTTGAACCCTTACATAACCATTTAGCAAATAAGTGTTATTTGCGGTTAATGTAGTGTTAGTAGTTATATCACCCGAAAGCACGATATCCTGTGCAAAAACATTGATTGCAAATAGTGACAGAAACAAGATTACCGAAAACATTTTTTTCATTTATGTGTCCTTTTATTAATTGATTTGATATGATAATTCCATTGAGATATTTCTGCCTGTATGATTTATTTCAGAAATTTTATTACCTATTGGTGATTCCTGAGTAAATGTTCTATCTTGATTTAATAAATCTTTAACAGCCAGTTTAATTCCGAAGCTTGAGAAAAGTTTTTTAGAGATTGAAAAGTCAATAATATCAACCGGGTTTTCTATAAAATTACCTAATTCCGTTGAACCGACTTTTGAAATTCTTGATCCGACTTTATTGTAAACGAGTGATGAGTTGAATCCTAAATCAAAGTTATCGTAGTATAAACCAACATTAAAAATATAATCTGCTTGTCCCTGTAATGGTCTTTCAGTTTCCTGGAAAGTTTCACCATTCAAACTGATGTTTTCAAATTTAACTTTAGATTTGATAAGACTTAAGTTTCCGACAAAAGAAAATCCATTTAAATATTCTGTAAATAGTGCTAGTGATTTTCTTACTTCAAACTCAACTCCATAATTATTTGCACTTAAAGCATTTGTAAATGAAACTGTTGGTTCGTTACCAGTGCTGCCTTTTAATATTTGTTCAATTGGGTCCCTGAAGTTTTTATAGAACAGACTTACAGCATAAAGCTCACCGCTGTTAGGAAAATATTCATATCGAAAATCAGCATTTTTTACAATTGTTCTTTTTAATGCAGGATTACCTTCAACATTTTCATTAGCAACAAAATCAAAATAACTGAATGGTGCTAACTCTCTAAACTCTGGCCTTGCAAGTGTATTAGAGTAAGCAACTCTTAAATTCATTTCATCACTAATTAAATAAGTTAAGTTTATACTTGGAAGGAAATCTCTATAAATTTCATCAACATTAATTAAGGAGTCTTTACTGTAATTTGCATTTAATATTTGATTAGAATATTCAAACCTTGCGCCACCAATAAATCTTACTTCATCAATAATTTTTGTATCAAACATTAAATAACCAGCCCCAACTTTTTGATTTGAAGTATAACTATCTGAAGGTTTTGTAACTTCTTCTATTCCTATAAATGTGCTTGTTACATTTTCAGAAACAAAAATCTGATCGATTGGTAATTGTAATATTGCTTCTTCATTGCCGCCAGCTAAATTCTTAAATCCAAAAGTTCTTGCACTAAAATCACGATCTTTTTTATTGTATAATGCTCCAACTTTTATTTTAGGTAATTCTGGATTTTCAAAAGGTTTAAGCTCAAAATTCACAACGCTGTTGTAATCGTTATCAACTAAATCACCATAATATCTTGTTGTAACAGATTGATCTAATAATAATTGTTTCGGAATTGAAGGATCTTCCGGATCACTCCAATAAGCATATCTGCGCGCGTCTGGTTCATTTCTATCTGATTTAGAATAACTGAATGCCCAATCAAAGTTTAAACCATTTAACAAATCAAATTTATGTTCACCAAGAAATTGAGAGGATAATAATGATCTTGAAACAAATTTTAGTGAAGTTATATCACGATTCTGACCAGAGTATCTATAATAACCGTTACGAGTATTAGTTTCATTATCCGCATTTTGATTATAAACATTCTTTAAACTTATTTTGTTTGTTAAACCAAACTTGTAGCTTAAATTTAACATTCCGCTCCACATTATACTGGAGTTATAATCATATCCTTTATAATTATATCTTCTACCTTCGTCATCGAATAATGATTTTTCTTTTTCAGTTGTCTTGAATGAATTATTGTAAGAAAATGATCCTATGTAACCGAATATTTGATCAGAACTGATTTCATATTTATCACCCGCATTGATTTTAAATCCACCATTTATTGGGGCTTTAGAATCAGATGTTTTCCAGTTATTTGAAAACGATTTTATAATGTCCTGTAATTCAGCATCTGGATAATTTCCTTTAACTACTTTTGTAGAACCGATCGTTCCAGGATAATTTCTTGTTCCATCATCAACTCCTAGATAATCTGTTTTACCGCCTGAGTATGTTAGATAGTTTTTAAAGGATGTTAATGTATTCAATCCAGTAGAAAATGAAACTTCTGAGGTAAATTTATTTGGAAACTCAACTGTACTTATTTGAACAAGTCCGCCAGTAAAATCAGCCGGTTTATCTGGTGTAAATGTTTTAGCAGTTATTACGCTTTCAATTAAGTTTGCTGGAAAAATATCATAAGAAAAACTTTTCTTTTCTGGATCAGTACTGGGTAAACTTGCGCCATTTAATAAAGTATTATTGTATCTATCTCCAACGCCTCGAACAAATGCATACTTACCTTCAGAAATAGTAACGCCAGTCATTCTCTTTAAGACATCAGTTCCATCAGAACTTCCATTTTTCTTAATCAATTCACCACTAAATCCATCAACAATGTTTGCAGAATTTTTTTGAATCTTGAGTACAGATGTTTCTGTGTTTTTTAAAGCTTCAGCAGTTACAAGAACTTCCTGCAATTCTGTTGATGTCGATTCAAGTGAAACATCTAACTTTGTATTTGATTTGGATTGAACCTGAACATCTTTTATTGTAATTGTTTGATAAGAAATGTAGGATACCTTTACAGTGTAACTTCCTTCGTCTAATCCTTTAATAATATAATTCCCATCAATATCTGTTGATGCTCCTATTGTTGTGCCTTCAATTAAAACATTAGCGCCAATTAGTTCTTCATTTGTATTTTTATCGATAATCTTACCCGTAATGCTACCAGTGCTTTGAGCCAACATTGGAACCTGCATCAGCAATATCACTAAAGTGATTATCAATTTCATAAATAAGTAGCTTCTAGATTTATTCAGAATTGTTTTTAACATTTTCTCTCCATTAAAATATTTTTGTTTCCTTCGACGCCCGAAAACTATAATTCTAATGTTAAGGGAATGTTAAGAGAGTGTTATGAGTTTGTTAACGAATTGTTAAGGTGAGAAATATGCAAAGAAAACTACATTTTAGTTATCATAAATTACCGCAGATAAGTATCCAACAACTTCGGATTTATCGCCAGTAATATCACCAGAATCACTTCGGTTGATAACATAAGATTTGCTAATATTTTTAAGTGAGGCTGCTTTCATCATTACTGCTATTGGACCACCGCCGCAAGCTTCACATTCTTTGTCATCAAGATCTTTTAGCAGTTGTTCAAAATCAAAATCATTTATTCGTTGTTCAACAACTGAATCCAACCGATCAGCTTCTTCAGAAGAGTAAAAATGAGACATATCTGAACTTGCAACGACAAGCGTTTCTTCATCCACAACTTCAGAGATTTTTTCAACAAGATGATCTACAAACATTTTACTTTGATCGCCCATTACAATCGGAACTATTTTAAAATCTTTTAATACTGATTGGAGAAATGGAATTTGTACTTCCAAAGCATGCTCTTTTCGATGTCCTTGTATTCCTTTAAAAATAACTTTTGAATTATTAACTATTTTTTCTGTCATATCTTTATCAATCTCAACAATACCCAAAGGTGTTTCATAAGCATCCCCATCATAAATAGAAATGCCAGGAAAATATTCCGCATGGCTTGGTGAAATAACTATAACCGTTTTATAAGATTTGTTTTTCAAAAGATTGTAAGCATAAGCAGCTGTTTTGCCTGAATAAATATATCCTGCGTGAGGAGAAACAATTCCAAATATTTTGTTAAAAGATTTTTCAGGTTTTGCTACATTAAGAAGTAATGAAATATCCCGTTGTAACTTTTCTTTTTCAGCTGGATAAAAATATCCTGCAACTTGCTGATGTCTTATTTTCATTTTCATTTCTCCGTTTCTTCTTCGGAAAATATTTCGGCTGTAAAGACTTTTATCTTTAGCATTCTTTCTTTCCAGAACTCACTGTAAAATCCTGCTTTGTTACAAAGCGCAGATAAAAATTCTTCTCGATTAAGATGATGCTCTGTGGCAACCTGAGGAAGTAATAATCCTCCGCCACCTTCATCAAGATATAAACCGTGAGTTCCAATAGCTATTTCATCATAATTATTAATCGGTTTAAATTCTGAAAGAATAGAAATTTCAATTTTAATTTTTTCAAACTCAGATTTTTTTAATGCAGAAAATCTTGGGTCATTTACAGCAGCATGAATTGCGGCTGAACAAATTGTATCAAATAAAGGTTCTCTTCCAATGATATAACCAATACATCCGCGTAAATCATGATTAATAGTTAGCGTAACAAATGCGCCAAGTTTTTCTTTTAGTAACGGATATTTTTTAAGGTCCGGTTTATCGGGTTCTTTTCCATCAAACAAAGAACCGATTGATTGACGTGCTGCTTTTAGAAGGATTATTTTTTCTTCGTGTGAGATATCCATACTTCCTTTTATATTTTTAAGTCATCACGAGCATAGCCAGGTAATCTACTTATAAAACAGATTGCTTCGCCCTAATCGGACTCGCAATGACATTCCTATATAATTTTACAAACTAATAACTTAGTTTTATCAACAATTAAAAAGAGAAAATTATCTTTAACGAAAAATGATTCCGGCATTAAATTAACTAAATTTTTATCTAAAGTTTCTTCAAGCAGAATTTTATTTTTTGCTAAATCAACTGCAGTAAAAATATTTGAGTAAGTATTGTTTTTAGCAACTTCGTGATAGTTAAACAACAATAAATTATCAATTTTCAAATAACTTATTTCACCTTTAACAACATTGTCTGATAAAACTTGCTTTAAATATTTATGGTGTAATTCTTCACCATTTTCATTCCTGTTAAAATACTCAGGAAACAAATAATTCTGTTTCCAAAATTCCTTATCAAGTTTTTCTTTTAATTGATTTAATATTGAAACATCATTTCCTAATTCCTCCACAACATTTCCAGTAAAACAATCTAAGGCAAAGTAAACTCTATTCTCAAATCTTTGTTGATAACAATAAACTTTATCATCATTCACCAAAGCAAAAACATAATTATCATTTTGCCATAAAGTTTTCTTAGAACTCATATCAAAAGCTATTATACTTTTATGAGTCGGCATATCAGGTTTACTATATGCATGAAAAAAGATCAAATCATTATAAATTGTTTCTATTCCAATCCAGTTTTTTTCATCCATTTGAAACTGGCTAAATATTTTCTTACCCGATTCAATATCAATACAACTAAAAAAAACCTCTTTGGTTGTAGCATCTCTTTCTTCCAGCACAATTTTTTTATTTGTTGTTGGAAGAATGCGCCAAATTTGTTTTTTGTTATCGTGATTGTATAGTTTTTTAAGTTTCATTTTCTTTTTCAGTCATTGCGAGCGAGTCTTCGAATGAAGCAATCTGCAGTTTTTTGTTAGATTGCTTCATCCCGATTGAATCGGGACTCGCAATGACATTCTTGATTAATCTTAAATAATAGGTTCAAATCGTGCTGTAAAGTGGCGAAGCATTGGTGCTTCGTATGTAAACTTATAACCTTTAAGCTTATCACGATTTTTATAAACCTCAATTATCACTTCAATTAAATAATCAATATGACTTTGTGTATAAACTCTTCTTGGAATGGCCATTCTTACTAATTCCATTATTGAAGGAATTAATTTTCCATTCTTATCATACTTACCAAACATAACACTACCGATCTCAACTGAACGAACTCCACCTTCAAGATAAAGTTCACAAACAATTGATTGACCAGGATATTGAGCAGGAGGAATATTAGGTAAAAATCTTTTTGCATCAACATAAATTGCGTGTCCTCCAGGTGGTTCAATAATCGGAACACCGGCTGCAACTAATCTTTCACCAAGATACTCAACACTACGAATTCTATATTGCAAATAATGTTCATCAACAATTTCCAATAATCCTTGAGCAACTGCTTCAAGATCACGTCCAGCAAGTCCACCGTAAGTTGGAAAACCTTCTGTAACGATTAAAAGATTTCTACATTTCATTGCAAGTTCTTCATCATTCATCGCAAGAAATCCACCAATGTTTACAAGAGCATCTTTCTTTGCGCTCATTGTAACACCATCAGCATAAGAAAACATTTCCTGGGCAATTTCTAATGGAGTTTTATTTTCGTATCCTTTTTCTCGCATCTTTATGAAGTAAGCATTTTCTGCAAAACGACAAGCATCAATAAAAAGTGGAATTCCATATTTNNCTTTTATATTCTGCATTGATACCGGCTGACCGCCACCGGAATTGTTTGTAACCGTTATCATACAAAGCGGAATATTTTCAACTCCTTTTTCTTTGATGAAAGCTTCAAGTTTTTCAATATCCATATTACCTTTAAAGTCAGCACGAATTTCCGGATGCTTACCAACTTCATTTAAAAGATCAACCGCTTCTGCACCGCTAAACTCAACATTTGCACGTGTTGTATCAAAGTGTGTGTTATTAGGAATCGATTTTCCTTCACCTCCTACAATTGAGAAAAGAATTTTTTCTGCTGCTCTACCCTGGTGAGTTGGAATAATGAATTTAAGATTTGTAATACTTTTAATTACTGCTTCAAACCTGTAAAAACTTTTTGAGCCTGCATAGGATTCGTCGCCTTCCATAATTCCTGCCCATTGCTTTGCACTCATTGCAGAAGTTCCGCTGTCAGTAAGTAAATCAATTAGAACATCATCTGCAGGAAGAAGAAATGGATTATATCCTGCTTCTTTAAGAAGAATTTCTCGCTCTTCACGAGTAGTAAATCTTATAGGTTCAACGGATTTTATTTTGAACGGTTCAATAATTGTTTTGGGTTTCATAAAATATCCATATTAGAATTGAGTGAATTTTTTCTTGTTCAAATTTAATAAAAGATGGTTCTTATTTCTCATGAATTAATAAAGTTTCTTATTGCCTTTTGATCGATTCCTAAATAGTTTGCTTATGTATCATTTCAAAAATAATCAGGAGAAACAATGGAAACAGAAGAAACAAATCAAACTGAACAGAATTCAACAGAAGTTGAGGAGTTATCACACACTGATAAAATTGTTGGTGTGATTTCAGAGCCAACTAATCTTTTTTCTAAGTTGGCGTTTCTAAATACAAAAGTTACTGATTGGTTGCTTCCGCTACTCGCGATGATTATTGTGGCTATTGTTGCAACATTTATTTATATGTCAAATCCAAGTATCAAATACGAGATGCAACAGCAGCAAGAAAAAGCAATGCGTGAACAGTTTGAGAAAATGGTTGAGAGTGGCCAAATGACCCAGGAACAAGTTGATGAGCAATTAGATAAAACTTCTGAAATGATGAATAATCCTATGTTTACCTATCTATTTCCATCAATAGCAATTTTTGTAATGTCGTTAGTTTGGTTTTTTGTATTTACTACTTTGGCATTTGTTGTCGCCAAATTTGCATTTAAAGGTGATGGAGGTTATTCGCAGGCTATGACTGCAATGGGATTACCAATGTACATTTCAGTTTTGCAAAGCATTATTTTAATTGTCGTTGGATTACTGATGGGAAAAATGTTAACAGGATTAAATCCAGCTTCTTTAATGGGTATGGATGTTAAAACTTTACCAGGATTTTTATTAAGCAGGCTGGATGTTTTTTCAATCTGGTTTTATGTTGTTGTTGGAATTGCTTTTGCAAAAATGTTTAAAACTAATAATGTAAAAAATTACATTATTGCCTCAGTTGGAATATGGCTTGTATTCATGTTTATAATTTTTGGATTGGCTCAAGTATCTCCAATGTTTGGAAATATGATAAGATAGATTTATGTAAAATGGAACAGTAACTCAACTGTTCCATTTTTATTGTTCTAATCTCCATTCCCACGCTCCATAAAATAATCCCAACGGTGAGAAGCTAATATTTTTTATTCGTTTATTGTATGTAATGATGTTATCAGACCAAAACAAGACTGTAATTGGTTCAGCAGTTTTAAAAATATTACTCACTGATTTATAAACTGATTGCCGTTTCTCTTCGCTATCTGATGGTTTGAGATCATCTAATAATTTATCCAACTCTTGATCATAGTAACTTGTAAAATTTAACATTCCCTTTTCAGATTCCGGATTTGTATAATTATCTAAGTTCAACGGAATTTGAATTGTCCAGCCAGATAAAAATGCATCATATTTTTTACCAAGCAAACCATCAATCAATTCTTTTTTCTCAACAAAAATTACTTCAACATCAACTCCAACTTCTTTTAAATTGTTTTTAATAATTGTTGAAGCAAATTCCCTCGTCGGATTTCCGGTATTAGAAAACATTTTAAATGAAAATTTCTGACTTCCCTTTTCAAGTATTCCATCACCATTTAAATCTTTCCATCCTTCTTCCGCTAACATTTGCTTTGCACGGGTAGGATTGTATTCATATTTTTTTAATGACTGATCAACATAAGATTTGAATATTGGAGAGATCGGAGAATCATAAACTTCACCAAATTTTCCTATTACAGATTGAAATATTTCATTTCGGTTTATCGCAAGTGATAAAGCTTTT
>CXWK01015556.1_pt1 | contig 13609 bp, 19 predicted proteins | sample 590851 | NCBI WGS metagenome assembly CXWK01 (sample SAMEA3498364, study PRJEB10139) | wastewater metagenome | biome: wastewater treatment plant; material: activated sludge | place: Denmark | collected 2014-08-01
AACTTCTGATGCAAAACAACCTGCTGTTGTGACACAGGTATTTAATAGCACAACAAGTGATGCTGATTCATTTAGATTATCTCAGCGTCAAATTATGAAAACTGCAAAACGTGGGCTTAATTCATGAGTCGTTTTCGTGACATATATTTAGACAGGAGAGTCCCTTCATATCCTGTAATAGCTTCACCACGGTGGTCAACTGACTTAATTATAACTGATTCTGGTGGAGAAGCTGCAAATCAAAGATGGTCACAGCCATTGCACAGGTTTATGATACCGCAAGCAATACGCACTATGGAAGTTTATGAATCAATTCTTGCTCATTGGATGGTCACTGCTGGGCCAGTTTATACTTTTCCATTTCGCAATCCAATGGACTTTTCTAGTCATTCACTTTTAAAACCATCTATGGTTCCAAATGTTACTCCAACTGATCAAGTTATTGGAGTTGCAGATGGATCAAGGATAAATTTTCAAATTATAAAAACATATCAAGTTGGCGCATTTGCCCACACTAGAAAAATAACATTACCTATTTTGAATACTGTTAGGCTTTCTGTTGGTGGTGCTGAAATATTCTCTGGATTTACAGTTGACAGATTAACTGGAATGATAACTTTTGATGATCCTCCAAGTGTAGGCAATACTATAGCATGTGGCTATTTGTATGATGTTCCAGTTCGCTTTGAAAGTGATGATTCATTTGATGGCATTGCACAAAGCTATGGAATAGCAGGATACAGTGATTTAACTTTTGTTGAAGTTCCAATGTGTTGAGGAATTAAAAATGGCCTTATTGTGGATGGATGGTTTTGATCATTATGATGGTAATGTTGCAAATTTAAACACACCATATATTACAGCTACAAATTTGCAACTAACAACTACAAGATCAAGAAATGGTGCATATTCATTAAGAGGTGCAAACAGCTCTGGCCTTTTGACTTATGCACTTGGTGATGCAAAACAAACTATTGGATGTGGCTTTGCTCTTTGGATTGATTCAGGTGGTCTGACATCTCCAAGAAATCTAGTTGAAATTGCAAATGCTGGTGGTTCATTTGGTGCATCAAGTCATGTTACATATTACCTTACTGAATCTGCTCAAATAGGTGCAGCAAGAGGAAATTATGCAGGAACAAATTTAGTTTTATCTGCATCAAATGCTTTTATATTTGGTGCATGGAATCATCTTGAGTTTAGAACAACAATAAGCAATACTGTTGGTTCTATTGAGTGTAGACTTAATGGTGTGCAATTATTTAGTGTATCTGGAATAGATACATGTGGCTCAGGTGCAGAAAACACTCCTGCTTTAAGATTTAGTCCAGGAACAGTGACCTCTGGCAACATTCAATATATGGATGATTTGTTTATATGGGATACTCTTGGTTCACAAAATAATACATTTTTAGGTGATAGAAAAGTAATAACTCTTGACCTGACTGAAAATACAACAACTGCTGAATGGGGATATACAGGAGCAGCCTCTCCTGTGCAAGCAATCAATGGAACAAATGATGGAGATTCATCATACATTATAGCAGGTGATTCTGTTCCTGTTACGTCTGATTTTGAATTTGAAAATCCAGATGCTTCAGTTGGTCAAATCGCTGCTGTTATGTCTGTTATTGTTGCAAGAAAAGAGGAAGCAGGAACAGTAATAATTCAACCAGCTATGGTTGCAGGAAGTTCAATGTCAAGTGATGGCAATCACTCAATACTTGATACATATGCATATTTCAAAACAATTCATCCATTGAATCCTGAAACTGGAGTGCCATGGACTCCTGCTGCTCTTTCATCAGCACGGTTAAGATTGAGAAGAACAACATGATTAAAATTGTTGATTTTGAAATAACTCCTGAATTTGCAAGATCAAAAATCAACAATTTGTATATGCCTTTGTATAAAGATCACATAAAAGATCATAAGAAAATAGAACAATATTCTGAATTGATGAAAACTGGCAATTGGAAAAAAGGTTCTATTTATTCTCCTATTAGTTTTAGTATAAAAGGAGAATTGATGAATGGTTTTCACAGATTATCTGCCATAATTGATTCAAATGTTACTATTTTTGATAAAATAGCAGAAAATATTCCTGAATTAGTTTTGTCAGAAAATAATTTAAGAACAATAATCAATCCAGATAAATTTGTTTTATGTTGTGCTGAATTTATATTAGACTTTCTAGAAATACCTACTAGAAATATAAGAACAACTGAAAAAGTCTACAATAATATTTTTGAAAAAGTAAAAAGATATTCAAATGAAACTATAACAAATAGAATTAAGGCTGCTTTTATTTTAGCTATAATCTGTGCTATTGAATCTGGAATATCTGAAGATAGTATATATCAATCTGTTGAAAGTATTGATCATCAAGAAGTAATTCCTAATAAATTTTTTATATATTGTTATAAAAAATTTTTGAATATTGAAGCAGAATTGATAAAAATTCCAATTGAAAAATTATTGCCTAGTGATATTTATGAAGTGGTGAAAAAATGGCAAGAATAACAAAATCATCAGTCCTTGGATTAACTGATAATGATGGTGATATAAGAATAAGCAAAGCTGTTATTCTTGCTTTAACTACAATATCACAACCTGTGTTAATTTCAAATGCTTATGTTTTAGCTTTAACTGCTATGAGTGATTGTCATACAAAATTTTGCCAATGTTATAAAATCACAAGAAGAGATGGAATTTCATTTGCATTTACAACTCACAATGAACCAATTGATTTTAATAGTGCCACATTCACTCCATGTTATTCTTTTTCACCAACTGCATCTGAAACTGGAATAATGGCAAACCGTGGTGTTGGTGATGTTGAGATCAATGGTATAATTGGACAAGACTATATAACAGAACATGACCTGGCACATGGTTTGTTTGATGGCGCTATTGTGGATGTTTATAGAGTTGAATGGGGTGAAAGTAGAGCTGGATCAAAAAGATTAATACGTGGAATAATTAGCAGTGTTTCTGTTTCAAAAACAAGATACTCAATGCAAGTTTAAACAATTGGTCAAAAATTTGATCAAACTCCATTGATTGATGTATATACACCTGCATGTAGATATGAACTTGGTGTTTCTCCTTGTCCATTTGATATATCAACTCTTGAATATAATGGAACTGTAACTGGAGTGCCAGTTGATGCTGGAATTAATAGATCAAGATATCGTCAATTTTTTGATTCTGCAATAACTGAAACAAATGGATATTATTCACTTGGTAAAATTGTATGGGTTACTGGAAATAATGCAGGGATAACATCAGAAATTAAAACATATGACAGTACAACTGATGCAATTGTTTTGTGGAATCCAATGCCATTTAAAATAGAAATTGGTGACACATATACAATGACACCAGGTTGTGATAAAACAAGAACTCACCATACTATCAAATTTGGTTTAACAATGGATTCATTTGGTGGCTTCCCTGATCTGCCTGGAAATGATGCATTGATGAGAACTCCAGATGCGCGATAAAATAGTACAAGAAGCAAAAACATGGCTAGATACACCTTTTCACCACAATCAATGTGTTAAGCATCATGGGGTTGATTGTATCAATTTGATCATTGGAATTGGACAGGAGCTTGGCATTTGTAGTCATGTGACAAGCAACATCTTATCATATGGGTCAAGACCCAACCCACGGCATCTGATTAACAGATTAGAATTGTTTTTTGATAGAATTCATTTAGCAGATGCTAAAAAAGGTGATTTTTGTGCTGTTTCTTGGCGTAAAAATTTACCAATGCATGTTGCTCTGTACATTGGTGATAATCAAATAATCCAAACTTCACAATCTTCTAAAAAAGTTGTTCAAGTTTATTGGGATAATAATTTTTTGACCAAGATTCATTCTTGGTGGCGTTTTAAAGGGGTTGTGTAAATGGCTGATCCAATTTTCCTTGGTTTAACAGCGTTTGCGTTATCAAATACACGCGCATGGCTTACATCTGTAACAAAAGCATTCATACCATTTGAAGATACAGTTGGTCAAAGATCAGATGTTGATAAATTTCAAGAATCAACTTATGGTCGTCCAATTCCTTTCATATATGGACCATATAATAGAATTGCAGGTAATGTAATTTATTTCACCCCAATTGTTGAAACTGAAAATAAAATAAAACACACAAATGGAACTTTTGGCTCATCAACTTATACAATTTGGTATACATATAATTGTCCTGCTGTTGCAATTGCAGTTGGGGGGCAATGTCGAAATATCAAAAGAATTTGGGCAAATGGTAAATTAATTTGGAATAATGATCAAATAACTGATATTCCAGATGCTGGCTGGTCTTATAACCCTGAAGGTCAAATTTTTTCAGGAATATATTTATACAATGGTAGTGAAACACAAAATAGATCACCTGCAATAACAGATACAACAAAACCTGGTTATAGAGGTGTTTCATATGTTGTATTGGAAAATTTACAAGTTGGTGATTTTGGTAATGCAATACCAAATTTAGAATTTGAAGTTGATGGTTTTGTTTGGGATGTTTACAATCTAATAACTGATATATGCTATCGCTCTGGTTTTGCTCCTGATGAATTTGAAGTTGATCCAACATTGACTACAAATGTTATGGGTTATGTAATATCAAGACAAAGTAGTGGAATAGATGCAATCAAATCTTTGGCTGAAGTTTATAATTTTGACATAGTTGAAGGTGCAGATAAGATTTATTTCAAGTCAAGAGCAAAAACTTTAAATGGTGCTATTGATAATGATTCAATGAGTGCATCAACAAGTTTAATGAGTGAGTCACAACCTATTTGCAAAAGATTGCCAGATCGTCAATTCCCAAAAAAAGTAAGTGTAACATATATTGATGTTTATAGAGATTATCAAAAAAGCACTCAATATTCAGAAAGAACATTTGGTGATTCAAGAACAAAAGCAGATAGAAAATTTGAAATAACTCTTGAATCTGAAACTGCAAGAAAAATAGCAGATAGATTACTTTGGGAGCCATGGACTGAGCGACTTGAAATAAAATTTGATGTTACATATCGCCATGATTATTTGGAAGCAGGCGATTATGTTGGAATTAAAATTGGTGAAGCATGGATTCCTTTTAGAATTGAAAGCAAAAAACGTGGCGCAAATGGAATAATTTCATTTGAGTGTACATCATCAGAGCCTGATGTTTATGATGGAAGTGAAATTGCAGAAGAGGCAACACCTGCTGACAACACACAGCTTGGTGAATCTGAATTGCGCATATACATGTTCAATCCACCATTGCTTGAAAATGGCCAGCCTGAATCAGCTAGTTGGGTTGGCAATGCCTCAGTTGGTGTTTGGCGTGGTGGTAAGTTATACAGATCAACTGATGGTGGTGATACATATTATGATTCTGGTACAATAACAACTAGAAATGTAACAGGAGTTGTAACAAGTTTAATACCAAATGCAAATAAATTTTTCTGGGATAGAGAAACTGTAATAACTGTTGTTTTAGATTCAACAAACCATGAGCTAGTTTCAACATCTGAATTGAATGTTTTGAATGGCTTAAACAGGATATGGGTTGGATCTGCTAATGGTGAGCGTGGTGAGATTATTGGTTTTACAACTGCTGTTTTGACTAGCGCAACACCACGGACATATAACATAAGTGGATTGATACGTGGCTTGCGTGGAACTGAACATGCAATGGGAGACCATGCAGTCAATGACATTTTTGTTTATTTAAGCAACCAAATAATTCAAACTTTCAATTATGGATATTTTGATATAGGTCAAACTTGGTTATATAAATCAGTACCAACATATTTTACAGAAACTGAGATAATTGATACTATTACATTCAGGAATACAGGAGAAAGATCAAAGCCAAGATCACCTGTTAATGCAAAAGGAGAAAGAGATTCATCGAATAATTTAACAATAACATGGATGAGAAGAACAAGATTGGTTCCACCAGGCATAGGATATGGACCTGTTATTCTTGATGAAGAATATGAGCAATATAATGTTGAAATTTATAATGCTGCAAATACTGTTTTGCTAAGAACAATTGTAGCATCAACACAAACTGCTTCATATACAGCAGCACAGCAAACAACAGATGGATTGACCCCTGGTGATTTTATAAATATAAGAATTTATCAAATATCACCAAATATTGGCCGTGGACATGTTGGAGTTTTTATAGTATGAGTACACCTGATTTTGGAATACCATTAATATCACAGCAGCAATCAAATCCAGAAATAACTTTGAATGAAGCAATATTTGCTCTTCAATTGAAATCTGGCATTGGGGTTATTGGCACACAGAGTGCGCCACCTGCAAGTCCAACTGAAGGTGATTGTTATGTTGTTGGGGCATCACCTTCAGGAGCTTGGGTTGGACATGCACATTGTATAGCAGGACGATATAATGGTGGTTGGATATTTGTGCCAGGATTTGATGAATCAGGAACACCCATAACAATGGGGGCTAGGCATGAAGGTCTGTCTGTCTGGCGTATGGATACAAATGCAATATACAGATGGAATGGATCAGCTTGGGCTTAACGAGGTGTAGATGTGGACTATCAAATTTTATTCAACATAACAATTGGTATTATTGGAACTATTGGAGGATGGTTTCTTAAAACATTTTATGGTTCAATACGCGAACTGCAAAAAGCTGATTTTAGGCTGAATGAGGAAATACACAAAGTTTCACTTTTGATTGCTGGTGATTATGCCAAGCAATCTGATGTAGAGAAAATTGGTGTTATGCTGGATAGCAGAATATCTGCCATGGATGAGAAAATAGAAAAGCGTATTGAAAAGATGGAAGAGAAGCTAGAAGCAAGATTCATAAAAGGTGGCAATAATGTCAATCAGTAAATTGAAGTCTGTCATTGATCTATTCAACCACGGACAAGTTGTAGCAAATCCAGAAGCTTGGAAAAAAGGCCAAGTAACAACTAATGTAGTTGTTGGTTTTATTTGGTCAATTTTGAGCACTGCTACTGCTTATGGATATGCTATTCCAGTTGAAGTTGACAAAGACATTGTTGATGGCATTGCAGTTTCAGTTCTTGCTGTTGCAAATCTTGCTTGCACTGTAATCAGTTCTGATAAGATAGGTATCAAGAAAAAATAGCCTTTATAGATTTACTTCTAGCCTAGAAGGTTAGCCTATAGGCTAGAATTATTAGCGTATAGCTCCATAAAAAGGATGAGAAAATGAGTAAAAGAGAAAATACGCTATTTATAGTTGTTCATTGCAGCGCCACACACCACAACCAAGATATTGGTGTCAGAGAAATTGATAAATGGCACAGAAATCAAGGATGGCAAAAGATTGGCTATCACAAAGTGATAAGAAGAAATGGTGAAATTGAAAATGGCCGTGGTGATGAAGAGATTGGCGCCCATGCCCATGGATACAACCCCATTAGCTTAGGAATTTGTCTGGTTGGTGGTATAGATGAATCAGGAAAATCAGAAAACAATTTTACATTTGCTCAATTTGAATCTTTAGCAGAATTGCTTGAGAAGTATACACAAAGATATCCACTGGCCAAAGTAGTAGGTCACAGGGATTTACCAAAGGTTAAGAAGGACTGCCCTTGTTTTGATGTCGCTGACTGGTATACTAAGTACAAGAACGCTATTTTATAGGTCTATAAGGAGGCTCTAGAATCGCCTTATAGGGCTTTCGAGATAGAAGGGGTATAGTAGGGTATAGGGTCTAGTATTAAAGCCTATCCAGAGCCAGTTCTAAGGCTCTGGATAGGGCTAGTATATAAGGTATAAGGGCTACTCTTTAGCGATATCCCTGAACCTTAGCGCAACTGGGTGAAAAGGTTTCTTCTCAATAGTCCACTCAAAAAATTCAACCTGGCAATATCTTCCAATGAATTTTTCTCTGTTAAAATAGATTTCTGTTTTTTCTTCAATGCAGCCTGGAGCAGAAACAGAAAAAATTTTACCTTCTTTTGTTACACACTCCAGAATTCCCCAGCCATGAACTGATGGTGAAATATCCACAACCAAAAATTCTTCATCCATTGCTTTTTTCATCTTCAGAAGATTATTTGAGCGCTTGCCATCTTGATAACCAACGTTTTCATTCTGGCGAATCATGGCACCTTCATAGCCATCTTTCATAAACATATCACGGTACCAAAATGCTTCATCTTCGCTTGTTACAACAAAGGATGGAACAAGAAAGAAATTTTCTTGAAATCCATTTTTACAGAATAAAGATTCAAGATATGATTTTCTTTTTGTGTAGCTTCCATCCATTATCACATCATAAACATGATACTGAACTTTTAGTGTACTTGGTTGCTTTCTTTTAACCCAGCTGTTTATTGTTTGAAGTTTAACTCCATGACAATAAAGTTCACCATCAAGTGAAATACCATCATCCAAATGATTGATTTGCTCTTTGATGTGATCTAAATTTTCAAATAATATTCCTTGTCTGCTGTACATTGTTTTTAAATCATCATCTATATTGAAGATACAGCGCTCACCATTTAGCTTAGGCTGAACATACACACCTCTTTTCCAATCAATCTTGTGTGCAAAATCTTTAAACTTTTTAGCAAGCATTGGTCTTTTCATACCAAGCAAATTAACACGCTGATTATTTTTTGCATCTTCTATGCTGTCAACATAACCTGCTTTTTTCTTATTGTTTATTCTTGAATTAATTCTTGATAAAACTTGCTCTTCAATATCTCTTGACTGAAGACCTTCATGGACATATTCAATATCTTCTTGTGTTGTTCCATTTACAACACCATGATAAAACTTGATAACACCCATGCAATCAACTGAAGAATTTGGATACTTAATTGAACCTGCAACTCCCCATTTTCTTATTCTGTCACTTTGATCCTTTGCATAAAAATAAGTCAATGGGAAAATTGTTTTGATTGGTTCTGATTTTGGATTATCCATTTGTTTTATTCTCTTGAATTTTCAAATTATTAGCGACTTGATTTTCTATTACATGTTTCAGATTTAAAGCATTAACAATTTTCAAAATTTCATGTTCATGTGCATCTTTTATATCAACATATAATTCTTGGTCTTCACTTTCAATTGTGTATGTGTTTGACCACTTGTCATAAGTGAAACCATAAAATTGAGTTGTCATAAATTCCTCAAATCAAAAATTTGTTCAATTAATATTACACGCCAGCCTTCATTCATCTTGCCTCTAATTATTACCCAACTCTCATCTTCAATTAAAGAGTCAGCAAGAGTTTGGCCATTTAGTTTTTCAAAATTTTTCCGTGAGATGGAACAATGTATCTGCCCAGTGTCATCCTCAACAATTAACTTGAGAGCTTTGTTCTCTGTTTCATAGCGTTTCCCACCACGCTTCATCAATTCATTATATTCATTCAAGTCTCGCAAATCTTTTCTCTTGACTTGACCAATAATGACATACACACCTGCATTTTTTACATCACCAATTAAACTTGGAGGAAATGCCAAGCCATATTCTCTTGGGTTCTCATAAATATCACCCCATTTATCTCTGCATGGGTACAAAGTATCATATGGAGTCTTGGGATCCAAAAGTGATCTAACCATACTTGGTGTCCATTTCTTGACACCTTGTCTGCACAAAAGTATCTCTTTTGCTTTTTTCTCACCTATGCCATTTATATTTTGAAGACCACCAATCAATTTACCATTTTTGACTGACCAATCCAATTCAGATTCATCAGGATCAACTGGCAAATATTCAATACCTTCATTTTCAAAAGCATCACGCAAAATCTTAAGCGTTGCATCTTCTGATTTAGAATGGCGCAAATTCGCAACTGTAAATTCAAGAGGGAAATTTGCTTTCATATATGCACACCAATATGAAATATATCCATAACTAACAGTGTGGGATTTATTCATACCCCAACTACCAAAAGTCATCATGTTTTCCCAAACATCAGTTGCCTCTTGCTCCAAAAGACCATTTTCTAAAGCGCCTTGCATAAATTTGCTACGATATTGATCGAAATATTCTTTTCCAAGAGTTTTTGACGCAGCTTGTCTTATCGCGGAAATATCAGGCCAACTCATTTTCCCCAAATCGCGGCAAAGATTCATAAGCTGTTCTTGATATACTATGACACCATATGTTTCTTCAGTGTTGTCGATGTATATCTGGTTGTTGCTAATATACTCAACAATCTCACGGCCAGTTCTACGATTTACAAACTTTGTAGCACCACCAGAGTGTAATGGGCCAGGTCGCGCCAAAGCAGTGATAGCAACTATATCATTGAAATATTCAACACCCATTGACTCACAGAGCATCCTCATAGCAACACCTTCAAATTGAAAGATGCCATTAAGTCTCATATCTTGAAAAATTTTGTATGCTTTTGGATCATCAAGTGGAAGGGTGTAGTATTTTTTGTAATCCATACCAACCAGCTTTGCACATTCTTGCAAAATAGACAATGTACGCAATCCAAGAACATCTATTTTTAACAAATTGAGATACTCTGCGCCTTTTTTGTCCATCATGATTGATCCCTCTCTGGAGTTTATCGCTCCATATTTGCAAAGATCATCATTACAAATAATTACACCAGCTGCGTGCTTTCCTGCGTGCGTTGCATGATTCTGAACTTTTTCAGCATATCGCAGAGAAGGATATTTATACAACATATCCTTTCCAACATCTGTTGTCATAAGCGTATCTTGAACTGACATTTTTGCTCTAGCATCACCACCAGAACGATCAACAATTGAATCTTTTAAGATGTCCATCTCATACCGTGGAATTCTCAACGCTATTCCAACCTCTTCAAGTGAAGATTTTGCAGCGAATTTGTTAATGTTTGAAATGTGGCATACATTTTCCTTTCCGTAAATTTTGAAGGTGTCTTTAATAACAGACTCCCTTCCATCATCTGGAAAGTCAATATCAATATCAGGAAGGTCATGGCGATTTATATCAATAAATCGTTCAAATATCAAATCAAATTTCAATGGATCAATTTCTGTGATTCCAAGAAGATAACAAACAAGACTTCCAGCAGAGGATCCACGTGATGGACCAACGAACATTGTCTTTTTTGCTTTCTGAATCATATCTGCGACTATCATAAAATAGTCAGTGTATTCTTTTTTGATTATCAAATCAATTTCACGGTCAAAGCGCTCTTTGTATTCTCCTTCGTTGATTATATCTAATCCTTTTTTCTTTGCGTTTATTTTGCATTCAGTTATTATGTTTTTTGAACCGCGATATTTTACCATATTGGCTTTTGGTAAAACAACATCGCATTGCTCAGCGATCTTGTATGTGTTTTCAATCGCTTCTTCATTTTTGTAAATGCGATAGAATTCTTCCGTGGTGAGAATATGCTGAAATGCTCGCTTTGTATCAAATTTATAATGATACTCATCACCGCGCTTTGTTGATCCAGCCATCAATTGATAAACTTTACGGTCATCTGGATTTATGAAGAAATTATTGTTCAGATAAACTTTTGGTTTTGTCTTGTAGAAGAATTCATCAAATACAAAACTTGGAGTTGAAGGAGAAAGCGACACATAATCCAATCGCAAATCTTCATTTTCAACATAGTCAGATATCACAATCACATCATTTGATAAATCTTGCACATCTGACCAAAAAATCATTGGCTTATAATAGAAATTTTCCCAAGCCTGTGTAACCAGCTTATTTATTTCAAATAGCCCAGAATTATTACGCGCTATAAACGTATAAAGCGGCCCAGCGGCTCCCCTTACCTTCCTTTTATCCTCACCTAGAACCTCTAAGCGAACGCCATATATTGGCTTAATGCCTTTTTTCTTGCACTCCTTTTCAAGAAGCACATGAGAGAATGTATTGTTCAAATCTGCAACACCAATATATGGAGTCTTTGCAGTTGAAACTATATCTTCTATTTTGCCATATGTTTGACGGAATGAATATTCAGTTCTGAGTGCAAGATCAACTATTGGCTTCATCTTTAATTTTCCATTGAATGTATAATTGAATGTATAATTCTAATTCCTGAAAAACTTCAAGTAAAGTTATAACAAAAAGCAAACCTATTCTATTTTCTCCTGTTCTTTTTCTATAGGCTGGAGATAAATCAAAACACAAACCTCTATCTTTATGATTAACATATCGAATGATAGTTATTTTGTCATATTGAAAATATTTATCAAATTCTATTCTGATGCTGTATGTTATGGTTTTCATCTTAACCCTTTTGAATATCAAAGCTGGTGGTATACCATAGCCTGCATATACAATATGCTGCCTGTGTCTAGCATAACAGCGCAAATACCACCTTGTAAGTCATAACCTTCGTTTATTCTATCTTGAATTTCCTTGTAAAATAAGTCTTTGTCTATTTCTTCTACTAGGACATATGTAATATTCATAATGTTTCTTCCTCACGGCTAAAAAGCATCATTGCAAAATTCGCTACATCTACAGGGTCGCCATATGCAATGTGTTTTATTAACTCTTTGCGCAACAATTCAACAGAACATGTTTCCCAACCAGAATAACCCTCTTCTCGCTTTTCTGCTAGTTTTAGTTTCATTGCTTCTGCAAATTTATCAACCGCCATATCATCATGGTGAATGTTTACCGCCTCAAACTCTGGCGCTGTTTCTAAAACTGATTTTACTAACTGTTTTGCTGCCAAATCAGACTGCATGAAATCAAAAATAGCCATTAAATCGTCTGTTACATTTTCAGTATCAATTGTTTTGATTGTCATACCCCACCTTTTTCCAAGTCGTCCAATGCTTGGTTGTAACCCCTAACATATCCAAAATCACTACCACCTGTGCATTCAAAATCTTTCTTTGTGGGCACATACATGAGTTTGCGCCAATCTTTTTCCGCTAACGCCGCATTGTGCATAGTGCAACCTGTGTATGAACAGCGATAGAATTTTACAAACCTATGGCGTGTATTTAATTCTGCGTCACACTTACACAACCGGCAAACTGGTAAATTAGTCATAGATAATATCTATCCTCTCACCAGTTACAGTATCAACAAATGCGATATTCTTTATTTCGCCTTCTATCTCACCTTTTACGCCGTTGCACATGTGTCCTAAGACACACGCGTGTTCAAATAGCCATTTATCTAGCTCGCTATTGTTTTTGATTTTCATAGTGACACCATTGCGAAAAGTTTCAAACAACGCTCAACGCGCTCACGACCAACGTTATTTACTGCTCGTTCACAAAGTTCTCGTGATGGGAAACAAGGGTAGATAAAGGCTAGTAGGTACTGATAAAAACTATCAAATGTTAGCCTTGCATGTTGGTCTATAAATATGCACCAGCCTCTATTGTTCACATCCCTATTTCCTGCACCTTCTTGATTTCGCAATTCCATCAAAACACAAAAAGCATCGGCGACAGCAGCGGCTTGCTCTGGTGTTTTGAAAATCAGACCTTTTCCTTGTAGCAGCAAATCCAATTCATGATCAGTCCACTTGTCATTGTTATATAAGCTAGAGTCCATGAAGTGTGGCATATAATACACTTCCATATATCCAGGCTTCCATCCATCAAAAATAACCAACTGTTCTGGCTCTTTTTCGAGTTCAGCCAGA
>CXWK01008651.1_pt1 | contig 13592 bp, 12 predicted proteins | sample 590851 | NCBI WGS metagenome assembly CXWK01 (sample SAMEA3498364, study PRJEB10139) | wastewater metagenome | biome: wastewater treatment plant; material: activated sludge | place: Denmark | collected 2014-08-01
TCCCGATGTCGTCGGGCGCGACAAGGTGGTCGAGGCGCTGGTGGACATTACCGGCGGCGGCGCCGACTTCTCGTTCGAGTGCATCGGCAACACGACGACGATGCGGCAAGCGCTCGAATGCTGCCACCGCGGCTGGGGCGAGAGCATCATCATCGGCGTTGCGCCGTCGGGCGCGGAGATTTCGACGCGGCCGTTCCAGCTCGTCACCGGACGGGTGTGGAAGGGCTCGGCGTTCGGCGGCGCGCGCGGCCGAACGGACGTGCCGAAGATCGTCGACTGGTACATGGACGGCAAGATCAACATCGACGACCTGATCACGCACAAGATGCCGCTCGACCAGATCAACACCGCGTTCGATCTCATGCACGAAGGCAAGAGCATCCGCAGCGTGGTGGTCTACTGACCGGGCGGCATACAGGGAAAGTCCTCGTCCTGAGGAGCGCCTGAAAGGCGCGTCTCGAAGGACGGCAAGGCCTTATGGCCGGCGCTTCGGCCACCCTTCGAGACGCGGGCTTCACCCGCTCCTCAACGTGAGGAGTTGCACTCGCTCTCGTCGTTCGCCGCTTACTTGCCGCCCACGTAGCTCACGCGCCAGATCGCCCCGCCCGCGTCGTCGCTGAACAGCAGCGCGCCGTCGGGCGCCACCGTCACGGAGACGGGGCGGCCCCATACGGCCGCGTCGGACTGCACGAAACCGGTAACGAAATCCTCGTAGACGCCCGTCGGCTTGCCGTCCTTCATGCGCAGCCGCACGATCTTGTAACCGGTGCGCCGCGCGCGATTCCACGAGCCGTGTAGCGCGACGAAGGCGTCGCTGCGATAGTCGGCCGGAAACATTCCGCCTTCGTAGAAGACGATTCCGAGCGGCGCGGAATGCGCCTGGATCAGCACGTCGGGGATCGTGGCCTTGCCGGCGAGATCGGCCCGCGCGCCGTCGTGGCGCGGATCGGCGTTCGCGCCGATGTAGAACCAGGGCCAGCCGTAGAAGGCGCCGGGCTTGACCTGCGTCGCATAATCCGGCGGCAGGTCGTCGCCCATCATGTCGCGTTCGTTGACGGCGCACCACAGGTCGTCGCTCGCCGGTCGCAGCGCCATGGCGACGCAATTGCGCAAGCCCGTGGCGAAGGTGCGCTTGTTCTTTCCGTCGGCGTCGAAGGCGAGTACGGCGGCGCGATCCGTCTCGTTCCCCCAGCTCGCGCCGACGCCATTGGCTTTCTCGTGGGCGGCGAGATCGGCGGGCGCGCGGCCCATGCCCTGCGCGACATTGCTTTGCGAGCCGACCGACACGTACATCGTGCGTCCGTCGCGCGAGAACAGGACATCGCGTGTCGAATGTCCGCCATCGGGCAGCTTGTCGACCACGACTTCCAGCTTTTCGCGCGCCTGCGTATCGCCTGCTTGGTAAGGGAAGCGCAGCACGCGCGTGGTCGTCGCGACATAGAGCCAGCGTGGATTGTCGGCGGGATGAAAGGCGAGGCCGAACACGCCGTCGAGACCGCGGGCGTAGATCGTGCGATTTTCGCTCGTGCCCGCGCCGCGCAGCACGGCGACGCGATCGGCGCCGGTCTCCGCGACGAACAGATCGCCGTTCGGGGCAAATCGCAGCGTGCGCGGCTGCGAAAGCTTCGATGCCATAAGGTCGACGCGGAAGCCCGCAGGGGCGGAGAGGGCTGCATCCGCCGGCCGCGCCACGATGCGCGCACCGGCAGAGGCCGACGGGGAAGAGTGCAGTTTCGGCATGTCCTGCGGGCGGATCAGCCGTTGCAGTCCAGGTGCGTCCTGCCGCCAGTCGCCGTAGGCGTCCGCCCCGACTTTCACGTCGCCTTGCGCGCCGACGTCGCCGCCGAATCCGGCGAGCAGGGCAACCAGCAGGAGCGGCAATCGCATGAGCATCTCCCTGGCAGGCGGGGGTGCGGTCGGTGACGGATCATATAGGATGCGACGCAAAGGAGACGACCATGGCCGAGAGCGAATTGTTCGAGAAGGGATTGAAGGCGCGTCGCGAGGTCTTGGGGTCCGACTACGTCGACGGCTCGCTGGCGAAGGCCGACGATTTCATGATGGCCTTCCAGCGCCTGACCACGGAAATGGCGTGGGGCTACGTCTGGACGCGGCCGGGCCTCGACCGCAGGTCGCGCAGCATGATCAACCTGGGCATGCTGACCGCGCTCGGCAAGCCGGCGGAACTGAAGCTGCATGTGAAGGGCGCGCTCGCCAACGGCCTGACTGTGGACGAGATCAAGGAGATCCTGATGCACGCCGCCGTCTATTGCGGTATTCCCGCCGCGCTCGAAGCCTTCAAGGCGGCGCACGAAGTGCTGGTCGCCGAAGGCGCGTTGCAGCCGAAATGAACGCCGCGCCGACCATCGCCGATCTGCGCGCTGCAGCGCGGCGGATCGAAGGCGCCGTCGAGGCGACGCCGTTCCTGCGCTCGCGGACGCTGTCGCAAATCGTCGGCGCGGATGTCTGGATCAAGTTCGAAAATCTGCAATTCACCGCCGCCTTCAAGGAGCGCGGCGCCGCGAACCGTCTGATGACGCTCGCAGCGGAAGAGAAAGGCCGCGGTTTGATCGCCATGTCCGCCGGCAATCACGCGCAGGCGGTCGCCTATCACGCGCAGCGGCTCGGCATGGCGGCAACCATCGTGATGCCCAGGGGTACGCCGTTCGTGAAGGTGGCGCGCACGCGCCATCACGGTGCGCGCGTGCTTCTCGAAGGCGAGACGCTGGCCGAGGCCGCCAGCTTCGCCCGCAATCTCGCGGCGCGGGAGAACCTCGTCTTCATCCATCCCTACGACGATGCCGCCGTGATCGCCGGACAGGGCACGGTCGCCCTGGAAATGCTGGCCGCGGCGCCCGACCTCGATTTCCTGGTGACGCCGGTCGGCGGCGGCGGCCTTGCGGCCGGCTGCGCCATCGCCGCCGCTGCGCATGGCCGCACGAAGGTCGTCGGCGTCGAGGTCGAGACCTATGCCGCCGCGGCGCAGACCTTGGCCGGCGAAGCGGTCTCGGTCGGCGGCGCGACCATTGCCGAGGGCATCGCCGTGCGCGATGTCGGCGCCCTGCCGATGTCGATCCTGCGCGAGCGCGGCGTGGAGGTGATCGTCGCGTCGGAGCGGCTGATCGAGAAGGCGCTGATCCTGCTGATCGAGATCGAGAAGACGGTGGCTGAGGGCGCCGGCGCGACCGGGCTGGCGGCGCTGCTGGCGCAGCCAGAGCGGTTCAGGGGCCGGAAGGTCGGGCTCGTGCTGTCGGGCGGCAACATCGACACGCGCACGCTCGCCAGCGTGCTGATGCGTGGTCTCGTGCGCGACGGCCGGCTGATCCAGCTCTCCGTGGAACTCGCGGACAAGCCCGGCGCGCTGGCGGCTCTGACGGAAACGGTCGCGGAGCTGGGCGGCAATATCGTCGAGGTGCAGCACCAGCGACTGTTCGGGGCGCTGTCGGTGAGCGTGGCCGAAGTGGACCTGCTGATCGAGGCGCAGGACGAGACGCATGGCGCGGCGATCGTCGCCGGACTGGAGGCGCGCGGCGTCAGGGTTCGCCGGCGGGCGGCGGCGACCGGCTGAGAGATGGGCTCAAGTCGAATCCTCGTCCCGAGGAGCCGCCGCGGGCGGCGTCTCGAAGGGCGGCAAGGCCGCGAACCTCTGGACCATGCTTCGAGACGGCGCGGAGCCTGTCCTTGCGCCGGCCGAAGGCCGGACGCGGGGGCGCCTCCTCAGCATGAGGGAAAGGGGAGCCGCGGCGGTCCAGCTGTATCGGGCTGAGGCCCGCCGGCGGGCGGTCCGGGTTGCACGGACGGGCATTGACGCCGCAGCCCGCTTGGCCGAAACCGCAGGAAACGACAGGGGCCGCAGGGCGGCCCGAACGACCAGGGCAGGACGATGACCGATCAGGCCGACGGAGCATTCCGGCAGTTCGACCTCACCGAGGAGCAGCGCGCCATCCGCGACATGGCCGCCGATTTCGCGCGCGAGGAACTGGCGCCGAAGGCGCTGGAATGGGACGAGAAGAAGCACTTCCCCGTGGACGTGCTGCGGAAGGCCGCCGCACTCGGCATGGGCGGCATCTATATCAGCGACGAATACGGCGGCTCGGCGCTGACCCGCCTCGACGCGGCTCTCATCTTCGAGGCGCTGTCGACCGGCTGCCCCTCCGTCGCCGCCTACATCTCCATCCACAACATGGCGACGTGGATGATCGACCGCTTCGGCAACGACGCGCAGCGGGCGAAATACCTGCCGGACCTTTGCTCGATGGCGAAGCTCGCCTCCTATTGCCTGACCGAGCCCGCCGCCGGCTCCGACGCCGCGGCGTTGCGGATGCGCGCGACGAAGGACGGCGACCATTACGTGCTGAACGGCGTCAAGCAGTTCATTTCCGGCGCCGGCGCGACCGACGTCTACGTCGTCATGGCCCGCACGGGCGACGACGGCGCGGGCGGCGTTTCGACCTTCATCGTCGAGAAGGACGCGCCCGGCCTCTCCTTCGGCGCCAACGAGAAGAAGATGGGCTGGAATGCGCAGCCGACGCGGCAGGTGATCTGCGAGGATTGCCGCGTGCCTGCCGCCAATCGCGTCGGCGTCGAAGGATTCGGGTTCAAGATCGCGATGGCCGGTCTCGACGGCGGCCGGCTCAATATCGCCGCCTGTTCGCTCGGCGGCGCGCAGGCCGCGCTCGACAAGGCGATCGCCTACATGGGCGAGCGCAAGGCGTTCGGCAAGAAGCTGACCGACTTCCAGGCGCTGCAGTTCCGGCTCGCCGACATGGCGATCGACATCGAGGCGGCGCGAACCTTTCTGTGGCGCGCGGCGGCGGCGCTCGACGCGAAACATCCGGACGCCACCAAGCTCTGCGCGATGGCGAAAAAATTCACGACCGACGCCTGCTTCAAGGCCGCCAACGACGCGCTGCAATTGCACGGCGGTTACGGCTATCTTTCGGAATACGGGATCGAAAAGATCGTTCGCGACCTGCGTGTGCACCAGATCCTCGAAGGCACCAACGAGATCATGCGGCTGATCGTTTCGCGCAAGCTGCTCGAAGCGTGACGGAGGAGCGACCATGAAGAAGATCGGTTTCGTCGGTCTCGGCTCCATGGGGCTGCCCATGGCCAAGAACCTCGCCGCCAGGGGTTTCGATGTCGCGGGTTTCGACCTGCGCGCAAGCGCGGTGAACGAGTTGGCGTCCGCCGGCGGCAGGGCGGCGTCGAGCGTCGGCGACGTCTTCGCCGACGCTGACGTCGCCATCCTCATGGTCGTCAACGCGGCGCAGGCGGAAAGCGTCCTGTTCGACACCAACGCCATCGCGCGGCTCGCGCCCGGCGCCGTCGTCATGGTGATGGCGACCTGCCCGCCGGCCAAGGCCGCCGCGCTCGCCGACAAGGTGAAGGCGGCCGGCTTCGGCTTCGTCGATGCGCCGGTTTCGGGCGGCGTCGTCGGCGCGACCGCCGGCTCGCTGACGATCATGGTCGGCGCGGCTGACGTTGACTACGACAAGGCGCTGGGCGCGCTCGAAGCCATGGGCGGCAAGGTCGCGCGCGTCGGCGACAGGCCCGGACAGGGTTCGACGGCCAAGGCCGTCAACCAGCTCTTGTGCGGCGTGCATCTCGCCGCTGCCGCCGAAGCGCTCGCGCTCGCCAGGCGGCTCGGCGTCGACATGGAGCAGATGCTCGATATCGTCTCCGGTTCTGCGGCGTCGAGCTGGATGCTGCGCGACCGCGGTCCGCGCATGTTGCAGGACAAGCCGAACGTGACGAGCGCCGTCGACATCTTCGTCAAGGATCTCGGCATCGTGCTCGAGACGGGCGAAAGCGCGGGCGCAGCGACGCCGCTCGCGCAAGCGGCGCACGAAAAGTTCAAGGCGGCGTCGGCCGCGGGCCTGGGGGCTCAGGACGACAGCCAGGTGATCCGCGCCTTCGGCGGCGGCAAGGCGTAGGACGCGACACGACATGACCGACACTCCCGTCATCATCGCCGGCGGCGGCATCGGTGGGCTCGCGACGGCGCTGACGTTGCGCCAGATCGGCGTCCCCTGCGTCGTGTTCGAAAGCGTGCGCGAGATGAAGCCGCTCGGCGTCGGCATCAACCTGCAGCCGAACGCCGTGCGCGAACTCATCGACATGGGCTTCGGCGCCGCCGAACTCGACCGCGTCGGCCTGCCTGCGCGCGAATGGGCGCTCGTCGGGCTCAACGGCCACGACATCTATTCCGAACCGCGCGGGCTGGAAGCCGGCTACAAATGGCCGCAATACGCGGTGCATCGCGGCCTGTTCCACATGCTGCTGCATGACGCGTTTGTCGCGCGCGCCGGCGCGCAGGCCGTGCAACTCGGCTGCCGCGTGACAGGCTATACAAAGAACGGCGACGGCTCGGTCACTGCGCGCGTCGAGCGCGCGGATGGATCGAGCTTCGAGCAGCGCGGCGCCCTGCTGATCGGCGCCGACGGCATCCATTCCGCCGTGCGCGCGCAGATGCATCCGGCGCAGCCGCCGATCCACTGGGGCGGCGCGCTGATGTGGCGCGGCGTGACGATGGCGAAGCCGATCCGCACGGGCTCGTCGTTCATCGGCCTCGGCACGCATCGCCATCGCATGGTGATCTACCCGATTTCGCATCCCGACCCGCAGACGGGGCTGGCGATGATCAATTGGATCGCCGAGATCACGCTCGACGCGTCGCAGGGCTGGCAGAACACGGGCTGGTTCCGGCAGGTCGGCGTCGAGGAGGCCGCGAAGCATTTCGAGGAGTGGAAATACGACTGGATCGATGTGCCTGCGCTGATCCGTGGCGCCGAGGTCGCCTACGAAAACCCTATGATCGACCGCGATCCGATTTCGACATGGCGCGACGGGCCGGTCGCGCTGATGGGCGACGCCGCGCACGCCATGTATCCGACGGGGTCGAACGGCGCGAGCCAGGCGATCATCGACGCGCGCGTTCTCGGCGCCGCTATGGTCGAGCACGGCGCGACGCAGGACGCGCTCGCCGCTTACGACGCTCGGCTGTGCGGGCCGATCTCGCAGGTGATCCTGCGCAATCGCGGCGCCGGGCCGTTCGGCTTGCTCAACATGGTCGACGAGCGCTGCGGCGGCGTGTTCGACAATATCGACGACGTGATCCCGGCCAAGGAGCGCGCCGATTTCATGGCGGGCTACAAAGCGGCCGCCGGCTTCGCCATCGATTCGCTCAACAAGGCGCCGGCGACGATCGCGCCGGGGGCGCAGGCGCGGGCCTGAGCGCTTCTCCTGCCGCGGACCGCGGCCGAAAGTTCATTCCTTCCCGAACGTCTCGTCGAAAGAATAGCCGGCGCCGCGCACGGTGCGGATCGGGTCGCGCTCGCGCCCGCGCACCAGCGCCTTGCGCAGGCGGCCGACATGGACGTCGACCGTGCGCTCGTCGATCTCGGCCGTCATGCCCCAGACGGAATCGAGAAGCTGCGCGCGCGAAAACACGCGACCGGGCTTTTCCAGAAGATATTCCAGCAGCCGGAACTCGGTCGGCCCGAGATGGATGTCGCGTCCCGACCGACGGACGCGTCGCGTCTCGCGGTCGAGATCGATATCGCCGGCGGCGAGCCGCGCCGCAACCCGCTCGGGCTTGGCGCGGCGCAGCAGCGAGCGCACGCGCGCCATCAGTTCCGGCACGGAGAACGGCTTGACGACGTAGTCGTCGGCGCCGACCGACAGCCCGCGCACGCGTTCGGATTCCTCGCCGCGCGCGGTCAGCATGATGATGGGCAGGCCGCGCGTTTCCTCTTTCGCGCGCAAACGACGGCAAAGTTCCAGCCCGGAGACGCCCGGCAGCATCCAGTCCAGGATAACCAGATCGGGCGCAGTTTCGGCCAGCCGCAGTTCCGCCTCATCGCCGCGGGCGACGCATTCGACCGCAAAGCCCTCGGACTCGAGATTATAGGAAAGCAGAAGGGACAGCGCCTGCTCGTCTTCCACCACGAGGACGCGCGGGGCGCGCGTCGAAGCGGCGGACCTGGCGGGCGCAATTCGATTGTCCGGCATGTCGGTGGCTCTCACGGTCGCCCGGCCTGCTCTGTTACGCCCTTCGGCCGTTCGAGCGGAACCGGCTCGCCTGTCACGAGGTAGATGACCGTCTCGGCGATGTTGGTGGTGTGATCGCCGATGCGTTCGATGTTCTTCGAGCAAAACAGCAGATGCGTGCAGAAAGTGATGTTGCGCGGGTCTTCCATCATGAACGTCAGGAGGTCGCGGAACACGGAGTCTTCGAGCGCATCGAGTTCGACGTCGCGGGTCCACACGGCGCGGGCGCGTTGGACATCGCGTTGCGCATAGGCGTCGAGGACATCCTTGAGCTGCAAGGCCGCAAACTCGTGCATCGAGCGGATGCCGACGATGGCGCGGGGCAGGCGCGCTTCGGCCGCGATCTTCACGGCGCGCTTGGCGATGCTCTTGGCGAGATCGCCGACGCGCTCCAGGTCGCCGGCGATACGGAAGGCGGCGACGCATTCGCGCAAGTCGACCGCCATCGGCTGTCGGCGCGCGATGGTCAGGATGGAATCGTCCTCGACCTGGCGCTGCAGGGCGTCGAGCCGTGTATCGGCGGCGACGACCGTTCGCGCGAGTTCCGGATCGAGGTTGGCGAGCGCGTCCATCGCGTCCGCAAGCATCTTCTCGGCGATGCCGCCCATTTCCGCGATACGCCGGCCGAGCAGGTCGAGCTCGCGGTCGTAGGCCCTGACGATATGATCGCTCATCGATCTCTCCTGTCCGGCTCAGCCGAAGCGGCCGGTGATATAATCCTGCGTCTGCTTCTTCTCGGGATGCGTGAACATCGCGTCCGTCCGCCCGAATTCGACCAGATCGCCGAGGTACATGAACGCGGTATATTTCGACACGCGTGCAGCCTGCTGCATGTTGTGCGTAACGATCGCGATCGTGTACCTCTCGGCCAGTTCGTCGATCAATTCCTCGACCTTGGCGGTCGAGATCGGGTCGAGCGCCGAGCAGGGTTCGTCGAACAGGATGACCTCCGGACGAATCGCAACGGTGCGGGCAATGCAGAGGCGCTGTTGCTGGCCGCCGGACAGCCCGAGACCGCTGGTCTGCAATTTGTCCTTCACCTCGTTCCATAGAGCGGCGCCCTTGAGGGCGTCCTCGACACGGCCGTCCAGTTCGCTCTTCGAGGGTCTGTCGTAGAGGCGAATACCGAAGGCGATGTTCTCGTAGATGCTCATCGGGAACGGCGTCGGCTTCTGGAAGACCATGCCGACCTTGGACCGCAGGAGATTGAAATTGATGTTGGGGGCCAGAATGTTTTCGCCGTCCAGAAACACCTCGCCTGTGGCGCGCTGGCCGGGATAGAGATCGTACATGCGATTCAGGACGCGCAGCAGCGTGCTCTTGCCGCAGCCGGACGGTCCGATGAAGGCGGTCACTTCGTTCCTGGCGAGCGTCAGGTTGATCGATTTCAGGGCGCGTGTCTGGCCGTAGAAGAAATCGAGATTGCGCACCGAGACTTTCGCTTCGGTCTTTTCGATCGTCACACTATTCATCGCGATGTCCTCTGAGCGGAAAGCGCACGCGCAGCGACCGAAAGCGCGAGCACCGCGGCGGTAATCAGCAGTGCGCCTGTCCAGGCAAGTTGTTGCCAGTCCTTGTAGGGGCTGAGCGCGAACTGGAAGATCACGACCGGCAAGCTGGCCATCGGCGCGTTGAGGTTCGAGCTCCAGAACTGATTGTTGAGGGAGGTGAACAGGAGGGGCGCCGTCTCGCCGCTGACGCGGGCAATACCGAGCAGGACGCCCGTGACCAGGCCCGCCCGTGCGGCCCGATACGAAATATGACGGATGACGAACGAGCGCGGCAGGCCAAGCGCCGTCGCAGCCTCGCGCAACGGTCCGGGGACCAGCAGCAGCATGTCCTCGGTCGTTCGCACGACGACAGGAATGACGATGACCGCGAGAGCGACGATCCCGGCCCACCCCGAGAAGTGTCCGAATTGCGCGACCATGATCTCGTAGACGAACAGGCCGATGACGATCGACGGTGCGCTCAGGAGAATGTCGTTGATGAACCGCACGACAAACGAGAGTTTGTCGTATCTGCCGTACTCCGCCATGAAGGTGCCGGCCAGCATGCCGATCGGGGTTCCCAGAAGAACTCCGAGGAAGGTCATTGTGACGCTTCCGGCTATGGCGTTGAGCAGACCGCCGGCCGACCCCGGCGGGGGGGTCATCTCCGTGAACACGGCCGGCGACAGTCCCGCGAGCCCATTCCAGACGAGAGCGGACAGGATGAGCGCCAGGAAGCTCAACCCGAACGCGGCCGCGAACCAGCAAAGGCCCATCGCGATGAAATTGGAGCGGCGTCGCGTGTCGTATAACGCCATGGTCAGGCGGCCCTCTTTTCGAGCCGCATCAGCATATAGCGGGCGGCTGCAAGGACGAAGAACGTGATGACGAACAGGATCAGGCCGAGTTCGATCAGCGAAGAGGTATAGAGATCGCCGACCGCCTCGGTGAATTCGTTGGCGATGGTCGCGGAGATCGTCGTCCCCGGCGCCAGCAGCGAGCCGGAAATCTTGTGCGCATTGCCGATAACGAAGGTCACCGCCATCGTCTCGCCCAGCGCGCGACCGAGCCCGAGCATTACGCCGCCCACGACGCCGACACGCGTGTAAGGGATGACGACGTTGCGCATGACCTCCCATTTCGTGCAGCCGATCCCGAAGGCCGCCTCTTTGAGAACGGCAGGCACGGTCTCGAATACGTCGCGTGAGATCGAGGAAATGAAAGGCAAAACCATGATGGCGAGGATGAACGCGGAAGTCAGAACGCCGATGCCGTAGGGCGGCCCCGCGAATAACGTCGAGAGGACCGGAATATTCCCGGTGGCCGCGATGATGGCCGGCTGTACGTAGGTCTGCAGAAACGGCGCCAGAACGAACAGGCCCCAGATCCCATAGATGATCGACGGAATACCGGCGAGCAATTCGATGGCGATGCCGATGGGCCGCCTGAGCCGGTGCGGACAGAGTTCCGTCAGAAAGATCGCGACGCCCAGGCCGATCGGCACGGCAAGAGCCATCGCAAGGATAGAGGTGACGAGCGTTCCGTAGATCGGCGCCATGGCGCCGAATTTCTCGGTGACGGGGTTCCAGGACTGGGTGCCGAGAAAATCAAAGCCGAAAGCGCGGATGGCCGGAATCGATCCGTGCACGAGCGACAGGATCACGCCGCCGAGAAGCATCAGAACGGCGATTGCCGCGCCACGCGTCGCCGTGCGGAACACGAGATCGTCGAGCGCGAACCGGCGAAGGACGCCGTCCCGTGAATAACTGGCCGGGACCGAGACTTTTGTCAGAGCGGCGTCCGTCATGATCGGCCGTTCCCACCCGTTCGACGATTGCGTTGTCGCGTCGCCATTGCTCGCCTCACTCATGCGCCAACACCGGAAGGATGCGCCCCTTCCAAAGGGAAGGGGCGCTGTTGTTCGCTTCAGTTCGTCAGCGGCTTGCCGCTGGCGTCCTTTATTTCTTCCGCCCAGGTCTTCTTGATCTGCGTTACGACGCTGGCCGGCATGGGAACGTAGTCGAGGTCTTCCGCCAGCTTGCCGCCATTGGCATAGGCCCAGGAGAAGAATTTCAACGCTTCGCCGGCGGCGGCCGCATCCTGCGGCGCCTTGTACATGAGAATGAACGTCGCGCCCGCGATCGGCCACGACGCAACGCCGGGTTGATCGGTCAGGATGACGCGATACATATCGGAACGCGCCCAGTCGGCGTTTGCTGCGGCGGCCTGGAAGGCCGCGGCCTCCGGAGCGACCGCCTTGCCGTCCTTGTTGACCACCTTGGTGTAGGTCATCTTGTTCTGCTTGACGTAGGCGTATTCGACGTAGCCGATCGAGCCCTTGGTGTTCGTCACGTTGTTGGCGACGCCCTCGTTGCCCTTGGCGCCGATGCCGACAGGCCATTCGACCGCGGTGCTCGCGCCGACCTTGGTCTTCCACTCAGCCGACACCTTGGACAAATAGTCGGTCCAGATGAACGTCGTCCCCGAGCCGTCGGAGCGATGCACGACGACGATCGCCTGCGAAGGAAGATTGACCGACGGATTCAATTTCTTGATGGCTGCGTCGTCCCAGGTCTTGATCTCGCCCATGAAGATCTTCGCGAGCGTGACGCCGTCGAGCGTAAGCTCGCCCGGCTTGACGCCGTCGAGGTTGACGACCGGCACGTCGCCGCCGACGACGGTCGGGAACTGGATCAGTCCCGACGCCTTGAGGTCTGCGGATTCAAGGGGCATGTCGGAAGCGCCGAACGTGACCGTCTTCGCCTTGATCTGCTTGATGCCGCCCCCGGAACCGATCGACTGATAGTTGAGACCGTTGCCCGTCTCCTTCCTGTAGGCGTCCGCCCACTTTGCGTAGATCGGGTAGGGGAAAGTGGCGCCGGCGCCGGAGATGTCGGCGGCGTGAACTGGGGCGACGGCGGCGGCGGCGGCGATGACGGCCGCCACCGAGGCGGCGCGCGGGAAAAATCTGAACATGCAGGCCTCTCAGGCTCGTGACGCTGGCCGCTGGTGCGGCGCGCAGGACGCTAGCGCCCTGGCGCGTGCCTGATACGACGGTTGCATGACAGCTGCGTGACGGTCGGGCCGGCGGCCACCCAGACGCGCCCAGACGCGCGCGGACGCGGGCCGGGCAGAACCGCAATCTTGACGGGATCCGTCGGTCTTCTGGCGCACCCGAAGGGATTCGAACCCCTGGCCTCTGCCTTCGGAGGGCAGCGCTCTATCCAGCTGAGCTACGGGTGCTTTCGCGAAGCGACAGGCGTCTGTGTAGCGGATCGTCCGGCGCCGGGCAATCCGCGCCTCCGGTCGCCGTTTCGGCGGCGCGGCGCTTGCTGCCGAACTCTTCGCGAGGTCCGGGCCGCGCGGACTGTCCCGCCGCGGATCGTCGCCGCGCCGAAGCGGAACGGCGGGGGAATCTCATGGTCGCAATCGACACAGATGCGCGCCTCGGTAGCGTGGACGAGCCGACTTTGCCGGCCGGAACCGTTCCGGTCGCCGCCGGGCTGCTGTGCGCCCTGTTCGCGCTGGCGGTGGCCGGGCTCGGTTCGCCGCGGCCGCCAGCCGCGCTTGCGCTTGTCGGCGATACGATTCTGGTCCCCGCCTGCCTGTTTCTGACCGGTTTCGTCCTCGGCGGCCGGATCGGGCTCGCCCGCATCGCGCAAATTGCGGCGCTCGCCGTCGCCGCCATCCTCTTCGCGGTGCTGGCCGCCCTGTCCACCCGGCACGGCTGGCGCGCCGGGCTCGATCATGCGGCCCCTGTCCTGAGGCTCGCCCTGCTGCCGGCTTTCTACGCGGCGCTGCTGTGGCCGCTGCGCAAGGCGCCGGCGGCGGCTGCCGTGTTTCTCGCGCTGCTCTGCCATGTCGCGGGCGTCATCGTCGGCGGCCGCGCCGCCTTCCTGCTCGCGCCGCTGCCGTGGTTCGTCATCGGCGCGCTGGTCGCCGCACGCGGCGGGCGCTTCCTGCGCCTGATCGCCGCCGAGCCGGAATATGCCGCCGCCAGCGGCGCCATCGTGCTGGCGCTGGGCCTGGCGGTCGCGGCGCAGGCGCGCG
>CXWK01004050.1_pt2 | contig 13565 bp, 9 predicted proteins | sample 590851 | NCBI WGS metagenome assembly CXWK01 (sample SAMEA3498364, study PRJEB10139) | wastewater metagenome | biome: wastewater treatment plant; material: activated sludge | place: Denmark | collected 2014-08-01
TAGAGGATCGTGCCGCCGGGCGTCTCGTAGACGCCGCGCGACTTCATGCCCACCAGCCGGTTCTCCACCAGGTCAATGCGGCCGATGCCATGTTTGGCCCCTAGCCGGTTGAGCGTCTGGACGACGGCCGCCGGCGGCAGTTGCACGCCGTTGACGGCCACCGGCACGCCCTGCTCGAAAGCGATCTCCACCATCTCCGCTTGGTCGGGCGCGCTCTCGGGTGAGGCGCTGAGCTGGTACATCGCCTCCTCCGGCTCGTTGGCCGGGTCTTCCAGGATGCCCCCCTCATGCGACAGGTGCCACATGTTGGCGTCGCGGCTGTAGATGGACTTCTCGGTTTGGGTGACGGGCACATTGTGGGCGCGGGCATAGGCCAGCGCGTCCTCGCGGGAGCGAATATCCCACTCGCGCCAGGGGGCGATGACCTTGAGCGTCGGGTTGAGCGCCTGATAGGTCAGCTCAAAGCGCACCTGGTCGTTGCCCTTGCCGGTGCAGCCGTGGGCCACGGCGTCGGCCCCTTCGGCCTCGGCCACGGCGACCTGCCACTTGGCGATAAGCGGCCGGGCTACCGACGTGCCCAGCAGATAGCGCCGTTCGTAGACGGCGCCGGCCTGCATCATGGGGAACAGGAAGTCCTTGGCGAACTCGTGGCGCAGGTCTTCGATGATGACCTTGCTTGCGCCGCTGGCCAGCCCCTTGGCCTCCAGCCCCTCGAACTCGTGGTCGCCCTGGCCAATGTTGGCGCAGAAGCAGATGACTTCGCAGCCGTAATTCTCGCGCAGCCAGGGGACGATGACGGACGTATCCAGGCCACCGGAATAGGCCAGGACGACTTTCTCCACTGCCGGTTTGGTCATGACAATTCTTTCTCCTTGAGAACGATGCGTGTTGGTTTGGGTGGGCGCAAGGGTGGGCAGTCCAATGGCTTTCGGTCGGGAACCGGCCGTGGGTGGGTGATAGGAATGGGTTAACGGGACTGTCAAGTGTAGCACGACGGCCGTCTCGTCACAACGGTCAATGAGTGGGCAGTTGACGCAATCGCGCCAGACCTTCTCCGGGAAGCGCTGCCGGTAGGAGATGTGGAAGCCGGCGCGCTGGAAGAAGCTGACGGCGCGGGTCAGGGCAAAGAGGGTAACGACGCCGCGCCGCCGGGCCTCGATGATCAGCCCCTTGACCAGCGTGCTGCCCCAGCCGCCCCCCTTGACCCGGTCAACGACGGCCAATGAGCGCACCTCGGCCAGGGCAGGGGAGTAGAAGTAGAGGGAGCCACAGGCAACAATGTCGCCCGCTTCGTCCTTGGCGATGAGCCAGTCGGGCAGGGTGTCGCGGATAGAATCGGCCGTGCGCGGCAGCAGATCGCCGCGGCGCGCATGGTCGTTGACGAGAGAAAGGATGCCGGGGATGTCCTCCGGCCGGGCAGAGCGGATGTTCATTGTGGGGATACGAAAAGGGGTTGTAGAGCGACTACAACCCCTCTCATCGCAGCTGAGGGACGTGGATTCGAACCACGACTCACGGAGTCAGAGTCCGTTGTTCTGCCGTTAAACTATCCCTCAAAATATGACCCGCAGTATAGCACGAGCGCGGACAGAGGGCAACTTTCGGAGCATCAAGCGACAGCCAATTCATCCATTTCAATCTTGTCATCTGCGCTTGTGCTACGTCTCCTACGTTTCCCCGTCGCCCGTAACTTAGGCTACAACTTGGGGATTATACTATGCTAGAATAGACAATCGTCTAACAAATAAACGAAAAGGGCAACTACACCGTCTGCCCGCGCACAAGGACTATGACTATCTCTATCGCTTCCACGCGCGCCCGGCCCGTCCCGGCCGAACACCGCGCCAACTTCAATAACCTGATCCTCGACATCGCCTGGTTTGGCGTGTTAAACGGCAGTGCCATCGCTTTCGTGGCCGTCTATGCCACGCGGCTGGGGGCCAGCGCTTTCGAGTTGAGCCTGCTCAACGCCACGCCGGCCGTTGTCAATCTGATGTTCGCCCTGCCGGCCGGACGGTGGCTCCAGAGCCAATCGCTCAGCCGGGCAACCTTCGCTACGTCGGTCATCCACCGCCTGTTCTATATCGTCTGGGTGTTCCTGCCGCTGCTGTTCACCGCCCAGGGGCAGGTGTGGGCTTTAGTGGCGCTCACCATTCTCATGAGTATCCCCGGCACGGCGCTGGCCATCGGCTTCAACGGCATGTTTGCCGCCGCTGTGCCGCCGGAGTGGCGCGGCCAGGTCGTCGGCACGCGCAACGCCGCCTACGCCCTGACCTCCATTGTCATCACGCTGACCTGCGGCCGTCTGCTCGACATACTGCCGTTCCCCCTTGGCTATCAGGTCGTCTTCGCCATCGGCGCTATCGGCGGGGCCATGAGTTGTTTCCACCTGTGGCGCGTCCGCCCGGCCGACGAACACCGGCGGCCGGGCACGGGCCGCAGCCTGGGCGACTGGGCCGACCCGGGCGAATCGGGCGCGTGGCAGAGCCTGCGCCTCAGCGTGGGGCTGCGCTTTCTGACACGGGCCAATCCACTATCGAGCCGCTGGTTCAACCCACTGCGCGATCTGACCTTCCGCAAGGTGTTGTTGCTGGTGGGGGCCATGCATCTGGCGCTCTATCTGGCCGTGCCGCTCTTTCCGCTCTATCTGGTGAATGAGATTCAGTTGAACGACCAGTTCATCGGCCTGGGCAACAGCATCTTCTACATCGCCCTCTTCCTGGCTTCAGCCCGGCTAGATGCCGTGACCCGGCGCTTTGGCAACCGGCGGACGATGGCCCTGGGCATCCTCGTCATCAGTCTCTATCCAGCGCTCCTGTCACAGGCGACGGGGCCGTCGTTGTACCTGATCGCTTCGATCATGGGTGGCGCGGGCTGGGCGCTGGCCGGTGGGGCGGTGGGCAACTACGTGCTGGAGAAGACGCCCGACGACAGCCGGCCGTCCTATCTGGCGTGGCACAACATGGCCTTGCAGGCGGGCATCTTGCTGGGGGCGCTCATTGCGCCGGCGCTGGCGGGGTGGTGGGGCCTGACGATTGGCCTGATCTTCGCCGCCGCCTGCCGCTTCCTGATTGGCGCGGCCATCTGGCGAGCGGAGTAAGAAGGTCAAACCACAGATTACGCAGATTTCTCTCTTGAATCTGCGCAATCTGTGGTTTCCACTCTTATCTGACGACGAGGATGGCCCGCTCTACGTCGAGGACGAGTTCGTGGGACAGATCGTCGAGCAGGAAGCGTGGCAACCCTTCGTCGCGGTGAGCACCGATAACCACCAGGTCATACTCATCAGAACGGGCTTCCTTAGCGATCTCATCGACAACCAGGCCGTGGCGCACTTTGGCATGAGTTGTCAGATTCATAGCCCCCAGCGTGGCTAGGTCTTGCCCTAGGATAGTTCCCTCTGGTGTCTGCAAGCGAATCAGCTCCTCAGCCGTGGCCCGCAGGTCATCCCCTTTGATACCCGGCGCGGCGCTGATCTGCGACATGACGTGCAGCACCGTCACCTCGTTGACGCCGGCCAGCAGCGCCGGCAGGCGCATCCGGAAGAGTTGCAGCAGCGATGGCGACTGCGCGCCACTGTCGCAGATCAGCGCTCGCTGCAAGGGGCGCGCCTCGCGCTTGGCGATGAGCACCGGCAGCATGGCGTGGGCCACGACCTTCTGCGTCACCAGGCCGCGGATGCGCGTCAGCAGCGGCCGCGATTGCCGCTGGCCCATCATCAGCAAATCATAGCCGCCCGACTCCGCCTCCTGGACGATCTCCTCCCACGGCTGGCCGACGCGGGTGATGTAGTTGACCTTGGCCAGGGCCGGTTCCAGCAATTGCGCGGCGTGGGCCAAAATCTGGTCCGCCTCCGCTTGCTCCTCGGCGTGCTTAATGACCGTCAACACTGTTGGCGTCAGCGGCATCGTCTCGGCCAGCACAATTAGTTGTCGGATACCTATTTCCGTTTGCCCTGGTCCCCCAGTGGCGATGAGCACGCGCATGATCAAGACTCCTCATAGCTCCGGTGTCGGCTGCGATTAGAGCGACCGGCGTTCGTTCGCCGCCGAGTGTAACATACTTTGCCGGAGTCGAAATAGAGTGGCGACGCAGAGTGCGTTGGGCCGTGTCAGACGAGAATCAAGATGACCGGGATGACGAAAATGCCGAACATAAATAGCGCCAGATTCACGTTTTTTAGCGTGACCCATTCGACAAACCGCAGCGACGACCGTTCGTAGCGGCGGAAGAACAGCAGCAGGATAAACATGGCTGAGATGGCTACGCCCAGCATCTCGGCCAGCACGACCGACACGGCGGCATGGTTATTGAGCAGGACGGCAGCCAGCAGGGTATCAATAAACGTCGTGATGTTGGCCCCCATGATGTAGGGGATGACGTTCTCGCGCCGCACGAAGCCCCGATGGCTAAGCGGCACCAGGATGCTGAGCGAAACGCTGACCGACATGGAGACCAGCGTCACCGCCGAGCCGAGCAGGAACATGATCATCGGGTTATAGACCAGGCGCGACATCCGGCCGACCTGGCTCTCCTTGATCGTCATCTCCGGCAGGCAGCGGTCGAACAGATTGAACGTCACCAGAATGATGCCCAGGCCGACCAGAAACAACGCCCAGACGGGTAAAAAACTCTTAAAGAGGCCGGAAACAGGTTCGATGAGCAGGTCGGTGATTGAGGTTAGCGCCGCGCCATCGCCGAAGCTGAACCGGCCCAGCACGCCCGACAGCAGCAGTAGCGTGCCGATAATGACTGAGCCAACCTGAAGCGTGCCCGTCACGGTGAAGGACAGCAGGCCCATGCTCAGACTGGTCGAGCGGTTGCGGCCGCGCAAGACGTAGATGAAACCGATGAAGAGAATGATGAAGCTGGCGCCCATGCGGCTGCCGATGATCATTGTGAACGTCTGCACCGGGGTGATGATGCCGGCATCCAGGAAGGTCAGCGCCGAGGCGGCCACCGGCGACCCACTCATCACCAGATAGGCAAACAGCCAACCGAAGCCCATCGTGTTGAAGGCGTTATTGAGGGAGAAGCGATCCTGTACCAGCGGCGCCAGGCCGCGCGCGCCGTCCTTCATCAGTGTCAGGGCCAGGATAAACAGATAGAGACTGACAATGAATAGAGCGATCTTCGGCCAGGAGATGCGTTGCCAAATCGGGCGCGGGCGCTCAAGGGAGCCTGGCCGGGTGGCTAGTGACAACTCCTGTGACTCGGCGGCAGCCGTTGACAGGTCGCTGTCGTGGGATTCGTTGGTCATAGAGTTTTCCTTGCTGTTCAACTGCTTCGGTGAGGCGGCTCCTGTTCTCCGTGTGAACTTGCTTACACTACTATGGCCAACTTACAGTACATCTGTCGAAGCGGCAGCGCGGGACATATTACCATAAGCCTTAGCGATTCCCAAACAGAACGAAAACGCCCGTCGCCTTATAAAGCGACGGGCGTATTGGGCACAGGGGCGACGAAAACGGCCGGGCAGCGACTGATCAGACAATAATATAGCGCTTGCTCAGCGAGCCACGTGACAGCCCCGGAACGGTCAAGCGCGAAGGCCGCTGTTCATCGGCGGTGATGAACTCGACCGCACTTCGTAGCACAGTCCAGCCGTAGAGATAGTCCAGATGGGCGTTTCGCAAGCGGGCGTGCAATTCGCCACAACGGGCCAGTTTTTCGACTGCATATTGGCGAATGAGCGCGGGCAGGTTATAGCGAACGGCCGTTTCCTTGTCAGCCGCGTCGGTAATCTCTAACAGCGACTTATCGGCCAGAGCCTGTAATTGCCAGGGCGCGATCTGTAAGATGTGCATGGCTGCTTCGGCCGAGAATTCACCGGGAAAGACGGCTAACATACGCAGCACCTCGCGCTCGGCGGTCTTCAGGCGCTGCCATGTCGAATCGAGCACTGCACGCACACTGGAGTGGCGCGAGGACTGCACACCGTCCGACGCCAGCACGTCCAGGTTGCGCTCCAGTTCGCTCACCAATTGGTGCAAAGTACCGGCACTGGTCCAAGCGGCAGCTAGTTCAATCGCCAGCGGCATGCCGCCGACCAGTTCGCAGACGCGCGCCGCCAGAGACATCTCATTGGCTGAGAGTGGGCGGCCATAGGTTTGTAGGCTCGCCTGAAAGAAGGCCAGCGCCTCGGACACTGCGCCGTGACCCTCGGTGGTGACGGCCAGACCCTTTACCGAGTACACGCGCTCGGCCGGCAATCTCAATCGCTCCTGACAGGTGACCAGGAGCTTCAGGCCCGGTGCGCCCTCCAGTAGAGTGAGCAGCAGGTTGCGATGATCCATCTGTCCATCATAATCATCGAGCAGCAGCAGGAGTTCGCGATCCTGAATGCGACGCAGCACCATGTCAGGCGTAACGCTCGGCGCGGTACCAGAGATTAAACCCAGGGCCTGCGCAACGGCGGCCAGAAAACCCATCGGCGTTGTTACCGAGTCCAGCCGCACCAGATAAGCGCCATCGAGGAACAGGGAGCCGGTTGGGCTGGTGGCCTGCATCGCCGCATTCACCGCCAGGCGTGTTTTGCCGATGCCGCCGGGGCCGACTAGTGTGACCAGCCGGCAGGTGGGGTCGGACAGAACGCGTGTCAGCTCCATCAACTCGTGCGTTCGGCCGACAAACGGGGTCAGACTGCCCGGCAGATTTCCAGGGCGACGGGCGCGGGCCTGGCGAATGCGATCATGCAGGGCTTCGATCTCGGGCGACGGCTCGACGGCCAGTTCTTCGACCAAATCCCGACGGTAGCGCTTGTAGACTTTCATCGCCTGCGCCAGGTCGCCGTTGCGCGCCAGAAGGATCATCAATTGCTGATAGCGGTCCTCGCTCCAGGGAGTCAGGCGCAGCAGTTGCCAGGCCACCCCTAGCGCCAGGTCAAAGCGCAGGGTGGTGATGTGACGACGGAGCAGTTCGTCCAGGACGCCGGCTGCTTTCCTGAGCCATGCCTCTTGCTCTACCACCAGCCACGTCTCGAAGATGGGACAATCATCGAAAACCATCCCTTCCATGAACTGGCCGCGGCACAGCGCGCCGGCAAGTTCCAGCGACGGCGTATCGTCGCACGCGCATAACGCCTCAAAGTGGGCCAGGTCGGTTCGACAGAATAGGCCGGGATTGAACTGGGCGGTGTAGTAGTCGACCTGAAGCGCGCCGGGGAGCTTCTGCGAGAGGTCGTGCAAGGCTCGGCGCAAATGTCCGCGGCCCCCGGCTGTTGTCGCGTCCGGCCAGAATAATTCCGCCAGGTAGTTGCGCGCTACCGGGCGGCGCTCGGCAATGAGAAAAGCCAGCAGTGCCAGGGTCTTATGGGAACGAAAACCGGCCACCGGCCGGTCGGCTACCTCAACCAGTACAGGGCCAAGCAGTTTCACGCTGATATCAACGCTTCCCATTCTTGCACCTCTCTCGTTGTTGGTGGCGCTTTCTTCTGTCGACTCCTCAGCGACTTCAGGCAGAAGCGAAAGGCCAGACATGACGATGACAAACGGTCGACCGACACTGTTTGTCATCGAGTGCAGGCTCAATGTTAGGTTGTATGGAGTTGTCTACTGCACTATCAGAATATTTTTGGCACGAATCCTGTCACGCTTCAGGACGTTTTCAGGACGTTTGCATTGTACAGTACAAAACGTTCAATCGCAATAGCCCTGTCTGTGTCATTTGGGACAAAAGACGTGGGCACTTACTGTTTCGTGGAGGTATTTACGATGCAAGGAAAGAAGAGCTCCGTAATTGTTGTTGTGGGCGTCCTGTTGCTGCTCTTGTTCTCGCTGTCCCTGAACGTTCAGGCACAGGAGAGCGCAGCCGGGCAGGCACCCAGCGGAGGGCAGGTCCAGACGTTGCCCAACGGCTCAACGAGGATCAGCTTCTCGGCCGGTCAGTCGACGGCCATCCTCAATTACTGGACAAGGGAACGCCTGGCGGCGGCTACTCCCATGGCCATGCCAACCGTAACCCAGCTGTCGCGCGCCCCGCGGTCGCGACCGTCCGTCCTGGTGGGGCAGACCGCGGCCGGCGGCGCGGCTAGCGCCACTGCCGACGCCGAGGCCCAGGCGGCCTACGCCGAGGATTGGGCGATGATCGCCGAGGAGGCCCTGGCTGAGAGCCCGGCGGCGGCCGACGGCACGCCCGGTGTCTACACCTCCTACACCGTCAACCAGTTGGCTGCCCTATGGAAGACGAAGGGCCACAAGCCGGTCGGCCGGCTCTCGTTCTCGGTGCCCGGCGGCACGTCCTATTGCTCGGCCTCGGTCATCAGCGGCGCCAACATCATCGTCACCGCCGCCCATTGTGTCTACAATACCGGTACCAACCAGTTCTACAACAACTGGGTGTTCTCGCCCGCCTACCGCGGCACGGCGGCGCCCTACGGCACGTTTCCGGCCCAGACCTGCTGGGTGCTGAACAGTTGGGTCAACCTGGCCGGCGGTTACAACATCAACGGCTGGGCGCCTCACGACGTTGCTGTCTGCAAGATGGGCGCCAACTCGGCCGGCAACCAACTGAGCGCCACAACCGGCTGGTTGGGCCGCATGTGGAACTTCGGCTACATCCAGCATGTCCACAACATGGGCTATCCGTGGCAAAACTATCAGCTGAACGCCATCCCCAACGCGGGCAAGTACCTGCGCTTGTGCGCCAACGAGACGTTCCAGCAGGTAGCCGAGGTCATGGGCGGCGGTTGCAACTGGGGCCCGGGCATCAGTGGTGGCCCCTGGGTTGTCAGTTACGACCCATTTGACAACATCACCTCCTATGTAGACGTAGTCAACTCGGGGTTGTTCGCCAACCAACAGAACCTGTATGGTGGACGATTCAACAGCAACAACATTGTGGTTCTGTGCAACGCGGCCGGCTGTTAGTTCAACGCTACCGCGATTCGCATGAGAGGGGCCTGGCCGCAAGCCAGGCCCTTTCTATGTGCGGAACCATGCTCGGGCTGTCGGCGTCTCTGTGATAGGTACGGGTGAACCGTGCCTGGATCAACTGAAGGAGGTAGCTCGACGATGAAGCACTTGATAATTGGTTCTCTTTTAGTGGTGATACTCGCGGTTTTGGCCGCGTGTTCGGCAAGCGTGGGACAGGAGATTTCCGCCGACGCCCCGGCGTCTGACGCATCTGCCGCTCAGGAGGTCAGTGCTACCGGCACAGCCGGCGCGCTGGAGCCTGTTGGCCAGATTGTGGATGTAACGCCGATGAGTGAGGCGGAATTGGCCGCCCAGGGGCCGGGCCAGACGGCTGGCGGCGCGGCCACCGACGACGGCGAGCAGAGTGAGGGGGGCGACGCGACCGCGCCCGAAGCGCTGCCGCAAGCCGACTGGGTGATCTATAGCGATGAGGCCCTCGGTTTCATGGTCGCCCACCCGTCCCACTTCGTCGTGCGACAGGCGGCCCCCGCGCGCCTGGCCGAACTCGTTCCGGAACCCTCAATCGCTTTCTACTTTGTCGATCCGGACATGGCTGAGCGCGTCATGGCGGGTACCGACGCACCCGACCTCGAAGTGCGTATCTTCGAGGCCGGGCCGGTCAATTCGCTGGCCGACTGGTTGGCATCGGCCGGAGTCGGCGACGATCAGACGCAAACGGCGGTGCAGGTTGGCGGACTATCCGGGTTGGAGGTCTGTGGATCGACGATGATCTTTCCGAATTGTTCGACGTTCGTCGTTGCCAACGACCGGGTCTACCAGTTGCGGGCGCTGAACCTGGAGGGCGAGGCGATGGCCCAGAGCTTCGTGGCCGTACCCTAGCCCCGCGCTGTCGCTAGATTCGTTGCGGTAACGACTGCCGGAGCAGTTCGGCCAGAAGGTCCAGCGCCACCGCCAGCCGCGCCGGGTCGAGCCGGTCTAGCGTGTCGTTGGGCGTGTGGATGAGGCTGTCAACCAGGCTGTGGATGCCGCCGGAGGTCAGAGCGATGCAGGGTACGCCTTGCATGGCGAAGATGGAGTGGTCGCCCTGCGGCCACGGCTCGGTCTCCTCGATGCCTGACCGGCGGCGCATGGTCGCGCGCGTCGCTTCGGCCCACGTCTCCGGGCAGTTGAAGAAGGCCACGGTCGTCGGCGCGTCCTGCAATCCCACACCGTCGACGTTGACGACCAGGGCGATGCGGCCGAACTCCCCACCGCAACCGGCCACGTAAGCCACTTCGCCCGGGGCAGCGTAGTGGTCTTCGCCGTTGAAGAAGACGAACTCCAGGTTGGTGGGCGGTTCGGCCGCGGCCAGCCGTTCGGCCAGGGCCAGCAGGGTGACTACCCCGGCGGCGTTGTCCAGCGCGCCGGGCGTGCCGGGTTTGGTGTCAAAGTGGGCGCTGAGGACGAGCTTGTCGCGCGACGGGTGAGCGCGGCGGCCGATGACGTTGGAGGCGCGGCCGGGCCGGGTGACGCTGCGTAGGCGTAGGGTGATCGCCGCGCGCCCGGCCATGAGCAGCACCGCGCCGACGTCGGCCCCCACCGTGACCGAGGGCAGCCGGAAGTCGCCGTCCTCGATGATGGGCGCGGGGTTGGCCTGCATTGGGCTGACGGCAATGACTGCCCGCGCGCCCTTCTGCTCCAACAGGTCGGCGATCCGCTGGTGTTCTTCGTAGGTGAAGAAGGGGTAGTTGCGCGGGAAGAGCGGCTCGGCGGCCAGCGCGCCATACAGCAGAGCGATGCAGCCGGTCAGGTCGGCGGCCTCCAGCTCGGCCAGGTCGGCCAGCGCGGCCAGCGGCGCGGTCACGTCGGCCGCGGGCGAGTAGGGATTGGCCGTCACCGGCAGCGGCCCGTCGCCAACCCACAGATCAACGCCGTCCAGCCGCCAATCCACACAGTCGAAGCCCTGCTGCTCGACCTCATAGCCGGCGGCGCGCAGGGTGGCGGCGATATACTCCTCGGCGGCATGGTTGGCCGGCGAGCCAACGGGCCGGCCCGCGGGCCAACGCACCAACGCTGCTAGATGTTCCGCGATGCGGGTTGTATCGTTCATAGCTAAGAATCATCCACAGATTACACAGATTACACAGATTAATAATCTAATCTGTGTAATCTGTGTAATCTGTGGATAGCTTCTCGCCTTTTACCGGAACGAGGCGATGAACGCATCCACCTCGGCTTGGTCCCAGTCGCCCTCAGACACCTGGTACATCAGCAGGGCCGGGCCACCGTTGCCGGTGAAGGGCACGGTCAGCACACGCATCGCGCCCATGCCCGAGCCGGTAGCGGAGCCGACCGTAGCCGTTACCTCCTCACCGCGGATGGTCATGGGAACTTCCTCAACCTCGGTCGCCTCAACGGCTTCATTGCCCGCGCTGGACGCCAGGGCGTCGCGCAAGGACTTCTCCAACTGCTCCCGATCCATGCCCGATGATTCGGGAGCCTGGATGAGGAAGAAGTGGCCGTTGGTGTCAGGTTTGCTGTAGCCGACCATCACCGTGCCGCCGAGATCCATGCCGAAGTCGGCCGTATATCCCGCGGGCACGTCGAACTCAGCGATCTGGGTCGCCTTCTCGGCCGCCGACTCGCCGGTGGCGACCAGGCCGCAAGCGGCCGTGGCTACAACCAGTACACTCAGTAACAAGACGAACATTCCCAAGCGTTTCATGTCAAACTCCTCTCTTCTTGTAGGGCGGGTTGGCAACCCGCCTCTTCGCAGACTGTAAGAGGCGGGTTGCCAACCCGCCCTACAACTTACCCCGCGCCGCTGGCCCCACCGCCGGCCGCGCCCGCCCCGGCCGCGCCGGCAGCCGCAGCGCTGCCGCCAGAGCTATTCGCGGCGGTGATGGCGGCGATGAAGATGACCATGTTGGCGCTGCCGTCGTCGCTCAGGCCGCGAAAATAAGAGGGCACAACGTTGTAGCCCGACTTCGACTGCTGCTTCACCCACGGCTGGGCCTGGCCGAAGGCGGTGGCGTAGGGCAGGTAGGCTTCGTAGTAGGCCGGGTCGGGCACGTCCATCTTGCCCTTGCCCACCTGCTCCAGAAAGCGGCGGAACGGGTCGAACGCTTCGGCCATCTTTGCGCCGCTATCGGATAGGGGCGAAACCGTTGCGCTGCCGAGCAGGGCGAATAGGCCGACGAGGAAGAGCGCCCCGCCCAGCAGAAGCGGCCAGAGGCCGAAGCTTGCGTACAGTAGCATCACCACTGCCGCCAGGGGTATGAGCAGGATCATTAGCCCAGCACCCCAGATCATCAACCGCTTGCCGCGCTCCTTGGCGTCGCGGCTGATCAGCCCTTGACCCTCCACCTCGCTCTCCAGACTCTCGGTGAATGTCTTCCAGCGCGACGAGGTGATGAGATTGCCCATGTCCGACATCATGATCGTGTCGTGGGCCGCGCCCAATTTGTCGGTGAAGAGCAGGTCGAGCAGGGCGTTCTCGTGTGGCCGCAGGTTGCCCGGGCGGTTGAGGAGCGTGATGGCGAACTGGTTCGATTGGTACCACTTCTTTTCGACCGCTTCCTCAATGGTGATCAGCCCGCGCGCGGCCAGGTCAAACAGCGTCGCCAGAGCGTGCTGCCAGCTGATCGTCTGATTGAACAGCCAGCCGGCCAGCGCCGGGGGCAACTCGGCCGGGGGCTTGTGAAGAAACGAGTTGGACTTGCGGATGGGGCGTTGATAGTTGCGGGTGGCGGCAAAGACAGCGATGAGGCCGCCGATTAGTGTCACCGCCGCGGCGGCGATCCAGATCCACGCCCGGCCGTTCTGCGCCTGGCGCTGTGCCTGCCAGGCGGGCGTTGAGCCGGTGAAGGAACTGGGGGCGAAGTTGAGACGCACGACCAGCGGGTCGCCGGCCGACAGGTTGCCCTGGGTGAAGACGACCTGGCCATCGGTCGCAGCGACGTCGGCCTTGCCGGTCAGCACTTCGGGCGCGCCCTGGCGGGTGGCCGTGGGCGGATAGGTGACAGTGACGCGACTACTGGCAATATCGTACTCGTACTCGTCGGGCAGCGCCTGCCAGTCGAAGACGTCACCGGCGTCGCCCCGGCGCACGACGCCCAGGACGCGGTAAGTCAGGGTAAAGTTCTGCACCGTGTTGGACGTGGGCGACAGGTGCCAGGTGATGACGATGGGGTTGTTACCCTCGATCTCCACCTGGCCGGGGCCGGTGCCCTCCGGCCAGCGTTCGCCGTCCACTCCGGCGGCGATGTCAACGATGCCGTCGGTGAGATCCGTCGGCAGTTCGCGGAAGACGAAGCTGAATGGCCCGCCGTCGAAGCGGAAGGTGACGTTCTCTTCGACGAATAGCGAACGATCTTCCTGGACGACCACGTTAACGTCGAAGCGGTCGGCGCTATAGCTCTTGTCGTCCTGGGCGGCGATGGAGAGGAGTAGGGCGACAAACAGAAGAGGGAGCAAAAGCTTGCGTAACATTGGGTTCACTCCTTACATGTCGGATCCCAATTTCAATACGCATGATATGTAAAACCGGTTGCGGCGGCAAGTGTACGGATAAGAGGAACATAGAGGGACACGGAGGAGCACGGAGTTACACGGATAAATCAATCTTATCTCTGTGTCTCTCCGTGCTTATCCGTGTATCTCTGTGTCCCTCTTAACTCCTACTCAAGACGGCGCGGGCGGCGTTGTAGCCCG
>CXWK01003619.1_pt5 | contig 13555 bp, 10 predicted proteins | sample 590851 | NCBI WGS metagenome assembly CXWK01 (sample SAMEA3498364, study PRJEB10139) | wastewater metagenome | biome: wastewater treatment plant; material: activated sludge | place: Denmark | collected 2014-08-01
AGCGGGTTGCTGATCGTGCTGGTGGTGCTGCTGCTGGTCGAGGCGTATGGGCTGGTCGGCTTCGTCATCGCCCCGCCTCTGGCCGTGGCCTTGCAGATCGTCGGCAGCCACGTTATCCGGCTCATGCAACGGCCGCCGAGCGCCCTGCCGCAGATCGACGCCCTGGAGAAGCGGCTCGATGTCGTCCACGCCACCTACAACGGCCAACAGGCGATGGGCGAGCCGCCCGCGCCGGAGATCGGTAGCCTGCTCGACCGGCTGGAGGGGTTGGTGGAACAAACCCGTCGCGTTGCCGACTAAGCCGCGTCCCCTCGCCCTTTGGGAGAGGGTTAGGGAGAGGGCAGTTTACAAGCCGGTCGTATTGCGGACCGCCGCCACCCCCCGCTCCCACATCCCCCGCACGCGGCCGACGGCCGCCTGTCGCTCGCTGACGGCGCTCTCCTCGCCCGTGCCCGTTGTCCGCAGCAGGACGGCCACCCAACGTGTGCCCTCGAACAACTCCAGCACGCTCAGAATGAGCAGTGTCAGCGGCGTCGACAGAATGGCCCCGACCACGCCCAGCAGCCAGCCCCAGATGAACAGCGAGATGACAACGACGACGGGCGAAATCTTCAAGTTCTGGCCCATTCGCCGCGGCTTGACGATGTTCTCGATTGTGCCGTTGATGAGCGTGTAGCCGATGAAGACGACCAGCGCCCCGGAGAAGCCATGTTCGACGAAAGCCAGCGCCAGCGGTGGCAACATGGCCACCCAGAAACCGACGGCCGGAATGTAGCCCATGAACCACGACAGCAAGCCCCACAGCACCGCCGGGCCGATGCCCAGCGCCAGCAGCAGAATGGTGTTGCCGATGCCGGCCAGCAGATTCAGGCTGGTGGTCAGCGTCACGTAGCGGCGCACGTTTTCGGTCAGCGCCGCGGCTTGCTTGATCAGCGGCGAATCGGTTTGCAAGCCCAGGCGGGCGCTACTAGGCAGCGACAGGGCGGCGCTGAGCATGAAGGCGAAGATGAGCATGACCAGGAAGGCTTGCGAGACGGTGGTGAAAAGGATGGAGAGGAAGCGCGTGGCCAGGCCGGTCAAGCGTTCGCTGGTCAGGAACGCCGTTACGGCATCGCGAATCTCCTCCAGGCGATAGCCAAAGACGGTGCTGGGCACGACGTCCACCAGTTCCCCTTCGGCGGTCACACCGGCCTGAATGGACGGCAGCACCTCGGCCAACTGCGCCAGCCCGAAGAAGACCAGCAGTAGCACTAGGCCGATGAAGCCCAGAACGATCACAAACGTCAGCACCAGCGACAGCCAGCCGGGCACGCCGCGCCGGGCAAACCAGCCGGGCACGGGGATGAGGGCGATGGTAATGACAATCGACAGCAGGATCGGATTGAGGATGAAGGCCAGATTCTGGATGCCGGAGATGATAATAAAGACGCTGGCCAGGCCGACGAGTAGATAAATGAAGGGCTTCGATTGTTCGACCATGTTCGTATTCCGTTTCGATGGTGCTATAGAAACCGAGTTTCTTCTGAGAAACTCGGTTTCTAGAATTCTACACTATGCTATGATCGCGAACAGAGATTTCGCCCGGCAAGTCGGCGAAGCTCGCGGCGAGAACCATGACCCAACGAACCCCTTACCTGGACGAGATCGTGACCGCCCTGGCCCAACCCGGCTGCGCCTTCTGTCGCCTGCTCGACGACATCGCCGACCGGCTGATCGACGCCATTCTGTTCGAGAGCGTCAACGACGTGAAGGTGCGCGAGGAGCTGAACGCGGCGCGCGGCCTGTGCCGGCGACACGCGCCGCTGCTGGTGCGCACCGGCAGCGCGCTGGGCACGGCGACGATGATGCAGGGCGTGCTCAAGGTCTTGCTGCGCCAGCTCGACAGCGGCGAGGCGGCGTCCGGCTCGCGCCTGCGGGGGCTGCTGGGCGGGGCAGGGGGCAGCCGGACGCTGGCCGCGACGCTCAGTCCGCAGACGCCCTGCCCGGTCTGCGCCCAGGAGGCCACCTTTGGCGGGCACTACGCCGACACCCTGCTGCGCCAGGCCCGGCCGGGCAGCGCCCTGCTGGCCGCCTACGAGGCGTCGGACGGGCTGTGCCTGCCCCACTTCCGCGACGTGTTGGCCCGCGCCGGCGCCGCGCCGACGCCGTTGGTCGCCGCCCAGCGGGCCATCTGGAGCCGGCTCAACGACGAGTTAGAGGAGTTCCTGCGCAAGAGCGACTACCGCTTCCAAAAGGAGCCGTTCGGCGCGGAGCGCGACTCGTGGCAGCGGGCGTTGTCGGCCATCTCCGGGCAACTGCCGGGGCATCTGACGGAGTGATCGACGGCTACTTTGTCGCCCGCGTGCTCTAGTAGTTGCCCCGCGCCAACTTTCCCCCATAATCCGATACGCGACAAAAGACGGGGGCCGGGCCGGAGCGAGCAGTATGGCGACGGCAAAGGTGGATGGTGCGACTGCGGGCAGTCCGGGTGAGCGACTCCGGGCGGAGTTGCAGCCGCGGCGGCTGGTTCCGGCCCTGATCAGCGGCGTGCTGAATGGGGCGCTGGAAGTGGCCCTGGCCGTTTCCTTCGCCGCGCTGGTCTTCAGCGGCGATCTGTCGCCCTATCTCGCGCGCGGCATCGGCCTGGCTCTCTTCTCGGCTACGGTCGGGGTCGTCATCGTCACCCTGCTCAGCTCGCTTAGCGTCTCTATCAGCGCCAGCCAGAGTGTGCCCGCCGCCATTGTCGCCCTGGCCGCCACGGCCGTGGCCGCCGCCGTTGCCCCGGAGGCGCAATTCGCTACGGTGGCTGTAGTCATCGCCCTCACGACCCTCGCCGCCGGGCTGGTGTTTCTGTTTCTGGGCCACTTCCGGCTAACGGGGCTGGTGCGTTTCCTGCCCTACCCGGTCATCGGCGGCTTTCTGGCCGGCACGGGCTGGCTGCTCCTCATCGGCGGCGTGGGCATCATGGCCGGCCGGCCGTTCACCTTTGCCGGTCTGGGCGACCTGCTGGCCACGCCGGCGCTACTCCGTTGGCTGCCCGGTGTTTTGGCCGGGGCGCTCATCCTCTTTCTGGCCGGTCGCGTGCGCCACTACCTGTTCCTGCCGGCGGCCATCCTCGGCGTCCTGCTTCTCTTCTACGTGGCCGTCTATCTGAGTGGCGCGCCGGTGGCCGAACTGAGCGCCGGAGGCTGGCTGCTGGGGCCGTTCCCGGCCAGCAGCCTGTTGCAGCCAGTCGGCCCGGCCGAATGGTCACAAGTCGACTGGTCGGCTGTCTGGCCCCAGGCGCCAAACCTGCTGGCCGCGGTGGGCATCAGCGCCATCGCCCTGCTGCTCAACGCCACCGGGCTGGAACTGTCGCTCCGCCGCGACCTCGATCTCAACCGCGAGATGCGCAGCGCGGGCTGGGCTAACCTGGTCGCCGGCCTGGGCGGCGGGTTCGTCGGCTACCACGCGCTGAGCCTGACCATGCTCAACGCCCGCCTGGGCGTTACCAGCCGGTTGGGTGGCCTCCTCGTCGGCGTCGTCGTCGGCGTCGCCCTGCTGTTTGGCGGCGCGGCGCTGGGCCTTCTGCCCAAAATGATCTTCGGCGCGCTGCTGGCCTACCTGGGGCTGTCGCTGCTGTGGGAGTGGGTGGTGGTCGCGGCCCGACGGCTGCCGCGCATCGACTACGCCATCGTGGTGGGTATTCTGGTCATCATCGCCGGCGTGGGCTTTCTACAGGGGGTTGTCGTCGGCGTCATCGCCGCGGTGGTGATGTTCGTCGTCAGCTATAGCCGGTCAAGCGTCGTCAAGCACGAACTGGACGGCCGCAGCTTTGCCAGCCGCGTCACCCGCAGCGCCCAGGCCCGCGCCCTGCTGGCCGACGTCGGCCAACAGGCCTACTACCTGCAACTTCAGGGCTTCATCTTCTTCGGCACGGCCTATGGTTTGCTGGAGGGGGTACGCGTCCGCGTGCGCCACACGCCGACGCGCCACGTGGTGCTCGATTTTCGTCAGGTCATCGGCCTCGATTCGACCGCCCTGCTCAGCTTCGACAAGTTGCGCCAACTGGCCCATGACAATGGCTTCACGCTGACCTTCGCCGGTCTGTCGCCGGCCCTGCGGGCGCAGTTCGCCCAGGGCGGCTTGCGCGAGGAGCCGGACGTGCTGGGCTTCACCGCCGATCTCGACCACGCCGCGGAGTGGGTCGAAGACCAGCTATGCCTCATGGTCGAGAGCATCAACGAACAGCCGTTGGACAACTACTTACAGGCCATCGTCCCCGGCGAGGCCACGACCCGCCTGGTCAACCATCTGGCGCGGCGTGACGTGCCGGCCGGCGCGACCCTGATTCACCAGGACGACGAACCCGACGTGATGTACTTCATCGAATCGGGGCAGGTGACGGCGCAGTTGGAGCAGCCGGGGCGCGAACCATTGCGGCTGGAGACGATGCGCGGCGGGCGGACGGTGGGCGAATTGGGCTTCTACCTGGGCACGCGGCGCAGCGCGACCGTCGTCGCCGACCGGCCGACGGTGGTCTACGTGCTGACCCAGGCCGAGCTGGCCCGTCTCGAGCGCGAAGACCCGGCCGCGGCCCACGCCTTCCATCGCGTCATCGTCCACCTGCTGGGCGAGCGCGTCCTGCACCTCGTCCGCGCCGTTGACGCCCTCCGCGCCTAGAGCATGTTTTGATGACACGAACATCTGTGCTATCTTCCCACCCTAAAAGTCGCCAGATGTTGAAGGAACTTAGCCATGAGAAAAGTTATTGTCGTCTCCCACATCACTCTTGATGGTGTCTTGCAAGCAATGGGCGGGCCAGAGGAGGATACCAGTGATGGCTTCGCCTATGGCGGGTGGATAGCTCCCTACTCCGAGGCTGTTCTTGGAGCAGTCATAAGGAGGGAGATGAACATGCCGTTCGATCTGTTAATAGGGCGCAAGACCTTCGACATTTGGGCGCCGTACTGGCCACACCATGCGGACATATGGCCGGGTGTCAATACAGCGACCAAGTACATCGCCTCGAATACCATGAGTTCGGCCGAATGGCAGCCCACCGTGTTTTTAGGCGGCGACGTTGCGGAAAAAGTCATCAAACTCAAGCAGCAGCCCGGGCCGGATTTGCATGTTTACGGCAGTGGAAATCTCATTCAGACGCTGCTCAGGCATGATTTGGTTGATGAGTTATGGCTCAAGATCTATCCACTGACGTTGGGCAGTGGGAAACGGTTGTTTGTCGATGGCGCTATCCCGGTGGCGTTCAAGGTGACGGAGAGCAAAGTCTCCCCCAAGGGTGTCATTATCGTGAATTACGAGCGTGTTGGCGCGATCACAACCGGAAGTTTTTGAATGTTCGCCTCCGGCTCCAGCCTGGCCCACCTCTCTTCGCCATTACTGACAACTGTTAGCTAACAACTGCCAACTACTCAGGGCACCCACGCCCGCGCCACCTCCATCAACGTCCCTGACGCCGCGCCCGTGGCCGGGTCGAGCGTGCTCAGCATCGCCCGCCACGTCGGCCCGGACTTGTCAAGGGTCGTCAGATAGGTGTAGGGTGCGTCGCAGTCGAACGTGGCCGCCGCGCCGCCGACGATGACCGGCTCCGGCCCGGTGCGGATGGCGCAGGTCGGGCCGTCGCGCAGGGCCACAAAGAACTCCAGCCGATCTTCGGGCGGCGGCGGCGCTACTGCCGGTAGCGCCGCTGACGGGCTGACCAGCGCCCGATAGTTGCCGGCGACGGGGTTGGGGCCACAGACGAGGCGCGTGCCGCCCAGGGCGAAGCACGGCTCATCCGCGCCGCCGCCGTCCAGTTCGCAGCGGTAAGCGCCGGGCACGACGGCCGAGGCCACACACACGCCGCCCACCGCCGGGCCGTCGCCGGCGGGGAATGTCGTCGCGTCGAACGGCAATAGCTCCGTCGCGCCGACGATCTGTTGCGGGCCGGCGGTGGCGATCGGCCCGCCGGCCGGCGCGTCGCCGCCACAGGCCACCAGAGCCAGGGCCAGCGCGGCGGCAACTCCGATTAAGTATCTCATCTCACACCGCTCTTTTTGTGTCTCATATGAGCTTGAGCGCCTGCGCTTCGGCAATGGCCTGGACGCGGCTCTTGGCGTCCAGCTTGGCGTAGATGTTGGTCAGGTGGGTCTTCACCGTGCCCGGCGAGATGCACAGCGCTGCGGCGATGTCGCTATTAGAACGCCCCTCGCTCAACAGCCTCAGCACGTCCTGCTCGCGGCTGGTAATGGAGACGGCCGCCGCCAGCGATTGCAGCCCCTCTTGCGGCTGCAACTGCGGGCTGTCGGCATCGTAGCCCAACTCCGCCAACACCTCGTCGATGAACCGCGCTGCCGTGGTGGTGGAGCTTTGGTTGTGCCGCATCAGCGCCAGCAGGGGGACGAGCGGCCGGCCATAGTCGAGGAATGGCCGGATGAATCCCTCCGGCGCGGCCAGTTGCACCGCCTCGGCCAGCACGCGCCGCGCCTGATTCATCTTGTGCTGGGCGAACAGCGCCTGGGCCAACATCACCCGCGCGCCGAGGCTGGATTCCATGGGCAACCCGTCGGGGTATTGGGCCACGAACTGGGCCAGGATCGGCTCGGCGGCCTCCATCTCCTGCCGCTGTAGCATGATCTCGGCCTGCACCAGTTCCGAGAGCGAGTGCGGTTCGTCCGTTTCCGCTGCCTTCAGCAGTTGCCGGGCGTCCAGGCAGTGGCCCTGGCGCACACAGAAGCGGGCCTCATAAGCCGCCAAATCCTGGTCGCGCCACGCGCCGGAGGGGCGCACCGCCTGGAGGGTACGCGCGGCCTGGAGGGTGGCCTGGGCTTCGTCGTGGTGTCCTTCGGCCGACTGGATGCGGGCGCGGATGATGGCGATGGTTAGCGGCATGTTGGAGCTGGTGGGGTTGGGGTCAACGGCCAGGGCGCGGTCGAGCAGTTGGTGGGCCTGGGCCAGCTCATTGCGCGCCAGACAGACCTGGCTAAGGATCGACAGGGGAATGCTGGCCGGTTCCGGCAGGCGTCCACGCTGGAGGAGCGCCTGCTGCAACACCTGGTAGGCCAGCTTCTCGCTCTGTCGCAGGTGGCCGCGCAACAGGGCGCGATTGGACAGGTCGGCGCCGGCGAAGATGATGGCGAAGAGATTGCCCTCGGCCCGCGCTTGCTCATAGATCTCGCGCACGCGCGCAGCGACCTCTTCCGTTTTCGGCTGGTTGAACGCCTCGGTGACCAGCAGGGCGTCGAGCAGCTTCCAGCGCGGGTCGGGTATCTTGCCCGGCGGCAGGTGGGGCACGCCACGCCCCCGGGCGGGCTTTGGCCCCCGGGCCAGCCGCTGCCCGATTTGGCGCACTTCGTCCAGCACGTCCCGCTCGCTGGGCGTCAGCTCGCCCGGCTCCTTGGCCGCCAGGCTTTGTTCGATGCGTAGCAGGAAACGGTTCACTTCGTCGCGGGGCAAAGCCAGGTTGGCCAGGCGCAGATAGACGAACAACAGGGTCGTGTGGTGCTGCATCACACTCTCCGGCAGTTGCTGCACCCAGCGCAACAGGCGCGAGTCCTCGCCCGACTCGGCCAGTTCGCGCAGCCCGATGTCCTCGATGACTTCGGCCGCCGTCTCCCAATCCTTGATGAACAACAGGTGATGCACCGCGTCGGCCGACATGTTCTGGGCCACGTACCAGGCCGCCGCCCGGCGGTGTAGATCGGCGATGGCATCGGGGAACTCGCGCTGGAGCTGGTTGCGCAGCATCTCGGCGAAGAGATCGTGATAGCGGTACCAGGCCTGGTCTTCGGTGCGGATGATGAACAGATTCTCGCGCCACAGGCGGGTCAGCATCTCATCTCCGTCCGTCTGCCCGGTCAGCGCGTCGCATAGGCCGCCGGTCAACTGTTTCAGGATGGAAGTCTTAAGCAGGAAGGTCTGCACCGCCTCGGGGCGGTGGCGCAGGGCCGTCTCCATGAAGTATTCGCGCAGGAAGATGTGGGCGCCGCTGAAGGTGTCGATGGCGTGGCGACGGTCGGCTTGTTTGCTGAGGGCCAGCACGGCCAGCTTCAGGCCAACCACCCAGCCGCCGGTGCGTCTCACCAGAGCCTCCATGTCGCCATAGGCCAGCGGCTCGTCGGCGATGTGCTGCTGCAAGAAGGCGATGCCCTCCGATAGGGTGAAGCGCAGGTCTTCCAGTTCCAGTTCCGTCACCAGTCCCATAGCCCGCAGACGACCCAGAGCCAGCGGCGGGCGCGTGCGGCCGGAGATGATGATCTGTATGCCCGGCGGCAGTTGTTCCAGCCAGACTTGCATCGAAGCGTGGATGTCGGCCTGTTTAATGTGGTGAAAGTCGTCCAGCACCAGACCGAGGCGCGCGCCCTCCAAAGCCGCCATCTCATCCGTCAGGCGGCCGGCGATTTCGGCCGGGGTGATGGAAGAGGAGCGCTGCAAGAAGGGCATCAGCTTCTGCCCCAGCCCCGGCTGCACCGTTTGCAGGGCCATGATGACGCTGGGCCAGAAGCGCAGCAGATGGTCGTCGTCGCTGTCCAGCGCCGCCCAGGCCACGGGCATGCCGCACTCCTGTCGCCAGGCGTTGAGCATCGTGCTCTTGCCGAAGCCGCCGGGGGCGGAGATGAACGTGACCGGTGTGCTGAGCTGGCTGGTCAGGCGGGGGCGGGTGATGAGCGCCGGCGGCAGAGTGGGCGGCCGGAACTTGGCGCGAGTGGAGAAGGAAGTCGTGGCGCTCCAGTTCTCGCCGGCCGCCGGTACGCCGGTCGTCAGGGCCAGTTGGCTCAGCACCGTTCGCCCGCCCAGTGTGGCGGCAACCTCTTCGAGCCGGTCGAGAGTCAGATCGGCCGCTTTGCCCAGGTAGGCTTTGTGCAAAATGCCGTCGCGCCGCCGGTAGGCGTACCAGTAGTCGCAGCCGTTGCGGTTCTCGCGGCGGGCCGAGAAGTGGCCGGCCGCGCCGTTGAACTGAAACTGCCGGTGACTGACGAGCCACTCGTTCCATTGGGGTGTATCGGGTTGGATCGGCGGCGAGAGGGCAATCTCCTGCTCTTCCGTCCACAGAACACCATCTTTAATCGTCGGCTTCATGGCGGTTCCGTTTAGCCTCTCATGCGTGTGGGGTCGCGTTTGATCCCTCATTGGATGAGATAGATCGAAGTGAGAGTTACCCAAGTATAACTTGGGTTCGTTAATTTGGGTAACTAATTAACGATTTTGTCTGTCTATATGTGAAATGTCTCCCAAGCTCTAACCCGTCGTTTTGTTGAAATCATCCAAAAACAATATGTACAAAAGCCGTCTTTTCCAGTACTTTTGACCAATAGGCAGAGATGATTGGCCGTTGTGGTCAATCACCGACATCCATCACGTTTTGCGGTGGATCGATTGGGAAGAGATGTCCTGGATCGCCTGCTACCGCAAGCATTATTCCAAGTGAGGAGAGGTAAACAATGAAGCATAAGTTTGGTCTGCTGTCTGTCCTTCTCGCCCTGCTGCTCGTCTTTAGCCTGGGTCTGGTGGCCTGTGGCGGGACGACGCCGGTTGAGGTAGAAGCCACAGCGGAGACCGCGCCGGTCGAAGAAGAGGCCGCGCCGGTCGAGGAAGAGGCTGCGCCGGTCGAAGAAGAGGCCGCGCCGGTCGAGGAAGAGGCTGCGCCGACCGAAGAGGCCGCCCCGGCCGAGGAAGAGGCTGCCCCGGCCGAAGAAGAGACCGCGGCCGACCCCAACACTCTGCCGCGCAACGAGACCCTGTACTCGAATGGGCAGCAGTGGGGCGCCGTTGTCGGTTGGAACCCCTATTCCAGCAGCAACAACAACGCCATGGCCATTGCCCAGCAGGACAACGCCCGCGTCATCATGTTTGAAACGCCCTATCTGTACAACATGCTTGACGGTCAGGTGTACCCGTTGCTGGCCGACGGCCCGTTCGAGTGGAACGAAGCGCGCACCGAGCTCACCTTCAAGATTAAGCCCGCCGCCCACTGGAATGATGGCACGCCGGTGACCGCTGAGGACGTTGCCTTCACCTGGGACACCCACGTGACGTACAACACCCCCACCGGCGCGGCTAACATCGAGTTCATTGAAGACATCGAAGCTGTCGACGCCCAGACCGTCGTCGTCAAGGCCACGCTGAACGAAGAAGGCGCCGCCCTCAACCCGATGCTGGTGGCCGCTTACGTGAGCAGCAACTACGTCATCCAGAAGGCGTGGACTGAGACCCTGATCGAGCGCGTCGGCGGCGACCCCGTCGCCCTGTTGGCCGACCCGGCCGAAGACGTCGCCTACAGCGGCCCCTACGGCAAGTACTTCGCCGATGACAGCAAGGTCGTCTACGTGCGCGACGAGAACTACTGGGGTCAGGACGCCTCCATGTGGGGCAAGCTGCCTGTGCCCAAGTATCTGGCCCACGTGATCTTCAAGGACAACGCCGCCGGCACGACCGCCCTGCAAGCCGGTGAGGTGGACGTCAGCCAGCAGTTCAACTCCAACGTCCAGGCTTTCTGGCTTGAGGACAATCTGCCCATCTCCACCTATCTGCCCGAAGCCCCCTACGGCATCGGCGCCAGCCTGCCGACCGCTTTCTTCAATCTGGAATCCCCCGGTCTGGATCAGGTTGCCGTCCGCAAGGCCATCGCTATGGCTGTCGATTACCCGACGATCATCGCCAACGCCATGACCGATCAGTCGGCTACCTTCGACCAGGTTCCGCGGTCGCTGATGAACCCGACCCCTGGCGAGCAGGCTACGTTTGACCAGGCGGCCGTGGCCGACCTGCAATGGGCCGGCAACGACGTCGAAGGCGCCAACGCGCTGCTCGATGAGGCCGGCATCGTCGACACCGACGGCGACGGTATCCGCGAATACAACGGCGAGAACCTCAGCTACATCGCCACCTGCCCCAACGGCTGGTCCGACTGGCAGGCGGCCATCGAAGTCGTCGCCGCCGCCGGTGCCGAGATCGGCATCGACATCACCACCAACTTCCCCGAGTGGTCGGTCTACCAGACCGTCGTCACCAAGTCCGACGCCCCGCTGCCCGAAGATTACGACATCTTCATGATGTGGAGCGACGGCGCCGGCCCGACGCAGCCCTGGGGCCGCATCCGCAAGCTGATGAGCTCCGAGTTCATCGGCATGGCCAGCAACTGGAACGGCAACTGGGGTCAGTATGTCAATCCCGACGCCGACGCCATCATCCAGGCCATCCCGGCCGAGACTGATACGGCAGCGCTGAACGAGATGTACACCGACCTGGTCGAGATTTACCTGACCGACGTGCCCTCCTTCACGCTGATGTACCGCCCGCAATCGTTCCACACTGTGAACGAGAGCGTGTGGACGAACTTCCCGCACGAGGGCGACGGCACCGAGCCGCCCGTCCCGCCGCTCAACCTGACCGATGGTTGGAGCATCGCCGGCCTCTATAACCTAGAGCTGGTGAATCCCTAACCCTTGAGTTAGACCAAACAGCCATGCCCCGTCAATGGGGCATGGCTGTTTTTATGACCGGACGACCATCGCGGCGGGCCTGGCCGTTGCGGTGGAGTCTGGAGCCTGATCCGACCCATTCGTTTCCCATTGAACAAAAGTCTGTTTTGCGGGGAGGTGCTAGGTTGAAAGGATATCGCCTCTACTTCGGTAAGAAAGTGATCTGGTTCTTCGTGACACTGGCTGTGGCCTTTGTCCTGAACTTCACCCTGCCGCGCCTGATGCCCGGCGACCCGGTGGCGGCCATCGTCTCCCGCATGGCTCAGGGTATGAGCAACACCTCCGGCGTTCAGGCTATCTATGAGCAGTACACCGAGCTGTTCGGCACCAACAAGTCCATTCCCGAGCAGTTCGTCCTCTACGTGCGCAACGCCCTGCGCGGCGACTTCGGCTACTCGATCAGCCAGTATCCGCGCACAGTGGCCGACGTTCTGCGCTCGTCCATCTTCTGGACTCTCGGTCTGCAACTACCGGCCATCCTCGTTGGCTGGATTCTGGGCAACGCGCTGGGGGCGCTGGCCGCCTATCGCCGCGGCAACTTCGACCGCGTTTTGCTGCCGGTCAGCCTCTTCTTCAGCAGCTTGCCCGCCTTTGGCATGGCCGTGATCTTGCTGGTCTTCTTCGCCGTCTCGTTGCGCTGGTTTCCCACCTCCGGCGGCTACGGCTTCGACCTCATCCCCAATCTGAGCTTGACTTTCATCTGGTCGGTCATCGTCCATTACCAGCTCCCGTTCTGGTCGCTGGTCATCATCACCATCGGCGGCCAGGCGATTGGTATGCGCTCGATGTCGATCTATGAGCTGAACGCTGACTACGTCAAGTACAGCCGCTTCATGGGCATCAAGGACAACAAGATCGTGCGCTACGTCTTTCGCAACGCCATGCTGCCGCAGATCACCGGCCTGGCGTTGGCGCTGGGCACGATGGTCGGCGGCGCGCTGGTGGCCGAGGTCATCTTCAGCTATCCGGGCCTGGGCTCCACCATTCTAACCGCCGTACTGGGCCAGGACTACCCGCTCATCTCCGCTACGACGCTGATCATCACCATCATGGTGCTGACGGCCAACTTCGGGGTGGAGTTGCTCTACGGCTTCCTGGACCCGCGTATCAAGGCCGCCCAGGCGGACTAATAAAAAGGAAGGTGCTGCCATGAAACACATGCTACGACAGGTCTTCCGCTCCGGTAAGTTCGTGACCGGATTCGCCATCTTTATGGCGATTATGCTGACGGTCATCATCTATCCCCTGCTCATCACCGATCACCCGCTCTCCATCATCGGCCAGGGAACCTTCTTCCCGCCGGGCATCTACGTCAATGTCTTTGACAGTGTCAGTTCGCCCGCCTATACAATCATGCTCGACGACGCGGCGGCCAAACGCATCGCCGGCCGGCTGAACGACGAGGACCGCGAGGCCATCCGCGAGTGGCTGGTAGGGGCGGGCGTAGCCGATGGGGAGATCGACATCGCCAATACGGAGAGCCTCCTGGGGCTGTGGGTCAACAACTACGACTCCACGGCGAACGTTGCCGGCATGACCAACGCCGACCGCAACTACTACATCCGGCTCAACAAGTCGCTCCAGGTGCTTCTCTCGACCGAGGGTGTCACCCTGGCCGCCAGCAATCCGGAGACGGGCGCGCTGGAAGAGACGGGGACGGTGGAGCCGACGCAGTACGTCAACGTCCGCGAGGTGGCCAACGTGCGCCTCCTGCCGTTGGGGACGGACAACTTCGGCCGCGACGTGCTGACCGAACTAGTCTCGGCCACAGCGGTCTCGCTGCGCATCGGCTTCGTGGCCGGGATCATTGCCACGTTCATCGGTCTGGTGCTGGGCCTTGTCTCCGGCTACATGGGCGGCATCGTGGACGATGTGATCTCGTTTATCACCAACCTGTTTATCGTCATCCCCGGCTTTGTGCTGCTGATCCTGATCTCGTTCAGCATCGGTCAGGAGCGGCGCGGCCCGTTCGTCATCGCCGTGGTCATCGGCCTGACCTCGTGGGTGTGGACGGCGCGCGCCGTGCGCGCCCAGGTGATCTCGCTGCGCAACCGCGATCACGTCAACCTGTCGAAGCTGTCCGGCCACTCCATCGTCCACATCATCTCGCGCGACAT
>CXWK01067606.1_pt1 | contig 13553 bp, 16 predicted proteins | sample 590851 | NCBI WGS metagenome assembly CXWK01 (sample SAMEA3498364, study PRJEB10139) | wastewater metagenome | biome: wastewater treatment plant; material: activated sludge | place: Denmark | collected 2014-08-01
AAAGTCCCGCCAAAATCGATATTATCGAGATAATAAGTAAAATCAATCTAAAAAAAGCTTTTGATTTTTGCTGGTTTTTTTCTTCTTTCATCCTATAAGTATAACAGTGCCAAATACGAATAAGCTATATTGATAATTACAGGTCTAGGTACTATAAATTTAACCTAAAAAGTGCTAAAATGACCAGGTTATCAATTGAAACCAGTGTCACTATATGCGCCCTTAGCTCAGCTGGATAGAGCGTCTGGCTTCGGACCAGAAGGTCGGGGGTTCGAATCCCTCAGGGCGTACCAGGGTCTGTAGCTCAATTGGCAGAGCAGTTGCCTCTTAAGCAATTGGTTGTGGGTTCGAGTCCCACCGGACCCACCAAATAAATGTATAGATTCTTGTATATATAGTAGAATATTACTAAATCAACTGTATTTTCTTTCTAACCAAATTTGTAAACCGGAGCTTGAAAAGCTGTTTACAAATTTGCAAGGAAGATAACTATCGAAGATTGGAATAAAATTTATTATTGATTTTATGTAAATCGTAGATATTGTCTGACGCCGGGGTGTGGCGCAGTTGGCTAGCGCGCGTCGTTTGGGACGATGAGGCCGGAGGTTCGAGTCCTCTCACCCCGACCAACAAAATAAGATCACATTGTGGTCTTTTTTTGTTGGTGTATAATTAATGTATGGACGCAAATATGTTTTTAGAACAAAATATGTGGTGGCTAATATTGCTAGCTATATGGAGCATAGCCTGGAAAGGCTGGGCGCTTTGGCGAGCAGCTAGGCTAGATCAAAAAGTGTGGTTTATAGTATTTATGGTAGTAAATACCCTTGGAATATTGGAGATATTTTATATATTCTATTTCTCCAAACAGAAATCAACCGGTAATAAACTTACTAAGTAGTCTATATCCACACAATAACTATTATTTATTTACCTTTGTTTTTTTAACTACTTTAACTTCGGTATCCTTACCGGCTTTACCAAGCTTACTAATAACAACGAAGCGATATATTACTGCTCCGACTATTCCTGCTAGTAGTACTACAAGTATCCAAAGAACTTTATCATTCTCGGACTCCCAATTGTCGCGTTTAACTACATCTATAAGCATGAGTATCCAATAAACCATTACAAAGCCTACAAAAGCAAACCAAGCCAGTACAAAAATCATACTAAATAAAACGAATACTATTCCCAAAATAGCAGCAGCCGCAGATGCTCTACCCTCTTGGGCAAATGCAATACTTGGCACAAAAACAGCGAACAAACCTGTTATAACAGAAAGAAATTTTGAAGCTCTTATATTCATATGTTAGAAGTTTATTTTTTAGCTGCTGGTTGTTCAACTGGGGTCGAACTAGCTGGTTTTTTGTCTAGTGCTCTTTTAACTGCAAAGTAGTAAACGATTGCTGCTATACCAGAGAGACCAACTACAAAACCAACTATAAGTACAATGATCCACATATTTTTTTGATTGTCATCAGTCCAGTTGGTTCGCTTAAAGGCGTCGATGAGCATGAATATCCAAAATATAAAGAATCCTAATGCAACTGCAAGAAATACGAGCCAAAATATCAAGAATACACCAGCAAATGCTGCTCCTGCAGCTGCATCTGATGAGCTAGTGGTCGTACTGTAGTCGTAATCGTATTCTGCTGCCTTGGCGGCTAGTGGCGCTAGTGACAGTGCAGCGCCAGATACAGCACCTAGTTTAGTTGTTAATGATCTTTTCATGAAAATTCTCCTATTAGTGTTTATAGTTATTGCTTAACTATATTAAACACGTTTTGTGCCGTTTCTGCAATTGTAAAGCTAATATTTGTTATACTTAAGTCTGTAATGAATATTAGACTAATATCAACCATATCTGTAGTTTTGTTAGTAATCGTCGTATTTGCCGGAATTATTTTGGTAGAAAAACTTAGCGTGAAACCTACTTCTGTCCCACAATCTACTAATAATAACGAGGTTAATAAAGCTGAAGACGTTGATCCAAACAAAGTCTCTGAGTCTAACGCTGAAAAAGTTGTTACTGAGAGTGAGTTAACCAATGCAGATGGTAAGAACGGCAATCAGTGCTATGTGGTAGTAGACAATATTGTTTATAGTATTTCTGGATTTGTACTTTGGGCGGATGGTATACATTCTCCATCGGGTGGAAGAGCTCGTTGTGGTAAAGATCTAAGCTCTGTAATCAATCAGTCTCCCCATGGTAAATCTAAATTGAACTTATTACAGAAAATAGGAGTGTACCAAAATTGAAGCTAAATAATTACCAGAAAATTCTAATAACGTGGGGAGTTCTATTAGCTATCGGCTATTGTGTGAGCTTTAATTTACTATCAAATAAATTAGTACTGCTGTCGATATGGACTTTTATTGGAGCGATTGGGTTAGGTACACAAGTATGGCTTGGGTATGCAAAAGATACTAAGACTATATTAATTCAGTTGGCCTGGATAAGTGTGGTTGTATTTGGGATAATATTCACTTACCTTGAGTTGAGATTTGGTATAAAGATTGGTTTGCATGGTATGTCGTCTGGTTGGTTCTTTATGTGTAGCGGGGTTATGTTATTTATAGCATTATTGTATAGATTTAACATTAGCTATTTAATATTGTTTGTATTGTATGCGATCGTAGGACTAATAATTGCATTTGGTGGTTTTGTATTGCAAACTGAGTTGTATATATCTGCTGCAGGCTTCGGGTTGATTTGTTTATTAGACGCATTGCTCGAAAACACAAAACTCAGATCATAAGCTATATAAATTGACAAAACTTGAAAACTAGACCGAAATAGCTTAGAATATGGAGCTTATAGGCCGTAAAAAAGCCTATGGAATCTGAACAACAATGCGGGTATCGTATAATGATTATTACTCCTGCCTTCCAAGCAGGTGATGCGGGTTTAATTCCCGCTACCCGCTCCAATGTCAATTTATTGTATTAATACAAACAAATAAGCAGGGTTTCATTATTGGACTTCTGCTTATTTGTTTGTTAGCATCATTGCTATTAGTTTGATACGATAACGATAGTATATTTCAAGAGCCCCCGTAGCTCAGCTGGATAGAGCATCGGTTTTCTAAACCGAGGGTCGTAGGTTCGAATCCTGCCGGGGGTACCATGGTGGGTGTAGCTCAGTTGGTTAGAGCGTCTGGTTGTGGTCCAGAAGGTCGTGGGTTCAAGACCCATCACTCACCCCAAATAAAAAAGATCTCATAGAAGAGATCTTTTTTATTTACTAGAACTCGTTTACAGTTTTTTCGTTATTAATAAGCCACTTGCTACTTTGACTTATAAGACTATACTCATAACCTTGAGTATACTGATTGGGATTGTCGGTGTATTTGTTGAGTACATTTACTTGAGCTTTGTAGGTACCATCAGACTGTTTGTTAACGTTTATTATCCTAAAGCTACTAGGATATTGGTATTGTCTTTGCTCTGGTGTAAGCTGGTTGAAATTATATTCACCTTGGAATCCTGTTGTCATATATGGTCGCATAGTACTGGCGTTGCCCGCAATATAGCCTTGCTCAAATGCTGTAATAACATTTGTTACAGCAGTCTTATCGGCAGCATCCTTTGCAGTAGCTTCAGCTGCTGCATTTTGAGCTTCTTGCTCTTTTTGTTCGACTTCGTCAAGTTTGTCCACTTGGGCCGAAATGGTTTTTTCGATGTTAAATATCTCACTTGGCATTTTGTCACTCAAGAATTTAGCATTTTGCTCAAAGGTATTTGTAGCTTTTTCGGCAGTATCAGATAAGCTCTCTAGTTTGGAGTTGTCTGCAGTGGTTAGATCTGCCACATTTTTACTTTGTGTAGATGCTTCAGATATATAATCATTCAAGGTATTTAGAGCGTTTTTATAATTTGATAAATCATCTTTATCCGAAGAGGATGGTTTGATCTGCTCAGCCTTGAACTTAACATCACCGATTAGATTTCTGTAGTCGTTTAGTTTTTTTGAGTAGTTATCAAAGCCTTCTTGGTCTTTTGAGGCCGTAGCTGCAGCGTCATCTACAGTTTTTGCACCATCTACTACCAAATGCCATCCGCCCTTTATAGATTGTTGATTCTGTGTAGTCTTAGTAGATGTAAAAATCCAATATGCAAGCGCTGAAATTGCAACCAACCCAAGGATTGTAAGAATCCAAAAAAGTGGTTTTTTGTAAAATGGTTGAGCTTTTTTTAAATTTTTCTCAGAGTTGATAAGTAGTTTACCACTACCAGAATCTTTTATAAGTTCGTATGAGTATTGAAGTGGTTTTTGACTACCTGATTTTTGATTCTCAAACATTATCTCTACAACTACCGTAACACTTCCGGCTTCTTTACTAGTACGGATCATTCTAAATGATACGGGCACTTTTTTCTGTGGGTGTTCAGCTTTTATAGATTCGAAATCGTAACTACTCTGAAAGCTGTCTGTCATATATGAACGCATTTTATTTATTTCTCTATCTATATAAGCGTCGATAAAATGAGCGACTTCTTTTTCGGCGCTACTTAGCTGAGGAGTTTGTGATTGAGATGTAGTTTCTTTTTCCATAATGCTTATGTCTATTTATACTAGTTTAACATAAGTTGAGCGAGACTTAAAAATATGAAGAATCCACCCACATCAGTACAGGTAGTAATAAATATAGTAGCCGAGGTAGCCGGATCTTTACCTAGGGATTTCATAATAAGTGGAATTACTGCACCCGCAACAGATGCAATTATAAGATTACCAATCATAGAAAGAGCTAGAACTAGACCAAGCATAGGGTCTTTATTAATAAGTATTGCTACAAGAGCTACTATAGCACCATTGATAAGGCCGTTGATTACACCTGCCCCAAACTCTCTTAATGCAAATCGCAAACTGTGTCGAAGATCTATCTCTTTCATTACCAGACCTCGAACTGCAACGGCGAGAGTTTGAGTAGCAGCATTACCACCCATACCGGCAACTATTGGCATATACACAGCTAGTAATGTGAATTTGGCAATAGTATCTTCATACATACCAACAACTGAAGCTGCTAAAAATGCAGTACCAAGGTTTATCATGAGCCACAAATAGCGATTTCGGACTTTTTGCCCAACACCATCAAGAGCATCTTCTTCTCTATTGACACCGGCAAATCCATACAAGTCGTTTGCCGTACGCTTGTCTATTAGCCCTAGAAGATCATCAGAATGTATTACACCCAAGATAGTCTCATCATCATTTAGAACAACTACCTTATTGTGTGGGTGTTTGATGAACGAATTTACTATCTTACGCTCATCGTTATCAAACCTAATTGATGGTACGTGTTTTACATATTTATCAATTTTCTCATTACCTTTGTGTAGCGCCAGCTCATGCCCTTGCAATTCTCCTGTGAGCTTTCCTGAGTCTACTACTAGTATTGCAGGGAATTTACCGGTTCTCTTCTCGTGCTCTAAAATATCTTCAGAGATATCCGCAAAACTAGCATGTGGCTCAACCACAACGTAATCTAAGTTCATCAACCCAGCTGCTGTACGAGGGTTGAATCTGAGCAGTGTCTCAACCTTTTCTCTTACGCTATCGCTAAGCTTAGAGGTAATTCTATCGGCTCTGTGTGGTTTTAGCTCTTGGATGATATCGGTGGCTTTGTCGGGGTCTAGCTGATTGAGTAGGTTTATTAATTCATCGTTATCTAAGTCCTCTAGTATACTTGCGCGAATGCGCTTGGAAAGCTTTAGCAATACAAAACCTTGTTGAGAAATATCTATATCTCTAAATATAGTTAGTCGCACTTTGGGGAGCTTGGTAAGTTGATCTAGTATTTTCTCGTCTGCTACGTAAGAATTAGACATTAACGCACCATGTTTTTAAATCTAGAGCCAGCCCGGAACTTCGGGAGCATTATCTTTGGAATATCTATTTTTTCGCCTGTCATTGGGTTGATGCCGGCACGTGCAGCACGTTTACCAAGATAAAATGTGCCAAAACCAGTGATGTTTACCTTCTGACCATGCTTGACTTCGCTCATAACAATCATACTTAGCTTGTTCAAAAGTTTTTCGGCTTGGCGTTTAGTGATGTTAGCGTTATCGGCTAGTTCTTCTATTAGTTCTCTATGTGTCATATATGTCCTTTATTATAATACCAATCGAATCTTTTCAAAATATGGGTAGTTACTCATTTATATTGACTCCTAGTGAGTCTAATTTTGTTATAAACTTATCAAACCCTTCATACAGAAATGTATTAATACCGAGTTGTTTGGCACCCACTAGATTATCTTCATTATCATCTGCAAAGACTATTGTCTTTGGTTCTACTCTTGCTCTTTCAATAAGTGCTTCAAAGATCTTCTGGTCTGGTTTACTTGCACCTATCTCATAAGAAAATACTTTGGCATCAAAATCTTCTAGAAAACCAAATTTGTTTTGCAACCCATTTACACGTGCAGGAAAATTGTTTGAGCAAGCCAAGGCTAGATATCCATTGCCACGAATTGTAGATATAACTTCTTTAACTTCACTACTTATACTATAGCTATCAACTAGAAGTTGAATAATATCTTGTGGGTTACACTCCAGGTTCCATTCTTTTACAGCCCAGTCCCAGAATTCAGTATCATTCATCTTTCCATTCTTATACAGCTTATTCATTTCATCACTCTTAAGAAATACTCGTCTAGCATCATCCTCGCTCACACCAAAATTTTCCAAATTCTCAATGAACTTTGCTTTTCCATCAGGGAAATATACCCCATCAAGATCAAAAGTTATTGCTTTTATCACTATTTCACCCTCTGGATAAATACAATTCTATTATCATCCGGGTCAAGAATAGTAAATTCAGTCCCCCAGCTCTGTTCAACAAGCTCTTTTTCAAATCTTACGTTTTTTTCTTTTAGTTTGGCAAATAGAGATTTTGCATCCTCTGTTGATATAAAAATGGTTTGGAACCCAGGGTTCTCTTTGTTTTTAGTGGTTTTTTTTATTCCCAGACGCACTTTATTTTCAAACCAAAAAGAAACGTATTTGTCGGTCTGTATATAATCTAGTTTTAAATCAATAATATCTTGATAGAATCTTATAACTCTATCTATATTATTAGAATAGAATACAGCACTATCTAGTTTCATTATTTAGCAAACTCCACGGCGCGGGTTTCGCGGATTACATTTACTTTGATCGTACCTGGATATTTTAGAGTAGCTTCTATCTTGGTAGCAACATCACGAGCAAGTTTAATAGCAGTAAGGTCATCAATATTTTCTGGATTTACAAACACGCGTATCTCACGACCGGCACTCATGGCATAGACCTTCTCAACACCTGGGAACGACTTAGTTACGTTTTCGAGATCAGTCATACGTTTACCAAAGTTCTCGGCACTATCACCCCTAGCACCGGGCCTCCCAGCGCTTAGGGCATCAACAGCACGAACTATAAGCGCTTCTACTGATGTAGCCTCTATGTCGTCGTGGTGAGCCTCGGCTGCATGTGCTGTAGCTTCATCAAACCCTTCCTTGCGCATAATGTCTCCAGTGATGTGATGATGCTTACCCTCTGTATCGTGGCTTACTGCTTTACCAAGATCGTGCAAATAAGCTGCTGTACGAGATATTTTCACGTCTGCTCCAATCTCTTGAGCAATCATCGCAGCGAGATGAGCCATTTCTATCGAATGATGTAATACGTTTTGAGAAAACGAGGTTCTAAATTTTAGTTGGCCCATTAATTTGTTTATCTCTGGTGGCAAACCGAGAACTTTGGCTTCTCTAGCGGCATCTTCGCCGGCTTTTTTTATTTGTACATCGATTTCTTTTTGAGCTTTTGAAACAATCTCTTCTATTCTACCCGGGTGTATACGCCCATCTTTTACCAATTGTTCCATTGCTACGCGGGCGACCTGTCGGCGAACTGGATCGAATCCAGACAATGTAATAACACCTGGGCTTTCATCTATAAGTACATCAACACCCGTAAGTCTTTCAAAGGCTTGAATATTGCGACCTTCTTTGCCTATGATCTTACCTTTTGCTTCGTCACTTGGTATAGCCACTGTAGTAATAGTACGCTCAGTAGCTTGGCTCGTGGCCATGCGCTCCATTGCTTCAGCCATAATCTCTTTCGAGTCTTCGTCGGCATTTTCTTTGGCATCACGTTTGAGCTTTTCAACATACTCCACCAAATCAGCTTTAATCTCTTTTTCTGTCATTGCCATCAACTTTTCGGCAGCTTCTTTTTTCTTGAGCTTGGCAATTTTTTCTAGATTCTTCTCTTGTCTAGTTCGAATATCTCGAAGCTCTTGCTTGATGGCTTCTATTTCTTTTTCGTCGTTTTGCAGTGCTTCTGCTCTTCGCTCTACAGCTTCTATTTTGCTATCAAGAAGCTTCTCTCTTTCAAGTGATCTTTTTTCTTGACCATCTAGTCTCTCACGTCTTTTTTTGTCTTCATCTTTGGCATCTTCTATTATTTTTAAAGCTTCTTCTTTGGCTTGTAGCGATTGTTCTTTCGACTTTACCTTGGCTTCCTCAATGATTTTGTCTGCTTTTTCTTTTCCGTCGGCGTTTTTTTGTTTGTTTATTATATAATTCCCACCATATCCAAGAGCTCCTGCTCCGATAACGGCTACGAGAAATACTACTATTTGCATAACTATAATCTCCTAGTGCTTATCAAAATCTACTACTGCATAACAGATTATTTGAGTTGATAAGTTGTTTTTAGATGTTTTTACAATATAAGTCTACTGAAACTTTAAGACTATTTTTATTATTGTCCTATAAGAAGTTGTGGTCAAGTTTTTGGCTTATGTTAAGTAATATTTATGGGTTTTTGGGTTTAGTTATATTGGGTTCACTAGAATATTTCGGTATAACATAATCGCCTGGCTTTTTGTAGTCAAAAAGATTTACCCCATCAATCAACCATTTATCTCCAGTCGATTCCAATACTGGTATATTACATGAGTAAGCTAGCGTATTGGCTACTGTAGTGCCTATGCGCAGGCCAGTAAAAGATCCTTCGCCGGTAAACACAATAATACCTGCCAAATCAAGAATATTTACTTCATTACGATTAAATAATTTATGTATAGATGGTAGTAATTCATCCGCTAGAGATATTCCGGCACCCCAAATATAATTATCAATTTTTTGTCCATCTAATGTCATTAGATACAATTCTGCTTGCTGTGTATCGGTTCTTATTGCAAGTATCACTCTTAGGTTTCTGTCTGATGGCCATATTCCTGACTTAATAAGTTGACCTGGTTTTGGTTGACCACGATATTCATATACCCACACCTTGGATTGCGAAGAAACTAAATTTGCCAGCACACGCCTGTAGCCTGGATTTTTTCTGTTGATATTATCAATAGCTTCGTACTCGTCTAGTTTAAGTAATATACTTTTATCAATTACCTCGTATAGTTCTGCTTGCACCTTGCCATCTCCCAGTTTGAATGCAGGTAATCTGCCGAGGTCATATAGATCCCCTTTTATATAACATCCTCCTATATAGCTTAATTTTTTGGAAAGCTCACCCACAAAAGGATTAGCAGAATCTTTTTTGAGAGTTCCATAAAATGCGATGAGTTCTTTTTTTGCTAGGCTCATCGTAACACCTTTTGTAGCTTTTGACTTTTTTGGCCTTTTGCTATAATTCTTAGTTCTCTGGTCTTCTCATCGATAAAGCTAAACTCAATTACTAGGCGATCAGTTGCTAATTGGTTTTTGAAGTGACTAGCCCACTCTACGACTACAACGGCCTTAGGGTTCTCAATACACTCTAGAAGTTCGTTTTGTACAATCTCGTCTTCGCTGAGTCGATAAAGATCAAAATGTTCTAAGACTCCATTTGGGTATTCATAACTTCGATGAATATTAAAAGTAGGACTTGTAATAGTCTGTTCTACGCCCAATGCTTTGCCAAGTGCTTTTGTAAAAGCAGTTTTGCCACCGCCCAAGTCGCCCACTAGCTCTATAAGTTGGGGGGTATGTAGATTGGTTGCTATCTTATTTGCTAGATCTGAGCTTTTCTTTAAATCGCAAGTAAGTGTTAGTGATTTCTGGTCGGTATTCATATATTCCATATCCTATGGTAGCGGTTCCTAAGACAATCATCAACCACGGCCATATATTGGCAAACTTAGACTGTATGTCTGGAGCAGTTTCTGTATCTCCGCTAGAGTTACTGGCTTGTGCTTTGTTGGATTTTAGTTTGGTAGCCCTGGGCTTTTTGGCAGCCGCTTTTTTCGCAACAGTGGCTTTTTTGACTGCTTGTTTCTTTGCTACTGTTGATTTGGTAGCTACGGCTTTTGGTACAATAATCTCTACATAGCTATCAGAATTTGTCGCACCTGGAGTAGTAGCATTATTCCAGGCCCATGCTCCGTTGACCAATCCCCAGCTCAAACCTTCTTTGGCATCACTATAGTCTTGAGTTTGATCTTTTAGATCTGAATTGGGGCTATAGAGATCTACAATATCACCCGTGTTATTTAAAGAAATACCAGTTTCACTACTATAAAAACTCAGATAACCCATTGGGTCTATTGATTTATTCTTAATGATAAATGTTTTGCCAGAACTGTCTTTTATTAACCAACCATTCATATCTACCAAAGTATTGTTGGGGTTATACAGCTCAATGAACTCGTCTGTACTTTCAGATTGTTCGGGATTAGGATTTGGGTATATCTCGTTAATAAGAATACTTGGGTAAGATATTGAATCGCTAAATTCTTCAATTTCTAGTACTGGAATAACGCCTGGGCTCACTGAAGATGTTATATAGAAATCTGATAGATTGTCACTAGTATTTACCATAATCTTGTTAGACTCGTCGTATTGCCTATAGATACTTTCGCCAGACTGCGAAGCTACAGCGGGTTTGCCGCTTGATAGGTTTGTGTTACCATAACCAATTCTGTCTACAACATTGTTCTTATCGTCACGTAATTCTACTACTCCACCTGTCTGTGACATACCTGAAATAAGGACTAAATTATTTGGAATACTAGTACTCACTAAGAAAAAACCATGTGGTTGAATATTTGCTGCTGTAGGAAAAGTAGCTTTTTTTGAATAAGCTGTACCTGTGGCAGAGCGATAATATATCGACCAGTTTTCAATATTTATTACGTTTTCTGAGTTGTTGTATAGTTCTACAAATTCTTCGGTTGCAGATGTTGAGCTACCCATACTCAGCTCAGAGATAACAATATCTGAGTTTGAAGCCATAGTTGCAGTAGGTTGCAACGTATACATAATTGCAATTATTAAGCTAAAAGTAAGTATTCTAATTTTCATCCCACCCCCTTATTTTGAACTATTACGAAAATTATATATCGATGCTTTACCGAAAGTAAAGCGTAACTAAAATGAAAGATAGTTTTATGCACTTGACCACACAAGCACAACAGTTTTACAATAGATAAATCATAGAGATGAAGAGAGCTAATGAAAATACTAAATAGATTCAAGTCGCAAAAAGGATTCACCTTGTTAGAGATGCTTATTGTGATAGTTATTGTATTTGTACTAGCAATAATAATAGTTCCAAATCTATTGTCTGGTCCGGCAAGAGCTCGTGATTCTCAACGCAAAGCCGATATGAGAACCATAAAAACAGCATTAGAAACCTACTATAATGACAACAATTATTATCCAACTAGCCTCAATGTATTGGCTGAAGGTACTACTCCTTATATAAAGGCTATCCCTACAGACCCCAAGACAAAGCAAGCTTATATATATACAACAACCGGCAATCCTCCTAGTAACTATCTCATAAAAGTTACTCTGGAAAATAGCGGTGATAAAGATGTAAAATCTGGTACCACCAATATTTATGAAATTAATAGTTCGAACTAAAACTAATTAACCCACCTAATTGGTGAGCAATGAAAATCTTAGACAAAAATAATACAAGAGATATTATCGGTATCGATGTAGGCCAGCATAGTATAAAGGCAGTTGAGTTGTGTCAGCACCAAAATAGTACTAAGCTCGTTGCGTATTCAGAACATATACACAATACTGTTGATGGACTGAGCCCCAAAAAACTTTATAGCAATATTTCTAGACTTTTGAACAACCCTACCTTGGGAGAATTCCGATCAAAGAAGATTAATATTAGTTTTCCAAGAGATATAAGCCAAAATCATTTTGCAACCTTTAATAAAGATAGCAAAATAGACAAAGAAAGGTTTAATGAATTTATAACCACAAGACTTAACCTAGATATAAATAATCACTACTTCTATTATCATCCGATAAGTGATGACCAGAAAAGACAAGTGCACATGGTAGAGGTAATAGAGAGAAGTTATTTTGACAAATTTAATGAGTATATAGAATCGGGCGGATTGGAAATACTATCGACGAATTCTGCCAATGCATTACAATTGTCAAACTTATTAGATAAAAGAAGATCTAGCGCACTACTGATCGATATTGGTCACAACACTACAAAGATACTATTCTGCCATAAGACTGATTGTATAGAAAAAAGGCTTGATTTTGGCGGCAATACTATTTCAAACACAATCTCACTCGAGTTAGGTATATCAAATAAAAAATCTATAGAGTTGCAGAAAAACGTCGGAATACATGGAAACAAATTAGCAGATAAAATTAGTGTACTAGTAAAAGATGAGTTGGATGCACTTATCTCATCTATTCAAAATTTTGTAGAAGAATGCACTGATGTTTTTAACATAAAGGATAATATAGAGTTACAAATTTATCTTACCGGCAGCTTTGTAAGTATGCCTGGTTTTAGTGAATATCTAAAAAGTAACCTAAATAACTCAACCAGTATTATTAATCCTTGGGAGAAAATTAGTCTATACCCGCTCAAGCCAATACCCAAATATCGACTACCTAAATATGCTGGTGCAATTGCTTTGGCTAGCTAGGGCTTATAAAGGATTTTCTTCGCTCGGTTCGTAGTATTTTTTGCGTGTTTCTAAGATATAATGCTCTAGTTCAAATGGGTCATATATATAATCCATTATAAAATTTTTGCGTTCCCCGGCAGTTTGAACAGTAAGTGTGCCGTACTGAAAGATGGTTTGACTTGGACCAAGTATCTTGGCAGAGATATCTTGAATCTCTTCTAGTCTGAGTGCAGATACACGTCTATTAAATAATCCTGTCTGATCAATATCTACAATATGTTCGTTAGTAATAACAAGCTTGTTGCGACGCCATATCCATATAATAGAAAAGAATAAGAATACTAGTAATAGCATAAATAAAAAACCACCAAGATTTATTAGTGCCAAGGTTGCTGGGTCCGAGATACTAGTTTGATAAATTCCTAAGTAGTATGACCCTACGATACCTGCAATAGACACCAAGAATATTGCTAGTAAAAAAGGCACTATCGACATAATATGCTTTGATACCACTCTTAGAGTTACCTCGGTGTGTGGTTGCCCTGGGTAATATCTACTCTGCTTGAACATTGTAGAGAGACCTTCCCTCAAAGGTCTTGGTCGTTTGTGCTGATTGTTTTGTTCCATAATTTTGGTTATTCTACCATATTTAATAGTGTTATAAAAG
>CXWK01098637.1_pt2 | contig 13520 bp, 13 predicted proteins | sample 590851 | NCBI WGS metagenome assembly CXWK01 (sample SAMEA3498364, study PRJEB10139) | wastewater metagenome | biome: wastewater treatment plant; material: activated sludge | place: Denmark | collected 2014-08-01
CCCGTTAACCACGATGGCCGAACGCAGGCGTTGCGCAGTGGGTAAACCGGCAGGACGCCGGTTTAGCCGCGCTGGGCCATGGATGGCCCTTCGCGGCGACCCACGGAGCAATGCCGGAGAGAGGGCATGCCGAGCCCAAGCGAGGCACCGAGTGGTGGGGCAAAGCCTTTTGCTTCCTTTTCGGCGTTTGGAAAAGGGAGTCGCTGTAAAAGCGAAACCCTAAGTGGCCGTTACCGCAGCAATGGATATGTACGCAGGCAACCCATTTCACACAGGGCTTCCTGTGACGCCCCGCATCACCGTTGCGTACGGCTCAACTAATGCGTCGTCAGCGGAACGCGGAGCGTCCCTGGCGGCATTCCCACGCAGAGCGTGGGAACGATCAATCAACAGGCTCAGGGCCCGAGGGGACTCTTGATTAGCTGCCCACCGCAATAGGCCTTAAATAATCAGTGCGCCCCAGCAGCCTTGTTCAAATCACTCTCAGCCCATTCGGTATAAACACAGGCATCGGCAGTCGCCCAGCGCACACGCACCGGCTCCCCCGCCTTCATGGGCATGCCCGCCGCGGAAAGCGCCTTGACGGTCATCGACGTACCGCCCGAAGTCACCACGCTGCACGTCTGGCTTTCCCCCAGGAAAAGCACTTCCACCACCTTGGCCGTCACTTCATTCCAACCGGCGGCCAACGGCTCCTGAGCGGCTTGCTCGAGACTCAAGGCCAGCGCCTTTTCCGGTCGCACCATCAACAGTACGTCCTGGTTGGTTTGCAGGCCGGCTGTCAGGCGGATCGACAGCGACTGCCCCTCAAACGTTGCCACGGCGTTGCCCTGGGCCTTGAGCTTGAGGAAGTTCGAGTTACCAAGGAACGAGGCGACAAAGGCATTCGGCGGATTCTGGTACAGGTCGTAACCGCTGCCCAGGCCGACGATCTTGCCGTGGCTGAAGATGGCGATGCGCTGGGACAGGCGCATGGCTTCTTCCTGGTCGTGGGTCACGTAGACGATGGTGATGCCCAGGCGCCGATGCAGCTGGCGCAGTTCGTCCTGCAAATCTTCACGCAGTTTCTTGTCCAGTGCGCCCAGCGGTTCATCCATCAGCAGGATGCGTGGCTCGTAGACCAGCGCCCGGGCGATGGCGACCCGTTGCTGCTGGCCGCCGGAGAGTTGCGAAGGGCGGCGATGGGCGAATTGCTCAAGCTGCACCAGCTTGAGCATCGCATCGACCCGGCGATCACGCTCGGCCGGGGCCAGTTTGCGGATGGCCAGCGGGAAGGCAATGTTGTCGCGCACCGACAGGTGCGGGAACAGCGAGTAGCGCTGGAACACCATACCGATGTCACGCTTGTGCGGCGGCACATTGACCAGTGACTGGCCGTTGACCAGGATCTCGCCGCTGCTCGGGGTTTCGAAACCGGCGAGCATCGACAGCGTAGTACTTTTTCCCGAGCCGCTGGAGCCGAGGAAGGTCAGGAATTCACCGTCCTTGATGTCCAGCGAGATGTCGTCCACGGCAGCAAAGTCGCCGTAGTATTTATTCAAGTTGCGCAGGCTCACCAGGGGCTTGTCATTTTGCTGCGCGGTATCTTTGATCACTGCACTCATGTCGTACTCCTGCGCGCTCAGGCGCCGATTTCATTGCGCCGGCGCAGTGCGGCGGCGATCACCATGACCAATACCGAGAGGCCGATCAGCAGCGTCGAGGCGACGGCGATCACGGGCGTCAGGTCCTGGCGCAGGGTGGTCCACATTTTCACGGGGAGGGTTTGCAGGGTCGGGCTTGCCATCATCACGCTCAGCACCACTTCATCCCACGAGACAAGGAAGGCGAAGAGGGCGCCGGCCACCATGCCCGGGCGAATCGCCGGAAAGGTCACCTTGAATACCGCTTGCAGGCGCGAGGCGCCGCAAATCACTGCGGCATCCTCGATCGACTGGTCGAACAGCTTCAGCGAGTTGATGATCGAGATGATGGTGAACGGCAACGCGACGATGACGTGGCTGACCACGAACGCGAACATGGTTCCGGTGTAGCCCAGTTTCAGGAACAACGCGTACACCGCGACCGCAATGATCACCAGCGGCACGATCATCGGCAGGGTAAACAGGCCGTAGAGCATTTCCCGGCCCGGAAAGCGCCCGCGTACCAGGGCGAAAGCGGTCGGCAGGCCCAGGGCCACGGCAAAGAACGTGGTCAGTACCGCGACCTTGAGGCTGGCCATGGCCGCGTTCATCCAGTCGGCATTGGAGAAGAACTGGCCGTACCATTTCAGCGTCCAGCCCGGTGGTGGGAACACCAGCCACTGGGATGAGCCGAACGACAGCAGGACGATGAACACGATCGGTAGCAACAGGAACAGCCCGATCAGCCCGGTGGTGGCGTACAGGCCAAGGCGCATCCGGCGGCTCATGGCATTGGGGGTCAGGAGCATGACGGCTTACCTCGCGTTGCTGGCGCCAACCGGGGATTCCGGCTGAAGCTTCAGGTAGAAGTAGAACAGCACCAGCGTGATGACGATCAGCAACGCGGCACCGGCGCTGGCCAGGCCCCAGTTGAGGAACGACTGCACCTGCTGGATGATGAACTCGGGCAGCATCATGTTCTGCGCACCGCCCAGCAGGGCCGGGGTGACGTAGTAACCGAGCGACATCACGAACACCATCAAGCCACCGGAGAACAGCCCCGGCCGGCACAGCGGCAGGAACACCCGGAAGAAGTTGGTCCACGGACTGGCCCCGCAGATCGAGCCGGCCTGCAGGATCATCGGGTCGATGGCCTGCATGGTTGCCTGCAATGGCAACACGATGAACGGGATCATGATGTAGCTCATGCCGATCACCACGCCGGTGAGGTTATGCACCATCTCCAGCGGCTGATCGATGATGCCCATGGCCATCAACGCCTTGTTGATCACTCCGGAGGCTTGCAGCAACACCAGCCAGGAATAGGTGCGGGCGAGCAGGCTGGTCCACATCGACAACAGCACGATGTTCAGGATCCAGCGACCCCAGCCACGGGGCACCAACGTGATCGCCCAGGCCAGCGGGAAACCCAATAGCAGGCTGAACAGCGTCACCAGTCCAGCCACCGAGAAGGTGTTGAGCAAGACCCGGGCATACGCCGAGTTGGCGAAAAGTTGCTCGTAGTTGCCCAGCCCCGGAGTCGGTTCCAGTACGCCGCGCAGCAGCAAGCCGATCAGTGGTGCGAGGAAGAACAGACCGAGGAACAGCAGGGCGGGGATCAGGTTGCTCGATCCGCGCCAGCGTTGCGCCAGGGTCGGGGTTTGCGTCATCGCAGCCGCCTTGCCGGCAGCGCTCGAGGCGCTCCCGACTGGCGTGGATGGACGGGACGCGGTTACCGTCATTTTCATTTGACCAGCCATTCGTTCCACCGTGTCGCGATAGCAGGACCGTTCTTGGCCCAGTACGCGAAATCAAGAGTGATTTGATCCTTGGCGTAGGCAGTCGGCAGGTTGGGCGCCAGGGTCGAGTCCAAGCGCGCCACGCTGTCGACGTTGACCGGGGCGTAGGCGGTCAGGTTGGAGAAGTCGGCCTGGCCTTTGGCACTGCTGGCATTGGCCAGGAACTTCATCGCCGCGTCCTTGTTCTTCGAACCCTTTGGAATGACCAGGATGTCGGCCATGACCAGGTTCTGTTTCCAGCTCACGCCAACCGGCGCACCGTCTTCTTGCAGGGCATGAATGCGGCCGTTCCAGAACTGGCCCATGCTCGCTTCACCGGAGGCCAGCAGCTGTTGCGACTGAGCGCCGCCGCCCCACCAGACGATGTCTTTCTTGATGGTGTCGAGCTTCTTGAAGGCGCGGTCCAGGTCCAGCGGATAGAGCTTGTCGGCGGCGACGCCATCGGCCAGCAGCGCCAGCTCCAGCACGCCAGGACTTGGCCATTTATACAGGGCGCGTTTGCCGGGGTAGGTCTTGGTGTCGAACAGCGCGGACCAGTCCTGGGGTTTGTTGGCACCCAACTTGCCTTCGTTGTAGCCGAGGACGAAGGAGAAGAAGAACGAGCCGACGCCGTGATCGGAGACGAATCGCGGGTCGATCTTGTCGCGATCGATGACTTTGAAATCGAGGGGTTCGAGCAGGCCTTCGGAGGCCGCGCGCAAGGCGAAGTCAGCTTCGACGTCGACCACGTCCCACTGCACGTTGCCGCTTTCGACCATGGCCTTGAGCTTGCCGTAGTCGGTGGGGCCATCCTGGACCACGGTGATGCCGCTGGCCTTGCTGAACGGATCGGCCCAAGCCTGCTTCTGTGCATCCTGGGTGCTACCGCCCCAGCTGACGAAGTTGACGCTTTCAGCAGCCGTTGCCACATGACTGACCGTGGCCAACAAGCCTGCGAACAGTACTGCGGATGCACGTTTGTTCAACACCATTTTCACGCCCTCATTTGTTGTGTTTTTGAGCGGGCTTGGTAATGCCCGCCTATCGGGAGCAGTAGGTCCATCTGGCCTTGAAAGGCGACCGTGCCAAGGGCTGTTGTGAGTGCTTTCCCTCGCGGGTGCGCTTGGCTAAAACGTCCGGTCTATGGAATATCATATTATGGTATTCCAAACTTTGTGCAAGCACTTTGCCTTACCGGCTATCAGCCAAAAATGCATTTTTTTCGAGCTGCGGGGCGTACCCGGTACCGCGCAAACATCGCAATCCTTGTGGGAGCGAGCCTGCTCGCGAAGAGGGCGTGTCAGTTGACACACATGTTGCCGGGTACATCGCCTTCGCGAGCAGGCTCGCTCCCACAGGGGACTACACAAATCCGAGGATCACTGGGTGAACGGGATGCTTTCCACCACTTCCAGGTCATACCCGGTCAAACCTGCATATTTGAGCGGCGGCCCCAGATGCCTCAGCTTGCCCACGCCGAGGTTCTGCAGGATCTGCGCACCGGTGCCGACTTCCGAATAGATCCGCGACTGCGAACGGCTGAACTGCCGCGGCGCCTGGGTCAATTGCGGCACCCGCTCCAGCAACGCTTGCGACGATTCGTGGTTGGCCAGGACCACCACGACGCCGCGACCTTCCTCAGCCACTCGCTGCAAAGCCGCCCACAACGTCCAGTTCGAAGGGCCGCTGTATTCGGCGCCGACCAGGTCGCGCAACGGGTCGATGACGTGCACGCGCACCAGCGTCGCTTCCTCGCGGCGCAGATCACCCATGACCATTGCCATGTGGACACCGCCTTCGATGCGATCCTCAAAGGTGATCAGACGAAAGGTGCCATGCACCGTCGGCAGCTCGCGCTCGCCGATGCGCACCACCGTGTGCTCGGTACTTAAACGATAGTGGATCAGGTCGGCGATGGTGCCGATCTTGATTCCGTGTTTTCGCGCGAACACTTCCAGGTCCGGGCGGCGGGCCATGGTGCCGTCATCGTTCATCACTTCGACGATCACCGAGGCGGGGGTAAAACCGGCCAGGCGCGCCAGGTCGCAACCGGCTTCGGTATGGCCGGCGCGGGTCAATACGCCACCCTCCCGGGCACGCAGGGGGAAGATGTGGCCGGGCTGCACGATATCGGCGGCACTCGCGCCATGGGCAACGGCAGCGGCCAGGGTACGCGCCCGGTCGGCGGCGGAGATGCCGGTGGTCACGCCAACAGCCGCTTCGATCGATACGGTGAATGCGGTACTGAACACGCTGCCATTGCTGGGCACCATCTGCTCGAGGCCCAAGCGCTGGCAATGCTCGTCGGTCAAGGTCAGGCAGATCAGGCCGCGCGCTTCACGGGCCATGAAGCTGATGGCTTCGGCGCTGCAGCGGTCGGCGGCCAGCAGCAGGTCGCCTTCATTTTCCCGGTCCTCGTCGTCCACCAGGAGCACCATCTTGCCTTGGCGGTAGTCTTCGATGATTTCTTCGATGCTGTTGAAGGCCATTTGGGGATTCTCGATGTTTGATGGAGACATATTGTGGTATACCATAATACAAAACAAGCAGAGAGGTCACTATGAAGGCGTACTGGATTGCTCACGTGGATATCACCGACCCCGATCAATACAGCCAATACACCCAGCGGGCACCCCAGGCGTTTGCCCAATACGGTGGTCGGATATTGGCGCGTGGCGGGCGCAGCGAAGCGATGGAAGGTCGGTCGACGCCGCAGCGCAGCGTGGTGATCGAATTTGATTCCTACGAACAGGCGCTGGCCTGCTATCGATCCGATCTGTATCAGGAGGCGAAAGGGCACCGCGAAGGCGTGGCGCGGGCTGAGGTGATCATTGTCGAAGGAATCGCCCCGGCATAACCCTGTAGGAGCTGCCGCAGGCTGCGATCTTTTGATCTTGATCTTGATCTTCGGGCAGCCTTCAGGGCGCCAAAGATCAAAAGATCGCAGCCTGCGGCAGCTCCTACAGTGATTGTGTCGCGTTCTGTCAGCGAATGAAGTGAATCTTGCCGCTATCGTCGTTGCCGATGTAGATCCCGTAGACCCCGGCCTGCCGCTCCTCGATGTAGCGTTCGAGAATCTGCCGGATTGCCGGGTAGTAGATGCTGTCCCAGGGAATGTCCTCGGGCGCGAAGAATTTGTAGTCGAGGGTTTCCGGTCCGTACTGCCCGGTGATCTCCAGCGCGATGGCGCGGAAGATGATGTACACCTCGCAGATTGTAGGCACGCTGAAGATCGAGTAGGGCGAGAGGATTTCCGCGCGCACGCCGCTCTCTTCCCAGACCTCGCGCAACGCCGCCTGCTCGGTGGTCTCACCACCTTCCATGAAGCCCGCCGGCAAGGTCCAGGTGCCGGGGCGCGGAGGGATTGCGCGTTGGCACAGCAAGTACTTGCCGTCCTGCTCGATGATGCAGCCGGCAATGATTTTCGGATTGACGTAGTGGATGTAGCCGCAGCCGCGGCACATCAGGCGCTCGTGCGTATCGCCCGGTGGCAACTGTGACTTGAGGTCATTGCTGCCGCACCTTGGACAATAGCTCGGGCTGAACATGATCAACGACCTATGCGGGGTTCTTTGAGGGCGATGGGCTGGGTGATCTCGGGGATCGCCCCGGTTTCTTCCTGCTTGCGCTTGAGGTAATCGAGGGCGACGGTGGCGGCGGCCCGAACGTGGTCGACGCAAGCCTGGTGGGCGGCCAGGGGATCGCCGCTCTTGATCGCTTCGACCATGCGTTCCATTTCCTGGTTGCTGGCGCCGCGACGGTTTTCCTGGGACACCGAAGTCGCGCGCAGGTAGCTGATGCGCGCCTGCAGTTGACGCAACTGGGTCGCGGCGACATGGTTGCCAGAGCCTTCGAGCAGGACGTCGTAGAAACCTTGCACGGAGTCGATGACCTGTTGCAGTTCGCCTTCCTTCAAGGCCTGGCGGTTTTCTTCCAGGGCCTTTTCCAGGGCCTTGATGTCCTTGGCCTTGGCACGCAGGGTGAACAGTTGAACGATCAGGCCTTCCAGTACGCAACGCAGCTCATAGATATCGACGGCATCGGCCAGGGTGATGATCGCTACCCGAGGGCCCTTGGCATCGGCGAACTCCACCAGGCCTTCGGATTCAAGGTGACGCAGCGCTTCGCGCACCGAAGTGCGGCTCACGCCCAGGCGATCGCACAGATCGCGTTCGACCAGTCGATCTCCCGGCAGAAGCTGGAAGTTCATGATGGCGCTTCGCAGTTTATCCAGCACGATTTCGCGCAGGGTAACGGGGTTGCGATTGACCTTGAAGCTGTCGTCGAGTGGCAGGCGTTTCATGGGGTCCGCTCTGAATGTGGCTGTCCATGCAAAAAGAGCACTTTGATCGTAATAATCCTAGTGCTCGTTCAGTCAGATAGCCAAGGGTTAACTGGAGGCCTCGGCATCGGCTTCGGCGAACGCTTCACGGGCGAGCCGGAAACTGTCCACGGCCGCGGGGACACCGCAATAAATACCGACCTGAAGCAGAATTTCGCGTATTTGTTCACGACTCAGCCCGTTACGCAAGGCACCACGCACGTGCAGCTTGAGTTCGTGAGGCCGATTGAGGGCCGAAATCATCGCCAAGTTTATCATGCTGCGCTCTTTAAGCGACAAACCCTCACGGCCCCACACGTGGCCCCAGCAGTACTCGGTGACCATTTCCTGCAGGGGGCGGGTGAAGTCATCGGCGTTTTCGATGGAGCGGTTCACATAGGCTTCGCCCAGCACCTGGGTGCGGATCTTCAAGCCTTTTTCGTACTTTTCGTTACTCACTTCAGAGCCCGCCCATTAGTGTGTATTTGAGTTCCAGATAATCCTCGATGCCGTACTTGGAGCCTTCACGACCCAGGCCCGAGGATTTGATCCCGCCAAACGGCGCGACTTCGGTGGAAATCAGTCCTTCGTTGATCCCGACCATGCCGTATTCCAGCGCCTCACTCATGCGCCAGGCGCGGCCCAGGTCGCGGGTGTAGCAGTAGGCAGCGAGCCCGAATTCGGTGTCGTTGGCCATCTGCACGGCCTGCGCCTCGCTGGTGAAACGAAACACCGCGGCGAGAGGGCCGAAGGTCTCATCCCGGGCAACTTTCATCTGAGTGGTGATGCCGGCCAATACCGTAGGCTGGAAAAAGCCGTGGCCCAGCGCATGACGTTCGCCGCCGCAAACCAACCGGGCACCTTGCGCCAGTGCGTCCTGCACATGGTCTTCAACCTTGGCCACGGCGCGCTCGTTAATCAGCGGACCCTGTGTGACGCCGTCAGCGAAACCGCTGCCCACCTTGAGCTGCGACACCCGTTCGGCCAGGCGCGCGACAAAGGCGTCGTGTATGCCGTCCTGCACCAGGAAGCGATTGACGCAGACACAGGTTTGGCCGACGTTGCGAAACTTGGCAATCAGCGCGCCTTCTACCGCACGCTCAAGGTCGGCATCGTCGAAGACAATGAACGGTGCGTTGCCGCCCAGTTCCAGCGACACTTTCTTCAGCGTCGGCGCGCACTGCGCCATCAGCAACTTGCCAATCGCCGTGGAGCCGGTGAACGATAGTTTGCGCACCAACGGGCTTGCCGTCAGCTCAGCGCCGATGGCGATGGCATTGCCGGTGATCACGTTGAAAATACCGGCAGGAATACCGGCCTGTTCGGCCAGCGCCGCCATGGCCAGCGCCGAGAATGGCGTCTCCGGTGCCGGCTTGACGATGCACGGACAACCGGCGGCCAGCGCCGGGCCGGCCTTGCGGGTGATCATCGCTGCGGGGAAGTTCCACGGCGTGATGGCCGCGACGACACCGATCGGTTCCTTGCTGACGACGATGCGCGCATCGCCCTTGTGGCTGGGAATCGTGTCGCCGTAGATGCGTTTGGCTTCTTCGGCGAACCATTCGATGAAACTGGCGGCGTAGAGGATTTCACCCTTGGCTTCGGCCAACGGTTTGCCTTGTTCTAGGGTCAGGATTTCAGCAAGGGCTTCGGCGTTTTCCAGCATCAGCGCGTGCCAGCGCTTGAGGGTGTTGCTGCGCTCCTTGGCGGTCAGGGCGCGCCAGGCCGGCCAGGCGTTGTTGGCGGCAACGATGGCTTGGCGGGCGTGCTCGGCGCCAAGGTTCGGCACGCTACCGATGAGTTCGCCGGTGGCGGGATTGAAAATGTCCTGTCGCGCCCCATCGGGCGCATCCAGCCACTGGCCATCGATGTAGGCCTGCTGGCGGAACAGTTGCGAGGCTGCTGGGCTCATGCCGGCTCCTGGAGAAACATAAAAGACCTACGCGGGCCCCTGTGGGAGCGGGCTTGCTCGCGAAAGCGGTGGGTCAGTCAATATTGATGTCAACTGACACTCGGCCTTCGCGAGCAAGCCCGCTCCCACAGGGCATTGTGTAGAGCCATCAGGCCAGGGCGGGCAGGGGGCCCAGCTTGCCTTTGTGGTAGATCATCGGCGTCACCGGTTGCTCGGGCAGGATCAGGTTCTTTACCGCGCCGACGATGATGGCGTGGTCGCCGCCATCGTATTCACGCCACAGTTCGCACTCGATGATCGCCGTGGCTTTGCGCAGCAACGGGTTGCCCAGTTCGCTCAGGTGCCACTCGATGCCATTGGCCTTATCCTTGCCCTTGCCGGCGAACGCATAGGCTTCGGTGGTCTGGTCGGCGGACAGCAAATGAATTGCGAATTGCTTGCTGTCGCGCAGGATCGGGTACGTGTCAGAGGCGTAGTTGGGGCAGAACAGCACCAGTGCCGGATCGATCGACAGCGCACTGAAGGCGCTGGCGGTGATGCCGACGATGCCGCCGTCCGGGTCCAGGGTGGTGACCACCGTGACCCCGGAAGGGAACGAGCTCATGACGTCTTTGTAAATGCCGGGTTCGATCATTTCTCAGGACTCCTAGCGCATCACAAACGGATCAGGCATCGGTGCCTGGGAAAGATTGATCCACACCGTTTTCAGCTCGGTGTAGGCCAGCACGGAATCGATGCCGCTTTCGCGTCCATAGCCACTGTTCTTGAAGCCGCCGATCGGCGCCATGGCCGACACGGCGCGGTAGGTATTGACCCAGATGATCCCCGAACGCACGTCCCGGGCCAGGCGATGGGCACGGCCCAGGTCGCGGGTCCAGATGCCGGCGGCGAGTCCGAACTGCGAGTCGTTGGCAATCGCCAGGGCTTCGGCTTCGTCCTTGAAACGGATGACCGAGGCCACCGGACCAAAGACTTCTTCCTGCATGATCCTCATCGAGTTGCGGTCGCATTCGAACAGGGTCGGCTCATAGAACCAGCCTTCGCCCAGGTTCTGCACACGCTTGCCACCGAGGCGCAAACGCGCACCTTCGGCAATGGCATCCGCCACCAGGCCTTCCACCACGGCCAGTTGCTGGGCAGTGGCCATCGGGCCCATTTCACTGCTGTCTTCCTGCGGGTTGCCGATGCGGATGCGCTGGGCGCGTTCCACCAGGCGAGCGACGAATTCGTCGTAGATTTCGTCCTGCACCAACAGACGCGAACCCGACACACAGCTTTGCCCGGACGCGGCATAGATCCCGGCGATGGCGCCGTTGATCGCGCTGTCGAGGTCGGCGTCGGCGAAAATGATGTTCGGCGATTTGCCGCCCAGTTCCAGGGACAATTTCGCGAAGTTCTCGGCACTGCTGCGCACCACATGCCGGGCCGTGGCCGCGCCGCCGGTGAAGGCGATCTTGCGTACCAGCGGATGGCGGGTCAGGGCGGCGCCGGTGCTCGGGCCGTAACCGGTGACGACATTGACCACTCCCGGTGGAATCCCGGCTTCCAGCGCCAGGCGCGCCAGTTCCAGAATGGTCGCCGAGGCGTGTTCGGACGGCTTGATCACGATGGTATTGCCTGCCGCGAGGGCCGGCGCCAGTTTGATCGCGGTCAGGTACAGCGGACTGTTCCACGGAATGATCGCGGCGACCACGCCCATGGCTTCGTGCACGGTGTAGGCAAACAGGTCCGGCTTGTCGAGGGGCAGGGTGCCGCCTTCGAGTTTGTCGGCCAGGCCTGCGGTGTAGTGGAAGAACTCCGGCAAATAGCCGACCTGGCCGCGGGTCTCGCGGATCAGCTTGCCGTTGTCGCGGCTTTCCAGCTGCGCCAGTTGTTCCTTGTTTTCCGCGATCAGGTCGCCCAGGCGCCGCAGCAACTTGCCGCGTGCGGTGGCGGTCAGACCGCGCCAGGCCGGGCTGTCGAAGGCGCTCTGCGCCGCCTGTACGGCGCGCTCGACGTCGGCTTCGTCGGCATCGGGCAATTCGGCCCAAGGTTCGGCCAGGGCTGGATTGAGGCTTTCAAAAGTCTTGCCGGACAGGGCATCGACCCATTCACCGCCGATGCACATCTGGAAGCGTGAGAGAGTCATGCAACGATCCCCTTAATCTGGTTTGGTCGGGCGTGCGCCGTGTCGAGGAACTCCAGCAACAGCTGGTTGACCAGGCGCGGCGATTCTACGGGCATCATATGCCGCTGCTCGCCGAGTACGGCAACCTTGGCGCCGGGAATGCGCCCGGCCAGTTGCTCGGCCATTTCCGGGGTCGACCCCGGATCGAGTTCGCCGGTAGCGACCAGCGTCGGCACCTCGATGCTGGCCAGGTCATCGGCGCGGTACATGTCCTGGGTGGCGAACAATTCATAAGTAGTCAGGTAGCCCTGCGGATCATTCTGCGCGAGCGTCTGGCGCAAAGCGGCGATCTGCGCCGGATTGGCTGCCTGGTATTCGCGGCTGAACCAGCGCGACAGTGCGGCTTCGGCGTTGGCATCCGGCCCGTGTTCGGCCGCCTGGGCTGTGCGGGCGATGACACCGGCGCGTTGCTCGGCGGTGCGATTGAACACACTGTTGAGCACCACAAGGCTCTGCAGGCGCTGCGGGTAATGCAGGGCAAAAGCCCGCGCCACCAGGCCGCCCATGGAGAAACCGATCACTGCCGCCTTGGGCAATTGCAAATGATCGAGCAGCTCCAGCAACTGGTCGGCGTAACCGAGCAGCGGCGTGCCGCTTTCCGGACGCGGGCTGGCGCCATGACCGAGCATGTCGTAGGCGATCACGCGGTATTGGGTGGCCAGGCCAACGATCTGGCCGCCCCACATTTCTTTGTTCAGGCCCACGCCGTGGATCAAGACCACGGGCTGGCCTTGGCCGGTCGCCAGGTAACTGGTGCCAGCCGGGGTGCGTTCAGCGGTGAGCCGAATCATGGAGCGCTCCTGCATACCTTTTTGTTGTAGTGACCGACCGGCTTACTGGGCTTTTTCGGCGGCCAGTTCTTCCAGGTCGATGTAGCGATTGCCGATGCGTGGGTGCAGGCGGCCGCCATCGGCGCAACCCAGGACCACGACGATTTCGTCGGCACGCGGCGCGTCTTCGATCTGCATTTCCAGGGTGATGTAGTGCGAACGCAGGCCTTCGTCGTCCTTGTGCATCATCGGGATCTGGATGGAGGTGCCCGGGCCGCCGCGCTTGTTGGTGAAGCTCAGGTAGCTCTTGGCTTTCACCGCTTCGCGGTAGTGGTTGCCGAAGCGCAGGGTGTGGATCACCGCGGAGGCGTGTTCGATTTCACCGTCGGCGCCGACCACGGCGGCCTTGCCGTACGCTTCGATTTTCTCGGCACCGCCGATGATGCCCACCAGGCGCTCGACCATCAGCGCGCCGAGGTCGGAGCAGTTGGCGCGGATCTGCGGCTTGAGGTCTTCAACGAAGCCGTTGCCCACCCAAGGGTTCTTCATCACCACGGCCAGCCCGACCATGGTCACGGGCTTGTCGGTGGCCTTGCCGCCTTCAATGAAGGTTTCTTCGACATAGCTGACGATCTTGCGGATTTCGAAACTCATGAGCTGCTCCGTATCAGGGTGAAAAAGTGTCTGTGCGTATGATGGTATACCATAATACTGGATGCGCAATACCCTGAAAGGAGTTTCTGGTCGGATGGTGATGAAAACTGTAGGAGCGAGGCTTACCCGTGAAGGCGGCCTGACAGCCGACCTGTGTTTGGTTGACTGCGGACAGACCAGCAATCCGGTCGGCTGTCAGGGAGTACATATCCATTGCTGCGATAACGGCCTCCTATGGTTTCGCTTTTACAGCGACTCCCTTTTTCAAACACCAAAAAGGAAGCAAAAGGCTTTGC
>CXWK01005753.1_pt1 | contig 13517 bp, 9 predicted proteins | sample 590851 | NCBI WGS metagenome assembly CXWK01 (sample SAMEA3498364, study PRJEB10139) | wastewater metagenome | biome: wastewater treatment plant; material: activated sludge | place: Denmark | collected 2014-08-01
AAGACGCCTCCGGCCACAGTGAAGTCGCCCCCGGCGTAAAGATTGCCGGCGCCATCCAGAGCCAGCGCGTTTACATTGGAGGAGTCAATGCCATTACCACTGCCCACGAGTGCCCATGCTGTGCTGTGCCACTTGGCAATGCAATGGGTGCCGACTTCCCCTACGCTGAAAAAGTTACCTCCGACATAGACCGTAGCCCCGGTCCCATCCACCGCTAGAGCGTGGACAGACCCGCCGGTGCTTAGGGGTGCCCAGGTCGCGCCGTCCCATCTGGCGAGGCCAACGGTGCTACCAAAGTCCCCTCCGGCGTAGAGGTTGCCGGTGTTGTCCACGGCGAGGGCCTGGACGGAATGTGGCGTGTCCGTACCGCCGCCAGGGATCGTCCACGCTGCGCCATCCCACTGGGCGACATAGTAAGCGTTGACACCGGCATAGATGGTAGCGCCGACGCGGTCTACTGCAAGGGCGTGGACGATGCCCTGCACACCGCTGCCCAGGGGCGTCCAGACCGCACCGTCCCACATGGCGATGTGATTTGCACTGTTTTCCCCGGCATGAGTAAATGCCCCGCCGGCGTAGAGGTTGTCGGAGCGATCCACCGCCAACGCAGCCACTGCGTTATCCACCCCACTGCCTACAGGTGACCAGGCCGCGCCATCCCATTTGGCGATGAAAGGGGCTGTGACTCCGCCGGCCGAGTAAAAGCTCCCCCCGGCGTAGACGTTATCGGCGCTGTCCACAGCCAGGGCCCCAACCCAATAATCCATGCCGCTGCCGAGGGGTGACCACTCCGTGCCATCCCACTTAGCGACGTAGCCGGCGTCGACTCCTCCGGCCGTGCCGAATCTGCCCCCGGCGTAGAGATTCCCGGCTTTGTCTACTGCCAGGGCATAGACGAAGTAACTCATACCGCTGCCCAGAGACGACCAAGCTGTGCCGTCCCATTTGGCGACGTAGTTGGCGGAGACCCCGTTAGCCTCGGTGAACTCACCTCCGGCGTAGAGGTAGTCGGAGCCGTCGATAGCCAGGGCATGGACACGCGCGTTCATGCCCGGAACGTGGAACCCGGCCGCCCAGTATTCATCACCAGGTGCAGTCGGTGCAGTTGTTGGCACGAAGCGCAAAGCGCCGTCATCGCCAGCCAATCGCCAGCCGGTAGGATCAAGGCTGCCGCGGTAACCGCTGTTCAGATCCACGCTGCCGTCTGGCTTTAGCAACTCCTCCAGGGGGCGCTGAGCAGCTGTCAGGGTGGGCGGCCGGGGGCTATTGATTGGCAGGGTTGAGTCGGTCGGCGCTAAGGGTGGCAGGTCAGCCGACAAAGAACGGCTCGCGGGCAGCACGAGCGTCAAGATCACCAACAAGGCGACGAGGGTGGACAATTTGCGGGTAAGACGAGCGGACACGGCACACCTCCGAAAGGCGATGCAAGGAGCGCTATTCAGCAGTTAGCAAGAAAAGGAACTAAGGTAGATTATACTTCAGGAGCGATCGCCAGGCCAAAGGTGCGAGGTGCGCAGGCATTCTTGACCAACGCCTTCTATGCGGGCTACGTCACTTACTCGGGCAGCGACGAGCACGGCAACCGGCGGCGCAAGCCGGTGGAGCGGTTCGAGGGCAAGCACGAAGCCCTCATCAGCCTGGCGCTCTTCCGCAAGGTGCAGACCATTCGCCAGAACTGCTACCACCGCAGTACCACGCTCGCCAATCCGGCGCGCATCCGCCCGCTCACCGGCGTGCCCTACTGTGCGCCCAGCACAGCCCGCTGCGCGGCATCTCCTCCAACGTTGGCGACAGCCGTTACTAAGTGGGTTGCCTGTGTCAGCTGCATTTGGAGAAGACCGAGTGGCACCAGCCCAACCTGCGCGCCGACTGGATCGAACAGAAGATCCAGGACCTGGTCACGAGCATCCGCTTGCCGGTGCACTGGCGCGACCGCATCCTGACCTACCTGTTCTACGACGACGGCACAGACGAGATCCAGCGCGAGAAGCTGGCGATCCGCGAGCGGCTGCGGCGGGCGCAGGAGCTAAATCGCGACCAGGACACCACCCGCGAGCAGTTCCAGCGGGTCAAGTCGGCTNNGTGCGCCCTGACGGCGCTGGCTCCGGCCGCGACGCCGACCGGCGGAGAGGCGCTGGTGCTGCTGGACAACTTGCCGGCGCTGTGGGTCGCGCTGGCCGCGGCCTTCCGCAAGCAGGCCGGCGCCAATCTGTTGATCGTCGGTCAAAATGAAGAAGCCGCGTTCGGCTTGTTCAGCGCGGCCCTGCTGGCGTTGGCGGCCCAGGCGCCGGTCGGCGATGCCGCGGCCATCACCCTGCTGGACTTCAGCCAGGCCGACGAGGCCAACGCCGATTTCTACACCCGTCTGGCGGCCCGGCTGCCGCGGCCGATTACGCTGGGCAAGCGCCGTCAACTGCCTGCGCTGCTGGATGAGTTGGCCGCGGAGGTAACGCGGCGCATGGAGGATGAGGCCACGCCCGGCCGGCCGCGCTTCCTGCTCATCCACGGCCTGCAACGTGCGCGTGATCTACGCCAGGAGGAGGGTCTCGGCAGCTTCGCCGCGTTCGACGCGCCGCCATCCACGGCCAGCCCCGCGCAGCAGTTCGCCACGATCCTGCGCGAAGGCCCGGACGTGGGCATCCACACGCTGGTCTGGTGCGATACGATGACGAATCTCAACCGCACGCTCGATCGCCGCGCCCTGCGCGAGTTCGGCCTGCGCGTGGCCTTCCAGATGAGCGCCGAAGACTCGTCTGCCCTGCTCGACACGCCGGCTGCCGGCAAGCTCGGCCCTTATCGCNNACCCACCGCTTGACGCGCACGGGGATGGAGTCTCATAGACTCCATCCCCGAGTGGCTTGTCATGTTGTCCAGTAGCCTTCGCGCCCACACCAACAGACCAACGTCGAGGTCATTGATCGTTGAGTCCGGGATAAGACAACAAATGCGGTCCGTGGATGAAACGATAATCGCGTTGATTCTTGGTAACGAATGGTTGGTTCAAGACGATGGCAGTGGCTGCAATCAGAGAATCAGGAATCAGCAGCCCATGGCTCAGCCGATACTCACGAACAAGGTCAAGTGCCGTGTCGCACATCGTTTCACTCAGTTTGATAACCCGAAACCGTTGCAAGAAGCGCTCAGTGTGGCGCAGCTCGGCCTTATTCCGACAACCCACGATCAATTCCATCTGAGTTATCACGCTTACGGCCAGGACAGATTGATTCTCGATTCGTGCCAGGCAGTCAATTGCCGCTTCGATTTTTTGTGCTGCATCAATCAAAACATCACTATCAACGATGGTCAACGCATTCATGCGTTGTTCCCCCATTCACGTTGCCGGTGATCCCGAACCCAGGCTGTGCTATCACGCATGTCCTCACGCCCTTGCCACATTCCAATGAAAGGCTCATCTGCCAGCTTAGTTCGTTTCGCTTTCCAGGCCAGAGGTTTAGTTGCATAACGGGTCTTCAAAAAAGCCACAAAATCCAGAACTTCCTGTTGAGCCTGTGGTGGTAACGATGCCATTTCATGCACGATATTTCCCGCTTCCATTCACCTCACCTCATTTTCATTCACCTAACTACCTCCGCTGTCACAGGTTGATTGTAACATACGGCGCAGTTCCTGCCAAGCATCCTGAGTGAACCGGGTGCATTTTAACCTGGGGGCCGAACCGGCGACCTGACGCTTGCAAGCAAGCACTGGAATCGCTGCAACGATTGCATGGTGGACTATGCCAGGAAATCGTCCACCGACAGGCCGGCTTCTCGAATGATGGCGCGCAGTGTTCCTTTTGCGATCTCCCCGGGATGGTTCGGCACTGTGGTGCGCCTATGAGTCTCTGGGTTGTACCAGATTTCGTGACTCCCTTTGGCCTGGCGATCAAACACAAACCCAGCCCGGCGCAGTCCAGCGATTACCTCGCGATAGGTGAGCGAAGGCAGCCGGCTCATGCCCCGACTGCCTCAGGAGCAAAGCCTACAGGAATTCTGATCCTGGTTCGTCGCTGCGTTTGGTTAAGTGCGGCGGCGACCTTCGGAGGCAACGGATCCCCGTGCTCCAGATAAGACTCGATCAGCTTGCGCGCCACATCCTGCGCGATTTCCAGGGTTTCCGCCATCGTGCGGCCCTGGGCAATCAGCCCCTGCAGATCATCGCTGGTTGCCAGATAACCGCCTTCTTCTAATGGCTCGATGCTAATGGACAAGATCAACTCGCTCATCAAGTGCACCTTTCAAACGCGATATCGAAATCGGATATGGCTCGATTGTACCATGTGGGCCTGGTTGTGGCAACAGCGTGCGCCCGCGTCCAGCCCATGAATGAATTCACGGGCTGATGCCACAAACCGGCCGAGGCAGGTTGCCGCCAACGCAACCCGCTTGAGCGGGTTTGGCGTATCAGTGCGATCTTGGCGCGACTCGCCAAATGGGGATCAGTTGACCGCACCCACCGCTTGACCTATACGGGGCTGGCGTCTATGCGACGCCAGCCCCGTGCGCCGTGATGGATTGATCTTGGTTCGAAGGTGATGGGTAATTCTGCGCTCGACTCTCAGCCGTAAACGCTGCTCGTGAGTGATGCGTCTATTCTCATGGGAGGGGAAATCTGTCCCGTAGGGACACCTGACCTTAGCCATGATCGCGCCATCCGCGTCCGTCCCGTAGGGACGGTTGACCTCCTCCCCCGTGGTCGCGGTATCGCCCAGGATACGCGGGGGATACCCTCATTCAATCGTCCCTAACGGGACGACGGGCGCGGGGGCGTCGTCGGTCGCAAGTCAAGGCGCCCCTACGGGACGTTCACTCGGATGCATCTCGAATTGGGGGCCGTTCCGCCGAGCTCACGTCGAAGCCGAAACGGCGACCCGGCGCTTGCAAGCAAGCCCTGGAGTCGCGGCAACGATTGCATGGTGGACTATGCCCGGAAATTGAAATGCACCCGAGTGAACCAGCTGATCTTCCCACTCCGGAGTACCGTAGCCGGCTTGTCTTTCGTGCATATTTGCAGTTGGAATGCAAATATGCACGAAATGAAGATTGCCGTGTCGAATTGGCCGCGCTCTGACCTCCCACGCTCCCCACGCGCTCATCCGTTGGCGGGCGGACCGGCAGAGGCTGCAGTCTCCAGCAGGCGGCGCACCTTCGGCTGGGCCAGGAAAGCAGCTTGCTGGTCGGGGCGTGAGGTGTTGGCAAGAATGACTTCAATCTCCGCGCGGGCGCGGCCGCGATGCTGCTGGGCCTGCGGGTGTTCTCCACGCGATTCCTCTAAATCGGCCAGGGCCAGCAGCACGTGCCATTGCGCGCGGTGCAACTGCATCGCCTCCACGGCGGCCTCGGCCTGCTGCAACTGGGCAAAGGCCTCCTCGCGACGATCCAGGGCAAGCAGCGCCTCCGCGCGCAGCAGCGCCGCATCAACCGCCCACGTGGCCGCACCGGCCGCCGTGGTGCGCGCCAGCATCGCTTCAGACAGGGTCAACGCTTCCTGCGCGTTGCCCTGGTGCAGCGCCCAGGTCGCCATCGCCAGGCCCAAGAAGTAGAATTGCAGGGCGTTGGACATGCTGTCGTCATCCTGGTGTTGGCCCAGCCGGGACGCCAACGCGGCGTCTGGCCGGCCCGCCCGCACGCCCAAAAAGAGCAGCAGAGCCTGGCTGGGCACAGCGAGCTGCGCCATCTGCTCCGTCGCCAGGGACACGGCCTCGGTCGCGGTCGCCAGCGCGGCTTCGATCATCCCCAACTCGCTATAAGTGAGGGCCAACATCAAGCGCGTATAGACCCGACCGAACAGAAAGCCAGCTTCCTGTGCTTCTTGCGCGGCCAGGCTCAGCTCGTCAACAGCGCGGCCCAGTTGACCCAGGTCGAACAGGATCCAGCCGCGGATGCCCCGGCTGTAGGCTTTGCCCCAAATGTTCTTGATGCGCTCGCTGATTGCCATCGCTTCGTCCAGGTAGAGCAGCGCGGCATGGTGGTCGCCCACCACGCCAGTCCACACACCGCTGCCGGTCAGGCTGTCGGCCAGCATCGGTTCGTTGCCCAGGCTGCGCCACAGACTGCGCGCTTCCGCCAGCAGCTCCAGCGAGCGCCTGAATTCGCCAATCGAGCCATAGACATCGCCCAGGTCATTGACGATGTAGGGCAGCAGGTTGAGCGATCCGAGCGTGCGCGCCAGGGCCAGGGCCTGCTCGCCATAGACAACCGCCTGCTGCAGGCGGCCCTCAGCGAACCGCTCCTGGTTCATCAGATTCCACAGGATCTCAACCTCGGCCGTGCGATCGCCCATGTCATGCGCCAGGGCGCGTGCGCGTTCGGCCAGCGCATGCGCAGCCGCCGGGTCGTAGAGGGGATTGATGCCCGAATGGAGGCGGCCCTGCGCGGTCAGCGCCGCGAGTTCGGCCCTGGCATCGCGTCGCACCAGGGCAAGCTGCTCCAAATCCAGGAAATTTTGCCGCGCCTCCTCGAAGCGGGAGCAAAGCTCCAACGCGCGCCCGCGCTCGTCGTAGACGCGCACGGCCAGTTCGGTGGGAAGGTCAGGATTTGCGCCAATCAAGGCCACGCCGCGGTCGAAATGAACAAGCGCTTCGGCCGTCGCGTACAACCGCATCGCGGCTGCGCCGGCCCGCCAGTAGTATTCGACGGCGCGATCGGCCACGTGCGCCTCGTCGAAGTGACGCGCCAGCACGGGCGCCAGCTCGGCCAGGCGCTCACCGAAAATCTCTTCGATGGCGCGGGCGGCCAGCTCGTGATATTTGCGGCGCTGGCGCAGCAGGATCGTGCTGTAGACCGCTTCCTGGATCAATGTCTGCTGGAAGCTGTATTCACGCTCTGGCCGCCGGGCCGATTCCAGGATCAGCCCCATCCGCTGCAAGCTAATGAGCTGTTCATCGAGAGTGTCGCCGCCGTTGACCAGCCGGCGCAGCACCCGGTAACTGAACGTGCGCCCCAACACGGAGGTAAGCTGCAGGACGTGCCGCGCCGCTTCGTCCAACCGGTCGAGGCGCGCGGTGAGCAGCGCCTGCAGTGTGGCAGGCAGGTCAAGGCTGGCCCCGGCGGCCGACGCGTGATCGCCCCGTTCGTGCAAGGCGCGCACAATTTCTTCCACAAACAGAGGGTTGCCCTCGGCGCGCGCGAGAATCGCCGCGCTGAAACGCGCCGGCAGCCTGGCTGCGCCCAGGAGCTCCTCGACCAGCGCCAGGCTGTCGTGCGCGGGCAGCGGACGCAGGGCAATTTCGGTGGTGAGATGCGGATGGTCGGCCTCGGTTGCCTGCACAGTACGCCAGGCTGGGCTCGCGCGATCAGGGCGCAGCGCGACGATGAACAGCACAGCCTCGCGCTCGGCCAGACCAAACAGATGGCCCAGCAGTTCCAACGAGGCGCTGTCGGCCCAATGCAGGTCATCCAAGACCAGGAGCAGCGGACGCTGACGCATCTGCTGCCGCCAGATCAGTTCGACCGCGGCAAAGAGCTGGCGCTTCAAGCCCTCGCCTTCCAGCGGCGGCTGCCCATCAGTCGCGGAAACGCCAAAGAGCGTCTCGATGGCCTGCTGCCGCAGCGCTGGGTTATCTGCGGCGAGTTGGGACACTGTGTCCGCGATGCGGGCGCGCGCTTCGGCTGGGGCGGTCTCGGCTGTGATGTCAAGGGCGCGGCGCATCAACCGCCGCACCAGGCCGTAGGCCTGCATGGATTCGTAAGATAAGGCCGCAATTTCGTAGCAGTTGGATGGCGCCTCCTGCCGCGCCTGCCAGGCCGCAATGGTCTCATGCAGCAGGCGGCTCTTGCCCAGGCCGGCCTCGCCGACCAGGACGATGATGGCGCCGCGGCCGGCCTGCACGGTTTCCACCCGATCAATCAGCGTCGCCAACTCCTGGCCGCGCCCGACCAGCGGCGACAGCATCGCCTGGGGACTGTGATCGGCGTTGGCAACCATGCGCTGGCTGAGCACTTGATAGGCGCGCACCGGTTGATCCTTGCCTTTGACCTGCACCTCGCCCAGGTCCTTGAACTCGAAGTGCGCGGCAACCAGCCGATGAGTCGCCTCCGCCACCTGCACCGTGCCTGGCGCGGCGGTCTGCTCCATACGCGCCGCCAGGTTGATGGCGTCGCCCAGGGCTGTATACTCCACGCGCAGGTCCGAGCCGACCGCGCCCACCACCACGAGGCCAGTGTTGATGCCCACACGCGCGTCCAGTTCAATGCCCCACTGGCGCTGAACCTTGTCACGCACGCCAGCCAGGCCGCGCAGTATCTCCAGCCCGGCCAGCACCGCGCGCTGCGGATCGTCCTCGTGCGCAATCGGCGCGCCAAAGAAGGCCAGAATACCGTCGCCCATCAGCCGGGCGACCCGGCCTTCGTATTGATACACGGGACGGATCATGAGCTCGAACGCGCCGTTGATGACCTCGCTCCATTCCTCCGGGTCAAGCTCGGCGGCGGCGCGGGTCGAACCTTTGACATCGCAGAAGAGCATGGTGACGATGCGGCGCTCGCCCAACATGGCCCCACGCGCCTGCGCCGCTTCCAGCTTGGCTAACAGCTCTTTGGGAATGTACTGCTGCAAGGCTGGCTGCGCGGCCGTAGGAGTGGGCGCCGCCTCGACAGCCCTGGGCGACGCGAGGCTATCGGTCGAGCGTTCCCACGGCTGGGCCGAGGCGGACGGCCGCTCTAGCCACCAGGCGGCCTGGCTGCGCGGCGAGAGCGGCAACCCGCAGTGATCGCAGTAGTTCGCGTGGGGTTGCGCGGCGGCGCCACAGCGCGGGCATTGACCGCTCAACAGCGCGCCGCACTGCCGGCAGAAATTGGCGCCGTCGCGGTTAGGANNGTCGCGGTTAGGAGTCTGGCAAATCGAACAAATCATGGTCAAGGTCGCTCTTTCATCATGGGGCCGCCAGGCGGACGCGTGCGCTGGTCAAGAAACCAGCGCGCAGCGCAGCATCCTGAAAACGGCCCGCAATCTGATCCACGAGCGCGCGACCGGCATCTCGTTTCTGGTGTGCCTCTGCGTGGCAGCCCATCTCGCTCAAAACCTGGGCGGCTCCGGCCTGCGCCTGCCAGGCAAAGGGCAGCATCTCCAGCTTCAGCGCTTGGGTCTCGGCGCGCTGATACTCAAGCAGCGCTGGCTCGCGCTCCCCACGGTCGGCGTGGATGCGCGCAGTGCACAGGGCAACCAGCGGGTAGAGGTGACGCATCCGGCGCTCTTCCGCATAGGCCCGCGCTTCCTGCGCCAGCCTCAGCGCCTCATCGGCGCGGCCGCGACGGAGCGTCACCAGGGCCAGTCCGGCCAGGTGACGCGCACGCTCCAGGCGCATGAACATCGTGGGGACGTTCAAGCCTTTTTGGAACGACGCCTCGGCAATGTCCAGGTCGCCCAGGGTCATCGCGCAAAAACCCACGTCGGCCCAGGCCGTGCCGCCGCCGCCCATGCCGACCGGATTTTCCAACAGCCGCAGCGCGTGCAGATGAAACTGCGAGATCTGGTCGCTGAAATGCGGGCTGATCTCAAGGTACGTTGAGCCGAGCGAGCCTAACGGTTGGACGGTCATGAACGGCATGAAAGGTTCCAGAGGCAGCGCGGCCTCCAATGAGCGCTGCCCGTAGAGCAAGGCCTGCTCATACTCACCTTGCCAACGTGCGATCTCGGCCAACACCCAGTTGCCGTAGATCAGCGCGCCCGATGAGTGGATGCGCTCGGCAATTTCCACACCCTGGGTCACATGCTCGCGCGCGGAGTCGAACAGGCCGTCACGCAGCAGGCAAATGGGAAAGGTCGTGCAAAGCACCCAGGCTTCATGCTCGCGGTCGCCGATCTCCCGCGCCAACTGCAGCGCCAGCTGTCCCTTTTCCCAGGCTTCATCGAAGCGGGTTAGGAACGCCAGGCTGCTCGCCACATGCTCCAGCCCGGTGACGCGGTGCTCACGGCTGCCCAGGCGTTCGCCAATGGCCACCACTTCTTGCATGTGAGCCACCACGGCGTCGAAATCGGCCTTGGCGGTGCACATCTGGCAGCGGATGACCGCGCCTTCGGCCATGCCCGATGGCTCATCGTACTCATGCGCCAGGCGTTCGGCGCGCGCCAGGAATTGCTCAGCCTCAGGGAATTGACCCAGGCGCAGGGCGTAGACGCCCGCCAGCTTGTTGAGCGCGGAAACCTGCATGGCGACAGCGCCCTGCCTTTCGGCCCACGCCAGCATCGTACGATAGGTCTCTACAGCCTCTGGGAATTGGTTGGCAAAGGCAAGCGCGCCGCCCAGCCCCTCATACGCGCGGCCAATCAGATCGGTTTCTGCCACAGCCGCTTGCACGTCCAGCGCCCTGGTGAAGAACCCGATGGCTTCGGTGGTGGCGTATGAACGCGCGGCCCGATCGCCTGCCTGCACCAGGTAGGGCATGGCCGCGGCCGGCTGGCGCGCTTCCAGGAAGTGGCGGGCGATCTCGGCCGCCTGGTCGGGCAGTTGCAGACGCGCCAGGGCTTGGGCTGCGCGGCGATGGAGATCGCGGCGTTTGCTCAACAAGGAGGACTGGTACGCGGCCTCCTGCGTCAAAACATGCTTGAAGGCATAGATGCGCCGGGGCAGGCGGCTCTTCTCCTGCACCAGGTCGCGGCGCTGCAGCTCCAGAATGCCATCATCCAGCGCGTCTGGCGCGTCGAATAGCTCGGCCAGGACATCATGGGGAAACTCGCGTCCCAACACGGCTGCAGCCTGGGCAAGGTGGCGCGTCGTCTCATCCAGGCGGTCGAGGCGCGCGGTGATGACGCCGTTCAATGTATCGGGTACGGTCAGGTTGATAATCTCGCGCGTGGCCCGCCAATGACCATTGTCGCGCACCACCAACTGCGCGTCGAGCAGGGAACGAATGACTTCTTCGACAAAGAAAGGATTGCCTTCCGCCTTTTCCATGATGAGCTGCCGTACTTTCTCCGGCAAGTCCTCAACGTGCAAGAGGTTCGCCACCAGCGCACGCGATTGGCTTTGATCGAGCGGCTGCAGAGCCAGGGCCGTGTAGCGGCAGCTCGGATCACGCTGGACGGCTTCGTGAAAGCGCCAGGATGGTTCCTGGCGACGCGGCCGGAAGGCGACGAGGATCAAGATAGGCGCGGCCAGCGTCAAGGGCAGCAAGGATTGCAGCAGGTCTAACGAGGTGGGGTCAATCCAATGGACGTCGTCGAAAAACAATACGAGGGGCCGCTGCGCGGCCAGCCGCTCGAAATAGGCGGTGACGTGACCGAAGGTCAGACCGCGCAAGGTGGGTGGATCGAGGTATTTGACTCGTTCGGCGTGGTCGGCCGGCGGTTCGACGCCTAACAGCGTCGCGAAAAAGGGCGCCATTTCAGCGCCGCGGCCCGGAAAGAGGGCCTCGATGCGTGCAAGGATATTGCCATACCTCTGGGCGTCATTGGCGCCCAGCGCGCGGCTTGCAGGCTCAACGGAGAAGCCAGCGGCCAGCATGTCCACGAAGGGCGCGTAGGGCGTTGAAGTTTCGTAGGAGAGGGAGCGACCCTCGATCCACTGCACGGCCTGGTCTTGCGCTGCGGCCAGCGCATCACGTAATTCGGCCACCAGGCGCGATTTACCCAGGCCCGCCTCGCCCATCACCGAGATGATTTGACCGCGGCCGCTGGATAACGCGCGGCCGGCTGCGATCAGGCTTGCCAGTTCATCGTCGCGCGCGACCAGCGGCGACCGCAGTCCGGCGACGCCGCGCACAACGCCGAGACGTCCGGGCAACGTGCGTCGGCCCAGCACGCGATAAGCGGTGACCGGTTCGGTCCGCCCTTTGACCTCGAGGTCGTGCAGGACTTCCATGTCGAACAGCGGCGCGACCAGCCGGTGCGTCGCCTCGGCAACCTGCACCGTGCCGGGCTGCGCGGTTTGCTCCATGCGCGCGGCCAGATTGATGGCGTCGCCCAGCGCGGTGTATTCCATGCGCAGGTCGGAGCCAACCGCGCCCACGACCACCAGGCCGGTGTTGATGCCCACACGCACGTCCAATTCCACTCCCCAGCGCTGCCGAACCTGGGGGCGGTGCCGTTTGATCGCCTCGACGATGTCCAGGCCGGCCAGAATGGCGCGCTGCGGGTCATCCTCGTGCGCAATCGGCGCGCCGAAGAACGCCAACAGACCATCGCCCATCAACCGCGCCACCGTGCCTTCGTAACGGTAAACAGGCTGAATCATGTGCGTGAAGGCGCCGTTGATCAGCTCCGCCCACTCTTCGGGATCGAGCTGGCTGGCCGCGGCCGTTGAGCCTTTGACGTCGCAGAACAGCATCGTCACCACGCGGCGTTCGCCTTCCATGCCGGCGTTTTGCGCCGATTTCAGTTTCGCCAGCAGTTCCTTGGGGATGAACTGATCCAGGCGCGATCCAGGCGCAGCCGGTGGCGGCAACGCGGCCGGTGCAGGCTGCCCGGCCGGCGCATCGCCGACCCGAGTTCCGCAGTTCATGCAGAACTTGGCGCCGGCCGGCAGGGTCGCTCCGCAATGGCTGCATTTCAAGGCGAGGGGCGCGCCGCAATGGAAGCAGAATTTGGCGCCGGCCGGGTTGGCCGTTTGGCACGCAGGACAAGTCACGCATCACCTCCTGGGATATGGGCCTTGCGGCGTTCAGCCGGCGCGACCCGCGTGCAAGGGAAAAGTCAAAGTGACAAACCAGCGCGGCGCCTGAGTGAGCAGATGGCCCTGTGCGTCGCTGAGGGGGCGACGCTGGTCAAGCGGCAGGTTTAGGATCGGCACCGCAATCATGCGATGCGCATGATTATCTTCATGTTGGGTCAAAGCGGCAAAACAGGTTGGGCAAAGGTAGAAAACGTCCGATGAGTTCATCTCCACGGCTCCTTCGGTGCAAGCACCTCTCGTACATCTCAGCTCAGTATACGGCGCGCGCCTGCTGCTCTGCCAGCCCGAAAGATGCCCATTTCCTGTTCAGATTCAAAAAACCCTGCGGGGGCGTTGATTTCAAGACGCCCCCGTAGGGTCATGGATTAGCCTTTGTGCGGGTGAGACACCTACACTCCCAGGTGCTGCAATCCGGCGGATTGCGCTATAGGGTTATTTTCAAGTCAGGCCATCCGTGGCGATCCGTGTTCATCCGCGGCCTATCTCTACATTAACGCCGTTCGGGCACTGTGGTGATGACTGGCGTCGGGCTGATGATGCCCTGGTTCGGTTGACCCGGCGTAGGCGGCAAGTTGCGGCGCCAGACGCCGGCATCGTCACGACTGTAGCTGGTATCTGGATCAAGCGCCGGGAATGCGACGCTGTCAGCCACGCTGCGGTCCGGTCGCAGCAGGCGCACCATCCCGCCGCGATCGTTGAGCGCCAGGCCCGTGGTCTTGCGGAACAGAACCAGGTAGCCGCCAGCCGGCACATTGGCGGTCCGCGGCAGGCGGTAGCGAGCCGTGTTACGCCCTGTGTCCAGGTACCAGCCGCTCAGGTTGACCGCGGTCGCGCCAGGGTTGAACAGCTCGATCCATTCGTCCTGGTCGTTGAGGCGCCCATCCTGGTTCCAGTCCACGCGCCGCGG
>CXWK01024509.1_pt1 | contig 13501 bp, 15 predicted proteins | sample 590851 | NCBI WGS metagenome assembly CXWK01 (sample SAMEA3498364, study PRJEB10139) | wastewater metagenome | biome: wastewater treatment plant; material: activated sludge | place: Denmark | collected 2014-08-01
CAAGCCGACCGCGTCAGCTATTCCCGAAGGCGGACGTCCACTCATCGCCATGGATGATCTCGTGGAAGGCCAGCAGGTCATCGTGGGAGATCGGTCGGCCGGACCGGCACTCGCTCAGCTCGGCCGGCAACGACCACCTGGTGAGCGACACCCCTGCCGACACCAGCGCCTCGACCACGTCACTTTTGGCGGGCCGCACCTCGGCCATGGTGCACGTGGGGCACCTGAAGATGTAGGTCGCAGCACCGGTTTCAGCACAGACGCGCAGCTGTAAGCCAGGGGAACGCAGCTCCACGTCCCCACAATCGGAACAGGTCGCTCGGATCAACGCCACGGGTTCACCTCATCTGATGCGGTTTGCACCCTTTCGTATCGGATCGCGAAGCCGCGCTGTGAGGGAACGACACGATCGAGCGTTGCGAGAAGTCGAATTACCCACCTGGACTTTCATCGTCGGTGCAACGTGGCGCACCATGGGGCATGGCCCATCCCACCCTTGACGGTCCTACGGTGTACCTCGCCGACGGCGGCGCGCCTGAACAGGAGGTCGACCACTCCCTGGCCGGTTTCGCACTGGCCCGTCGACTCGGTGCCGATGGCTGGGAGGTATCGGGTCGGCTCAGCGCCGACCACATCGTCCTCCTCGCCAGGTCGGCAACCTTCGGTTGGCGACGCCGACCCCACTCAGCGTCCCCAGCGGCCCAATCGGAGGCGCCTCCCCTGGCCGACCTGCTGGCGATGGACATCGATGAGGTGCCGATGGTGTCGGTGGCCGTCGAGAACCGGGCCACGCTGGATGCCGTGGTTCTGGCGGCGCGTGGTGCCGGCGCCCTGGAACGCATGCTGATCCGTTGTCCCGACCTGGAGCTGCTGGAGACCGCCGCGGCGGACCTGGGGCATGAACGGCCCGCATTTATCCACGAGGCACCCCTCGCTGCAATGGCAACGGGTCCGGAACGGCACGCCGACCGACTCAGAACCGGGTCGATCGAAGGTCAGGCCATGATGTTTGGCCAATGGACCGGCGGGCTCACCGCCATGTTTCACCGTTTCGGTCGGCTCTGTGTCGGCCGCGGCGCCACGCACGTCCGCATGATCCGCGAGTTCGCCCAGATGGGCATCGACACCGTCTCGAGCACACACCCGGATCGCCTGGACGAGGCCCAACGAGGCCCCGGGTCGCCGTAACCAACACAAACCCGTTGAAAACGGCTCTCATCGGCGTACCCTGAACGAAATACACAGAGGAGCGACCGATGAGCAAATCCAGGAGTGGAGGCCCACCGGCGCCGGTTCAGCCTCAAACGTCCGATGGCATGGTCGCATCCAACGGCAAGGCCGCTCAATTTTGGCGTGCAGTCAAAGTCTCCCCCGGCAGCGGCGTGACCATCCTCGTGTTCATCGCTCCTGCCTTGGCTGTGGCTGCGCTCTGGAACCTCCGTGAATCAAACATGTACTTGGCCGCCCCGCTCCAGATCGTTCTTGGATCGGTTGCATTCCTGGGTTCCATCCTGGCGATCGTCGTCGTCTTTGCGCGGCTTGGTCTGTACGACGCAAGCAAGGCCCTGGGGCTTCCATCCGGAACCGTCAGAGCGTTGATCGCATTGATCCTCCTGATCATTTTTGTCATCTTCAGCAATGTGGTCTTTGGAAATCTGGCCAGCAGCGGCAGGGAAACATCATTCAACTACCTGTCAACCGAACAGGTCGCAGCCCTTCCAGGGCCAGTCATCAAACGTAACGCCGACCCCGGCCCGGACGGCGAGTTTGGAACTGCGGACGACGGTTTCTCCGGTACGTACCGGGCCAGCCCCAACTCCGACGCCGTTGCACTGGGCGGGCAGATCGTGACGGCCCTCATTACCCTCGTCACAGCGATCAGCGCCTTCTACTTCGGTTCGGGTTCCCTTGAATCTGCGGCGAAGGCACTCCAGCTCCCGGATGGTGCGAATACGCTCAAGGTCGACAGCCCCGGCACTCCAGCCATGATGGAGCGGGATCCCGGGGGCACACTGCTTCCCGTGATCATTCGTCTCAGCGGCACCGCTCTGGACCAAGGAAGTGCACAGACTGACCGTCCAAGGTGACCCAACGGGGGTCGCGACGGCGTCCATCTCGGAGTCGGGCATGGTGACCTATCGCCCCGGTGCGCCGACCGGTCCCGTCACCTTGACGTTCCGCTCCACCGGGGACGCCACAGTGTCCACTCAACTGGTATTGCACGTTCCTCCCCCACCCGATCCGGCCGCCGAGCCCGACCTGGAGGATCCTCCCCCACCCGATCCGGAGGTCGATCAAACCGTGGTCGCTGACACGAACGAAGGCAGCCCGGTAGAGGAGCGCCGTCCGTAGGAGACCGTCCGGGTCGAGGATCGATCAGTCGGATCCAGCCCGTGGCTCTCCAAAAACCAACCGGCACCAACCGGGTGGGAATCAGGCCCGGCATCGGGTCACAGCCCTCGGAGCCTGCTGAGCGGCCAGACTGTTGCAACCGCACGGCCTTCGACAAGTTCGTTGGGGATGGTGCCGAAGAACCGGCCGTCCTCGGACAGTTCCCGATTGTCACCAAGAACCAGGATGTGGCCCGGCTGCACCTTGATGGGCGCGTTGATCAGGGTCTTCACGTCGTCGCCAAGCCACGGTTCGCTCAGCGGCTCACCGTCAACCATCACCCGATCTGAGGAACTGGTGATCGTTTCACCGGGAAGTCCGATGACCCGCTTGATGAGGTGTGATGGGGCTGATGGGTCGCCGGGTCGGTAGTCGGGCGGCCTCCGAAACACCACCACGTCGCCGCGGTCCGGCATCGAGCGGGCGGAGAACAGCTTGGACACCAGCACGCGGTCACCCAGCTCCAACGTCGGGCTCATCGACGCCGACGGAATGGAGAACGCCTGAAACGCGTACGTCTTCACACCGATGGCAGCGAGCAGCGAGAGGGTCAGCACCACGAGCCACTCGGCGATCCAACGGCCGGTGGAGACACCCCGCCGGCCTCGGCGGAGGCCGAGCCCTCGTTCGGTTTGACCGCCGGTGGAAATGCCGGGGATCACGTCGCCAGGCGACGCGGACCCGGCGGTGTCCGAGGCCCGACCGCCTCGACCCGACAAGGGCTGCGGGCTGGACGGACCGGCCGATGGGATGCCGCTCGGTCGGCCACGGGGTGCATCGCCGGTGGCCGCTGGAGACGAAGTAGCCGGCCGTGACACCGAGCGGTTGCGCTCTCCCATGGACGACCAGGTTACCGCCCACTCCGACAATTCCACGGCCTGGAGGTCCCAAACCAGGATGGCGTCAGAGGCCACCGATGCGGCCTGGCGGCCACACCCGGGCGGTCGCTCGCCCCACGATTGCGTCCTCGGAGATCGGGCCGAAACAGCGGCCGTCCTTCGAAGCACCCCGATTGTCCCCCAGCATCAGCAGGTGGCCTTCGGGCACGGTGATTGGCTCTGACATGTCGGTGACGGTGCCCGGTGGGAGGTAGCTCTCGTCCAGCGGTTTTCCGTCGGCCATCACCTGTCCGGAAGGGCTGGTGATGGTCTGACCCGGAAGCCCGATCACACGCTTGATCAAGTCCTGAGGATCATCGGATCCGAACGGACACTGGGACACGTCGGGCCGCTGGAACACGACCACGTCACCCTGATGGAGGTCGGCGATGGAGTCGCTGGGCTTCCAGACCACCACGCGGTCGCCACTCAGCAGCGTGGGCACCATCGAGTCGGATGGAATCGAGAACGCCTGCAACAGAAATGCCCGCAGCAGTAGGGCCAGCACCAGGCCGACGGCGAACACGGCCACCGTCTCGGCCCAACTGCGAGCTTTCGCCGCCAGCGCCGACCGTCCGGCGGACGCTTCGTTCTCGACCGGTACCTCGACCTCGACCTCGACCTCCGCCTCGGCTTCGACGCCGGCTCCGGCTCCGGCTTCGACCGCTACCTCGACCGGCGTCAACCCGGGCGTTGCATCATCGCTGGAGGATGTTGGCGGCTGGGGCTGCACGGCGCTCGGCGGGTATGGGGCCCGCACACGCATCGGCTTGCCCATCCCGTTCAGCTGCGGAGCGGGCACCGCCCACTTTGGCTCGACGGCCGGCGTGTTTCCCGCCTGCGGATCGTCGCTCACGACACCGTCCCGTCGTAGCGGGCCAGCACCGTCCGCGCCGCTGCGATCCCCGCTGCCAACAGCTCGGTCGGGGCCGACACCACCTGAGCCTCCGGCCCCAGCCTCAGCAGCAGGCGGCTGAGCCATGCCTCACCCGAGATCGCCAGCCGAATGAGCAAGGTGTCGTCTTCGCCCGAGACGACGGATTCCACCGGGTAGGCCTCGGCGATCCAGCCGTACGCCTTCGGCACCCGCAACTCCACCACCGGTGACCCGTCGTCTGGACGGATCGACAGGGAGGGGTCCTCCGGCGGGGGGCGACGACGGGCCTCATCGAGCACTTCGGCGTCGAGCACCCGGTCGAGGCGAAAGGTTCGAGGGGCATCGGCACGATGGCAATAAGCGGCCAGATACCAATGGCCCGCCTCGTTGCGGAGCAACCATGGATCGACCACGCGCTCCTCGGCCTGATCGCGGCCAAGCGTGTAGTAACGCAGCCTCACCTGCCGGTCGGACTCCAGCGCGCCTCCCAGAAGTTCCCGTTGCGTTCCGGAGGCGGCATCCCCCAGATCGACGCTCAGGTCGCGCTCGGGGTCGGCACCGATCGCCCGTGCCAGCTTGGACAGGCCGCGCGCCAGGGGCCCGTCGAGGTCGGTTCCGGGTGTGGCCAAAAGTGCGGCTCCGGCCGCCAGCAGGGCCAGGTTCTGCGCAGGTGACAGCGCCAGGGGCCGCCGAAACGCCTCACCCAATCGAAGCTCGATGTGATCGTCCTCATCGATGGACACATCCACCAACGCGTCGGGCGTGTAGGGGTAGACCCCCACCATGAACACCACATTCAGGTCGGCCAACAACTCATCGCGATCGATACCAAAACGTTCGGTCACCTCGGAGACGGTCACGCCGGGCCGCTCGGCCACCCACGGCAGCACCGCAAGGATGCGACGCAGTCGATCCCCGGCGGTCACCCGGCTGCTCACGGCCGTCCCTCGGTTGCGATCAACGAGTCGAGAACCGTCGACACCCAGTGGGTGAGGTCGGTTCGTGCCCAAGCCGGTTCGATGACCTCCACATGGTCGAGGTGACTCAGCACGTAACTGCGAAACGGTTCCCAACGGGTCAGCCGCACTCGCAGACGCAACGAACCGTCGGAACGTTCGGCAAGCACTTCGGCGTCGGGGAGCTCCAGACGGACGACCGGCGCCACCACGGAATCGACTTCCAAGGTGACCTCCTCGGCGGGTCCATCGTCATAGGTCCACGGTTGGCCGGTACCGGGCCCCCCGGTCGGCTCGTGGGGGGCCGCCGAACCCGGTGCACCCAACTCGATCCGGTCTCCCATACGGTCCACTCGAAACGACCGGCGCTCACCCTTGGCGCGGTCGAACGCCGCCAGGGACCAGCGACCGCGCCGGTACTCCAGACGCTCCGGGTCGACCAACCGCTCGGCATCGCGATACACAAAGCCGGCGGTGGCCCGCCCGCTCACCGCGCTGAACAGCGGCAGAAGCGCCGCCGGGGTGGGCACCTCGGCGGACAACGAGACCGGCGAGCCGGCGCCGCCTGCGACCCCACCCAGCTTCCAGAGGCCCGAATCGTCGTCGAGACCTCGCAACCGCACGATTGACGTCGCCAGGTGCAGCGCCGCCAGTTCGTCGGTGTTCAGTTCAGGGTCGTCCATGCCGTAGTCCGCATCGGTGATGCGATACCCGACGACCGGCGGATCGGCGCCGGGCAGATCCTCCATCAGGATGGGCAGGCCCATGGCCCGCAGGTCATCCTTATCGCGCTCGAACGCGCGGTGGAACGCCTCACCGCTCTCCGGATAGCCCTCGACCCGCCGATGGATCTCCTCGGCCCTCAAGGCTCGAGGACCCTCCATCAGCGCCGCAATCAGATTCAGTTGGCGTTCGAGCTTCTTGGATGACACCGAAGGGTCATCTTAGGTCAGCCTTCAGGGTTTCCACCGGGCAACGATCCCCGGGGTGCGCCACCCGCCGGTGGGCACAGCGGTTTCACTGCACCATCAGACCTGCCGCCAGGGCACCGGCGGCTGCGGCGGCTCGAAAAAAGAGCGGGTCGTCATCGATACTCCGGCCCATCGTGGTGACCCGCAGGTCGAACGCGCCCAACGTCTCGGTTGGGTCCGGCACGTCGCCCGGATCCCGGACCTCCACCTCGGGCAGGTCGGCGGCCTCGGCCGGGACCAGCGCCACCAATGGTCGGGCGAAACACAGCCTGGCGGCGGTCTCGGTGTGGTGGCTGATGCCTTGATGCCGCGTCCGCCCATCGCCGTCCGATGCCCTCACCGCCAACACCGGAGTGCCTCCCATCTTGCGAGCCAGATCCAAGATCTGCGCCACCTCCACCGAGGTGGTGCCGAGCGAGGTCCCCGTTCCGACCACTCCCGGACCCATGGCCACCACGATCGCGTCGGCGGCGAGCACGTGTGGGGCCAGCCCCAAGGCCGAGGCAACGCTGACCGCCTCCAGGTCGCCGCCGAAGGCATGCCCCGCCGTCACCGTGCCGCACAGCACCCCGGCCGAGCGCAGGCCGACCACCAGGTCCGACATCACCAGCGGCAGCGCTGCGCCATCGGTCATGACGTACGCGATGCGGGCCTCCGGCCGCATTGCGGCGATGGTGGCCGCCACGACCGCCATCTGGCTGTGCAGCGAGCACGCCACCACCGGCACCCCGTCAAGCGAGGCGTCCGCCGCTTCGGGGTGCACCAACTCGTCGGTTCCCGCATCAACCTGCAGGCTGGTGTAGCGCAGCTTCATAATGTGGTCCGGGCCGTTTCGCTGGAACTCACGACGCGAGAGGTTCCAGTGCACGACGTGCCACCCCCCTGTGCCAAGGCTCAGTTCGACCGCAGTCGTGTTGCACACCACCTCGTCGCCCAACGCCACCGGGCCGGTCAGATCGACCAGGACGTAGGCCCGAGCCGTCTCGTCGAGGCCAAGATTCACCCGAACGCGCTGCAGCCCGGTCCGCTCTGAGATCAGCTCGGTCACCCGGCCGGTTCGAAAGGTGGGCATCTACGTTCCCGTTCGGCCCGTGCTACAGGCTGTCGATGAGATGCTGGACCCGCTCGTCGTGAGCCAGGAACGGGTCCTTGCACAACACCGAGCGTTGGGTCTGATCGTTGAGCTTGAGGTGCACCCAATCGACCGTGTAGTCGCGCTTGCGCTCCTTGGCCCGCCGAATGAACTCACCGCGCAGCCTTGCCCGGGTGGTTTGGGGGGCCAGGTCGACCGCCTCGGCGATTGCATAATCGTCAACCATGCGCTCCACCAGCCCTCGGCGCTGCAGCTTGTAGAACACCGATCGGCTGCGGTCGATGTCGTGGTATTGCAGGTCGAGGAGGGCCAGGCGGGCATCGTCGGGAGCAAGGTTGTGACGCTCGCGGTAGGCCTCCACCAGCTGATACTTGATCACCCAGTCCAGCTCCCGCCCGAGGGTCATCGGGTCGTCTTCAAGGCCCACCATGACGTGCTCCCACATCTGCAACGCCTGCTTCTCCTGCAGATTCAGTTCGTGGTTGGCCGCATAACGCAGGGCCCGTTCCAGGTACTCGGCCTGGATCTCCAGCGATGACACCTCCCGCCCGTTGGCCAGACGCACCCGCGCTCGGCCGGTGAGATCATGACTGATTTCCCTGATGGCCCGAATGGGGTTCTCCAGTGTCATGTCTCGCAGCACCACGGTGGGATCCTCCAGCATTCGCAGCATGAGCAAGGTGGCACCCACCTTCAGGTAGGTGGAGTACTCCGACATGTTGGTGTCGCCCACGATGACGTGAAGGCGGCGGAACCGCTCTGCGTCGGCGTGGGGCTCATCGCGGGTGTTGATGATTGGGCGGCTGCGGGTCGTCGCCGAGCTGACGCCCTCCCAGATGTGTTCGGCCCGCTGTGACACCGAGAAGTGCGAGCCCCGGCTGGTGTTGATCACCTTGCCCGCACCGGCGTAGATCTGGCGGCTGACCAGGAACGGGATCAGAACCTCGGAATAGTGGGCCAGGTCGTCCGAGCGATTGGTCAGGTAATTCTCGTGGCACCCATATGAGTTGCCGGCCGAATCGGTGTTGTTCCGGAACAGATACACATCACCGCGAATGCCCTCGTCGTGCAGGCGCTGCTCGGCGGAGCCCAGAAGCTGTTCCAGGATGCGCTCGCCCGCCTTGTCGTGGGCGACAAGGTCGGCCAGGGAATCACACTCGGGGGTTGCGTATTCGGGATGTGAACCCACATCGAGGTACAGGCGGGCACCGTTGGCCAAAAAGACGTTGGATGAGCGCCCCCAACTGACCACCCTGCGGAACAGGTACCGTGCCACCTCGTCGGGGCTGAGACGTCGCTGACCGCGCAGGGTGCAGGTCACCCCGTACTCCGTCTCGATCCCCATGATCCGGCGTTGCATCGAACCAAGCTACCCGTGCGGCCCGTCGTCCGAGGCCGTTGTCGGCGCGGTCGAGCGAACCGAATCAGGACGGCTCAGGTGCCAGCGGCCTCGTCATCATCGGACTCCGCCTTCGACTCGTTCGATTCCGATGGCGACGACACCCCTGTGGCTTGACGGGGCTCGGCGGTGGCCAGGTCGGTGGCGCCCGTGTCGGTGGTGACGGTGGCGGCCAACGGAAGGTCCGCAGCCTCCGGAACCGACTCGACTTCGGTTTGGGCGGTTGCTCCACCCACATGACCTCCCAAAATCTCGTCGACCTCCCCCTCAGCCAGCCGGCGGAACGAACGATGCTCAACCTGGCGATCAAGGACGGCCACCTCCAGGTCTGAGGCCGACAGCGCGCGCTCCGGGCCGGCCAACGCCGCGGCGGCCAGCCGCAGGCCGGTGGCCAGGTCCGGGGTGCCCTCAAACTCGGCGGACACCCGATCCCGCACCGCGTCCGCGTCGCCGCCGAGCACGGTGAAACCGGACTGATCGATCAGGGTGCCGTCGTAGAGAATGTGAAAGAGGCGGTCGTCCGAGGGAACGCCCGACACCTCGGCCACCAGGATCTCCACCTCCATCGGCTTCATCTCATGGGTGAAAACGTTTCCGAGCATCTGGGCGTACCCGTTGGCCAGGCTCCGGCCATCGACGTCCTCGCGGCTGTAGGCGTACCCCTTGAGGTCGGCCGAGCGCACGCCGGCGATACGAAGTTGGTCGAACTCGTTGTACTTACCCACGCCCGCAAAGGCGATGCGATCGTAGATTTCGGAGATCTTGCGCAGCAGGCGGCTGGGGTTCTCAGCGCAGATCAGGATGGCCTCGCTACAAGACAGGCCAATCAGGCTGCGGCCCCGGGAAATACCCTTTCGGGCATAGTCGGCCCGATCCTTCATCACCTGTTCGGGTGCGACATAGAAGGGCTGAGTCATAGAGCTCCGATCGAATTTCGGGGGGCGAGGCTTGCGGGTGGGCTTGCGGGTTCAGTGGTTGTCGTGCGCTGCCGGTGAGCCGCGTTGAGCGCGAAGCCGTTCGACCAGCACCTGGGTGCGTTCGGCCAATTCAGCCTCGTCCACCCGCTCGAAACCACGTTCCGTGATGGTGGCCACGATCGGATAGATACCACGCAACAGGTCGGGACCACCGGTTGCCGAATCCTCATCGGCCGCCTGAAACAGCGCATCGAGTACGAGGTCGACGCCATCGGCCTGGGTCAGATCGCTTCGCCAGCCCAGCTTGACCACGGTGCCGGCATGCAGGCTGCCCGACCCGGTGGCGGTGTGATCGGCCTCCTCGTAGCGGCCCCCCGTGACGTCGTATTGAAACAGGCGTCCTTCGCCCCTCCGCAGGTCGTATCCAGCGAAGATCGGCACCACGGCGAGGCCCTGCATCGCCATCGGCAGATGCTGAGCCACCATTTGGCTCAGCTGGTTGGCCTTACCCTCCAACGACAGGTGATCACCCTCCACCTTCTCGTAGTGCTCCAGCTGCAGCTGAAAAAGCCGCACCATCTGCACCGCAGGCCCGGCGGCGCCCGCGATGGCCACTCCGCTGAAGCGGTCGCCGGGGAACACCTTCTCAATGTTGCGATGGCTGATGAGGTGCCCGGACGTTGCCCGACGATCGCCGGCCATGATGACGCCATCGGCAGAGCGGACAGCCAGACAGGTGGTGCCGTGCGGAATGCCGAACCCTCCGTCGCCACCGTTCAGGGTGCCCTCGGGAGCCGGGGGCTGCAGCCCGCTGTCGCGAACCAGGCGGGCAAAGTCGGGTCCCGGGTCGGCGCCGGGCGGAAAGTATGGGAGGTTCATCGCCAGCCAGCGTAGCGGCGAGGCCCCTGTGCCCGAGGGCCCCGACAGCGCCGCAGCCCGCTGCCACGATGGCTAGGCAATCGGGAACGCTCCCTTGACCAACCAGGTCACTCCAATGCCGTCGGCGGCGCCCCGCTGGCTGGACAGTGTCATGAATCGTCGATTTGGCGAAACGGTGGGACCGGTGAGCTCCGACCCATCATGGCCGTCGACCCGCAGGATCGGCGTCACCGAGCCATCAAGGGCCAACGCCACCAACTCCATGTTGCCGCCGTCCTCGGCCACCAGCAGTGACTTCGATGAATCGTCCCACCACAGGTTGTCCACCCCGCTCAACACCGGGTCGTCGCCCGATGCCCGATACACGATCGACATCGTGGCGGCCTTCGGGTCGTAGGCCCACACCGTGTTGTCCAGCTTGGTGGAGAAGAACACTTTCCCCGCACCAAGCGCCAACCCTTCGCCGCCTGCGTAGGCGGTGGATTCACCCACCTGGGCGCGGGTGGCCTCGGACGCTGCAGATGGATCGGGCACCTCCAGCCACTGCACCGACCCGGTGCCGTCCGTGTCGCCACCGCTCACCTTGGCCACCTCCAGCGTGCCGGAGCCCAGGATGGGCCACGACGATGGCGTGAACCGGTAGAACCGACCGTCAGGCTGATCCTCGGTGAGGTACAGCGCCTTGCCCGGCTCGTCCACTGCGGCTGCCTCGTGCTTGAACACGCCCAATGCAGGTCGCGGCTCGCCGCTGTTCGCGATGGTTGGGTCGGCCTCCCAGATGCGACCCTGGTCGAATTCCTCCCCCGACAACCACGTACCCCACGGGGTGGCGCCGCCGGCGCAGTTCAGGGCGGTCCCACCGAGGATGCGGTGAGCAGCCATGACCTCGCCGTCATCGGTCAGATGGATGGCGCTGGCGCCTCCGCCCTCACCTGGGCCGGTCTCATGGTTGATGGCCACCCACCAACCGTCACCATCGGGGTCCGAGAAGGTCGCGGCGCCGTCGGGCGACGGCGACCAGGTGTAGTCGGTGGAAGCGACCTTCTCCCCGGTTCGTGCCAAGACACTGGCGCTCCAGCCCTCAGGCACCATCAACCCGTCGGCGCCGGAGTCCACGGTCGGCTTGGTCCAGAACGTGGGCGCCACCGGCCGGGTGGCGGTGGGGTTCGATCGTGTCGTCGAGGCACCACCGGCAGCCGACACCGGGTCGTTGGAACCGGAACTGCATCCTGCGGCCAAAAAAGCCGCCCCCACCGGGGCTCCGGCGAGCGCCGCCAACAGCCGGCGTCGATCGGTATCCGGCACGTTGCGCGCAGCCATCTCTCCGACCTCCCGGGTGCTACTCGCCGCCCTTTTGTACGTAGGACTTCACGAAGTCCTCGGCGTTGGTTTCCAGTACCTCGTCGATCTCGTCCAGCAGGTCGTCCAGCTCGGCCTTCAGCTTCTCGCCGGTCTCGGCCGCAGCACCCGCAGGTACCGCATCGTCGACCTGTTCGTCCTCTTGGCGGGACGGTGCCGCCTTGCGCTGTGTCTCTCGTTCAGCCATGAGCCCTCCTCGGTCGGCCACTCAACCTACTCCAGGCCTGTGACGGTTGGATGTCCGCCACCATCACCGACGTGACCAAAGACACACACATCCTCCCGAACCCCAACCAGTCCGGGTAGTCCCTTCGATGTCACACCCCATCCGCATACTGGACCCATGAGTTCGACGGCGGTCCTCCACTCGACCAGCACCAGCAGTGGCAAAGGTGAGGGTGAAGGCGACGACCATCTGTCGGTGTTGCGCGACAGGCTTCGCCGCGAGGGCCTGGCAGAGTCGGCCGCCGGCGACCCGGTCGGCTCCCATCGGCATCCCGAGCGGGTGGCCAACCATTCGGCGACCGTGGCGTTGGAACATGCCGAGGCGGCATTGGACGAACTCTTCGCCGCCGGTGTCTGCCCGGGCGACTCCCGCGATGCGGTGGTGTGGATCGAGCAGTTGGAACATTTGGGCCGACGGGTGGACGCCGCCAGGGCCGAGCTGACCGGTGCGATTCAGGCTCACGTCCTGCACGCACCCGACGGTCACGGGTCCGCCAGGATCATGGTCCGTCATGTCGGCAAACTGTCCGACGCCGAAGCCGATTTCCGGGCCAAGACCGCCACGGCAGCCGCTCGGCTTCCCAAGGTCAGGGCCGCCTGGCAGGCCGGCGAGCTGTCAACCTGCGCGGTCCGGATCCTGGGCCGCATTCACGCCAACCAGCGGGTCGCACCCGCCATGGCCGCCCGTCAGGACGAGTTCATCGCCGACGCCAGATCGTGGAGCAACCGCACCTTCGCCCGCAAGGCCTACCGGTGGGCTCGTCTCATCGACGAGGACGGTCCCGAACCACGCAACGAACGCGATCACCACAAACGCGATGCACGCCTCACCCAGAACCCTTGGGACCTCTCCTGGGAGGTCACCGGGTTCTTCGCGTCCACCCAGGGTGCCCAGATGCGCGAGATCTTCGACCACTACCTCGACGCCGAGTTCAAGGCCGACTGGGAGACCGCCAAGGCCAGGGTGGGCGACGAGGTCAGCAACGACGACCTGGACCGCACCGACGCTCAACGCCGCGCCGATGCGCTCTTTCGGATCTTCCAGGACGCCGCAGCCGCACCCGAAGGGGCGGTGCCGCCGGGTTTCGTCCACAACATCGTTTGGTCAGCGTCGGCCTTCCAGGAAATGCTCGCCGCCATGGACGCTGACCGCGCTCCGAAGTTCGACGCCGACGACTTCATGTGCCGGACCAACGACGGCCACGACGTCGACCCAACCGAAGCCGCCGCCACCAGCCTGTTGGGCCAGTTCCGCCGGGTCGTCGTCGACGCGGCGGGGGTGGTCATCGATCTGGGGAGGGCCCGTCGTTTCACCGGATCGGCCCGCACCGCCGCCACTGCCGCCCGCACCCACTGCGTCTGGCCCGGCTGCCACGCCCCAGCGAGCCGCTGCGACATCGACCACCTCCACGAACACGGCCGCGGCGGCCTCACCAACCCTCACAACGCCGCCCCGCTTTGCGGTCGCCACAACCGTTGGAAGCAGAAGGGCTTCAGCGTCCGCCGGGACGCCGACGGTGGCTGGCAGACCACCCGACCCGACGGCTCACAACTGA
>CXWK01001244.1_pt1 | contig 13492 bp, 21 predicted proteins | sample 590851 | NCBI WGS metagenome assembly CXWK01 (sample SAMEA3498364, study PRJEB10139) | wastewater metagenome | biome: wastewater treatment plant; material: activated sludge | place: Denmark | collected 2014-08-01
AAGCCGCTCCTAGCTGCCGTTTCAAGTTGGCGGCATCGTGGCCGTTCGCCGTGACAATGCGCCCGGTTCCGCCTAGCGCGCGGATGGCCGCCTTGAGCCGTTCGTCACTGTAATCGCGGCGGGTTACGGCTTGGATGGCCCGCTGCCAGATAGAATCATCGTCGGCGGTACTGACGGCCGATTGTTGGGCCGCGGCATGGTTAGCGGCAATCGTCACAATGGAGTGGGGGGAGGCGACGGGGTAAGTCTTGCCGCTATCGTTCTTGCCCCAGGCCACATCGAGCGCGGCATCTATCAGGGCAGAGGCCCGCGCCACGTCACCGCCCGATAGATTTAGAATCTTCTCTAAGGGTTTAATCCACTTCTGTTCATAGATTCCCGTCCGGTCGTTCGGCTGGATAGATGTCCGGTTTACGAAGTGTTCCCGCAGGATTTCGACGGGTGCGCGATCATTATTGGTTAGATGATTGGTTAATATGATTGGATCGGGTGTCATTTTGACACTTTGCAGAGTGTCATTTTGACACTTTGGTAGTGTCATATTGACACTTTGCGTATCATCGTAAAGTGTCATATTGACACTTTGCGGGATTAGCTTGGAAACATGGATTAAGTAGGAATTGCTCGATTGCCCATGCCGTTGACGCTCTATCCAGCCGCCATCGGCCAAGCCTTTGAGGGCGCGGATAGCCGTACTGCGTGATAGACGGCACTTAGCGGCAATGGTGTCTATTGCCGGATACACGCCGCCTCCGTCGTCATTGGCATAGTCAGCGAGGGCCAGTAATACATGATGCTGAGTCGGGTCATCCGGGCCGTATTTCCATACGGCTTTTTGTAAGTCGAAGCTCATGGCGAATCTCAGTACTTAAGTTCGCCGTTATCATGAAACAGCTTGTGACAGTCCCTACACAGGACAATGAGATCGGCGTCTCGCTCATGGCCCAGGCGTTCATACGTCCGATGGTGTACCTGGGGGGCGTTGGGGGAGTTGCACACCTGACAACGATTCTCGGCCAGGGCCAGCGCTCGCAGCCGGCGAACTTTCCAGCCGTCGGACTGGATATACTCTTTATAGGTCAGATGAGTACGCGCCCCAGCCCGGCGGCAGGAATCGCAGACGCGCAGTTTGCCGGCCAGCATCATCCGGGCGGCCTCGCCGTTCTTGGAACGAAAGGGCTTGCCGCATACGTCACAATTGCGGGTGATCGTCTGTCCTTTAACTAAAGTTCCAGTAATCGCGTTCACTCTGGTTGCCTCAAAACTTCCGATACGTTCTTTTCCCCGGCCGCACCTTCCCGGCGGCCGTGTCCCTGCCGTATCGCTAATTGCCCATTGCGCGGGCGCTGGTAAATGTGCTATCCTGTCCAGGTTGACCGGCTGCAAAACGGTCAACCGGCGTAGGACGCCAGTCCGGCCGAATTACGAGGAGAGGGCACAACAATGAATAGCAATCAATCTGCCGGGGCCGTTGGGTCTGGCGGGGATGTGTCTGGCGATAGCTTGTCTACCGCCGTTTTCGCGTTCCTGTCTGAAAAGACGGGCGAGCTATCCCCCTACTCTGTCATCCACCTGCGGGCCAGCTTGCGCCCGCTCGTCGCCGCCCTGGGTGACCCACCTACTGCCGCCGTCACCTATGCCGACTTACGCGGCTACGTTGACGGGCTGCACCTGCGCTACAAGCCGGGCACGATTCGCCCGATTGTGGGCGACCTCCGGCAGTTTTTCAGGTGGGCGAAGAAGCGGCGGCTGGTGGAGCGCAACCCGGCCAAACGGCTTAGAGCGCCGTCGCGTCGGGTTGTGGCGGCGGCCACGGCCCCCAAGTCGGCCGTCGAGCGCGACGTGCTGGCCGTGCTCGGTCACATGGCCGGGCAACTGGAGCGCGTCGTGTGGCGTGACTTGTTCGGCAATCTGTGCGCCGCGCCGGTCGCTGAGTGGCGGCCGGCTGAGCGGCAGATTGCCCGCGATCTGTTTATCCTGTCGTTTCTGTACGAGACAGGTTGTCGCGCGGGGGAGTTGTGGGCGTTGGGGCGGGTGGCCTTAGACCGGGCAGTTGATGCGCCGGGGCCGGTTGAACCGCGGACGGTTTACGCTGTCACGTCCACCGGCAAGACCGGGGCGGCGCTGCTACGGTTCACCCAGGCCACGGCTGACTTGTGGGTGCTGTGGCGCGGCGTTCACCCCGGCGGCGAGTATGCTGTAGTCAACTGGAAGCGCCGCCAACAGCCCGCGCCGATGACGACGCCGGGTATTTCGAAGATGCTGCTCAGGCGGTGCGCCGCGGCCGGTGTACCAACCTTCCGCGCCCATGCGCTACGTCATGCAAAGGTTAGGCGAGCGCGGGGGGCGGTGGGGCTGGAAGTGGTTGGCCGGCTGATAGGCCATGCCAGCGCGATTGTCACGGCGGGGTATGGCTTGCCGGACGGTGACGAGTTAGACGCGGCGGCGGTGGCGACCGGATTGCGAACCCGCTTGTTTTAGGGCGTACGGTTCACATCCGTGAGGTCGCGGGTTCGAGTCCCTCCGCGCCCACTGGCGACATCGAGGCCGCCGGGTACTGTGGCCCTTTCCGTATTCGGCTGTTAAGGTGCGTCTGCTTGGGCGAGAACGTTTCATTTGCAGTGGGGCGTTCTCGCTTCCTCATTTGCGGCTCGATGGCTACCGCTGGCCTTCCTGCTTCGCCATCCATTCCTGAATGGAGCGGATGATTTCAGGGGCAAATTCGATTGCCCTTTGACCCTCTAGATACTCTCTCACTGCCAATTCTGTCTCGGCGCTGAGAGTGCGGCCGTTACGCGCGGCCTGTTCCCGTAAATCGTCAATCAATTCCGGGGGCAGCCTTGCGCCAAACTGTATGCGGCTGCCTTTATTCGCCATAAGACACACCTCCAAAGTAAGTTCCCACACCTGACATTATATAATATCAGTTGGTATCAGTCAAGCAATTGGCCTACCCAATTTCCCCCTTTCACTCCCCCAACATTGTAACCTAAATAGAACGCCTTTTCTATAGCCAATCGGCGCGGCCGTGTTACACTGTGGTGCAGGAGAGGTGTCATGAATCGCAATTCAAAATTCAATCTAATCCTCGGACTGGTCGCCGTGGTCATTGGCGGCGTGCTGCTGGCCGTCATCGCCACGCCCATGATTTTCGGCCGCGCCGTCAACAACGCACGCCCCGCCTCAGCGGCCACGTCCAACCCGGCCGGCCGGTTGCTCAGTAGCGGCCGGGGAACGGGCGACGAGGTAAGCGACGATTTCACCGTGCCCGCCGGGTGCACTAGGCAGACGATCACCTATGACGCCAATTCCACCGGCGGCTTCGATGGCTGGGTAAACTTCCGCGTGCCCTACGCCGACGGCCGCGGCGGGGAATCGCTCGGCCCGTCCGAGGTCGATGACAATCCGGCCGGTTCCGGCCTTTGGACACTGACCCAGGGCATTTATGCGATTGAGGTGACGAGCTGGCACGCCAATTGGTCATATGAGCTAAAGTGCCGCTAGACCTCGTAGTCCATCTGTGCTATACTGCCCTAGACACCCTCCCTTGATGCGGCGGGCTTGAAACGGTCGCCAGACCGTGTACCGCTGCGATTCATNNGTCGCCCTGACAGGTGGCCGTCTTTCGTTTGATAGAACATCTGTAGCCCGCCAGATTCACGGCGGGGGTATTGTATAGGCGGTGGATATGGCGTATACTGTGGGGGAATGTTTCAAAATGAAACATAAAATTAAGGGGGACTAACGCGGCGCACGATCACACATGAGCAGGCAACGGCGATATGACGACGAATTCAGGGCTTCGGCTGTTCTCATGCTAGAGGCGGCGGGCTACCCTGACAAAGAGGGGGCGTTGTTGCAGGTTGCCGGGCACTTGAAAGTACCGCATCAAACGTTATCCCGTTGGGGCAGGGCGGTACAGAACCCGCCACCGCCCGGTTTAGTGCATGAAAAANNGCTAGAGGCGGCGGGCTACCCTGACAAAGAGGGGGCGTTGTTATACGGCTTCTTCGCAGATGGGGAGGATGTTCCGTTCTACATTGGCAGCACGCGCCATAGCATCCGCAAGCGTGCTGCGCATCACATAGCATTAGTGCAATCAAATACTCATTCTAACCGCCACTTTTTGAATAAGATGCGAAAATTGGGCATCGAAAATGTAACGTGTATCGAATTAGCAAGGATATGTTTCTCCGACCAATTCAATGCGGAAAGAGTTCTTATCAAGTGGTCTCTTGGCCGAGGCGTAAAATTAACGAACAAAATCCATAACGGCATTGATTTTGACGTATGCGAACGCGCCTATGAATATCAGAACGCAGACTTAACCGCAGATCAGATCGACTATTTACTATCCCCGGCATTTTCTGATGGCTTAAAGGCCGGCGGTTTTGCGGCCGTGCTTGGTAGCGAAATAATTAGTGTCGTCAAGAGAATGGTCTCGGATTATCCAGACCAAACCCGTGACGAATACCCCCGACTATTTGAGGTTGGCAGTCGCTATGTTTAGTAAATTTAGCGACGAGCAAAAGGCCATGTTCCTGCTTCAGCTTGAAACGCTGAATTATCCCCACAACGAACACGCCTTACTGGAAGTGACAAAGCGGGTCGGCGCGCCAAGCCGCAAGACATTACGCCGCTGGTGGAGCGAAAAAGATACATCGCCAGAGGGCAAGGTTGCCCAACATAAAAAGCCCGACTTAATAGCGGCTCTTGCAGACCTGTTACATTTGCATATTACCGCTGCAACGGAGGCCGTGCAGGGTAGCGAAGATATACGGGCGCTTGATGTCGGTATCGGTATCCTTGTAGACAAAATCCAGCTACTAAGCGGCAAGCCAACCGGGGCGGTAGCGATTCAGGTTGAATACGTCAATGATTGGCGCAGCGAGCGCGAACCCCAGGATTAAACTCCCTGTCCCTCATGCGGGGCAGCGGCATGTATTGCGCCATGCTCGCCGGTTCAACTGGCTTAGTGCCGGCCGCCGCTGGCGTAAGACGACGCTAGCCATGTCAATCGTGGTAGAGGCGGCAATCAGGGGCGGCACGTACATCTGGGGCGCGCCGACATATGACCAGGTACGTATTGGCATGGCCGAAGTCAACAGGGCGTTAGGTGGGGTGGGCGTATCCAATCAATCGCGCATGACGGCCGATATTCTCCAGACCGGCGGACAGATTGTCTTTCGTAGTCTAGACAATCCCAACAATGTACGCGGCTACACGGCCGATGGCGTGGTCATGGACGAGGCCGCGTTCATTAAGGGGGAAGCGTGGCTAGAAGTATTGCGGCCGATGCTCATTGATACCGGCGGCTGGGCGTGGGGAATCGGCACGCCAAAGGGCCGGAACTGGTTCTATGATGAGTTCCGTAAGGCGCAAGACCATGATGATTACATGGCGTGGCAGATTCCAACCCGCGGCGTAAAGGTCGTGGATGGCGAATTAGTACCCAACCCGCACCCCCTCGAAAATCCAAACGTACCGTTCTCCGAGATTATCCAGATGTGGCGCTCCATGCCCCAGCGGGTATTTGAGCAGGAAATACTGGGGATATTCCATGACGACGCGGGCGGCGTCTTTCGGCGGGTTATGGAATCGGCGACGGCCGCGCCGCAGGCCGCTCCCATCCCTCATCACGAATACGTCTTCGGCGTCGATTGGGGGCAGTCTGGCGACTTTACCGCCGTGGCTGTCATCGACGTAACGGCCGCCTCATGCGTCTATCTGGACAGGTTTAATCAGATAGGCTACGCCGTGCAAATGGGGCGGCTGCGGGCGCTCTATGAACGGTTCCGGCCGCGCGTTATTGTGGCCGAGGCCAACAGCATGGGCCGGCCGCTGGTGGAGCAAATGCAGCGCGACGGCTTGCCGGTCATGCCGTTCACGACCACGTCGGCGTCGAAGCCGCTGATTATTGACGACCTGACACTGGCTTTTGAACGGGCCGCGCTGCGCATCATCCCCGACCCGGTGCTGATTAACGAGCTACAATCCTACGAAAGCCAGCGCACGGCGACGGGGATGCGCTACAATGCACCGTCGGGGATGCACGACGATACGGTGATTGCACTGGCACTAGCCTATTACGCGACAGCCCGACAGGGCGCGGGGGCGATATGATTCTCAATCCGACCTATCCCATCTATCCGACTTACAAGAACGATTCAGCGACCGAGGCGTTTGAGCTATGGCTGGCCCGCTCCGACCTGATTCAGCGCAAGAACGTCGAGCTGTACCGCGACTTCTACGCCGGTGAGCATGACATCGTACTGACCGACCGGCAGCGGGCGCGGCTGATACTGACTACGCCGCAACTGAGAAGCCTCGCCAACGTCTGCCCGCTGGTCGTGGATACCGTGGCCGAGCGGCTGTCGATTGACGGCTTCGACGCCGCCGACGGCCGCACCGCTGACGCCATTGCCGGCTGGTGGGATGAGTGCGACCTCGACGCCCACCAGGACAATGTACATCTGTCGGCGCTGCGTGACGGCGACGGCTACCTGATTGTCGAGTGGGACGCCGAGGACGAGCGGCCGGCGTTCTACCACGAGCCGGCCGACGACGGCTACAACGGCGCGGGCATCGTCTACGCCAGCGACCGGCGGCGGCCGCTCTACGGCTACAAGCGCTGGCGCGTCGAGGAGGGCGCGGACGTGGGCGCGCAGCGGCTTAACCTCTACTTTCCCGACCGGGTCGAGAAGTACGTCACCGGCCGGTCGGGCCTGTGGACGCCTTACGAGGAACCGGGCGAGCCGTGGCCCGCGCCGTGGGTAGACGCGGGCGGCCAGCCGCTGGGCGTGCCGGTTATCCACTTCCCTACCAACCCCAACGGTAATGATTATGGCACGTCGGAACTGGAATCGGTGATACCGCTCCAGCGCGTGCTCACGTCATTGTGGATTGACCTGCTGGCCGCGGCCGATGCGACCGGCTTTCAGTTGGCGACGCTGACCGGCGACATCCCCAGCGAGGACATGATCAACGCGCCGCGCTCTATCTGGTACAGCGCCAACCCGGCGGCCGTCTTTGGAACCATCCCGCCCGGCGACCTGTCGCTGATTGTCGAATCCATCCGACACACGACCATGACCATCGCCCAGGTGAGCCGCGTGCCGCTGACCATGTTTCAGGATAGCAAGGCCGTCGCATCGGCCGAAACGATTGTCGCCTCGGAACGCGGCTTAATCGCCAAAGTCAACGACCGGGCCAAAGCCTACGGGCTGGCGTGGCGCGAGGCGATGCGAACGGCCGTCGCCCTGCACAATGCGTTCGGCCCGCGCCCGACGCTGAACGATGCGGGTATCCGGCCGCGCTGGGCCAGTTTCGAGCAGGTGGATAATCTCGCGCTCCAGTCGCGGCGGCAGGCCGTGGCCGCCGGGCACTTGGCGAACGGGCTAGGGCTGGAGGCGTCATACCGCGCCGCCGGGTATGACCTGGCCGAACTGGAATGGATGTTGCGTACCGATACCTACGGCGACGAGGGCTTGACGCAATGAGTGAGACGACCCGCCCGCCGCGCAAGGCCAATCGCGGCAAGGCGATAGACTGGACAGACGACGATTTAGACCGCCTGTCCGAAATCCACGTGGCCGAAGATACCGCGCTGATGCTGGCCTTTGTCCGGCAGTATGGCAGTCCGCGGCTATTGGCGCTGGTGACGGCCAAACGGCCGCCGGATGAGGCAACCGCCGATAATGCCTAGCTATACCTGGGTATCGATTCAGACCCGGCGCGGCGAGCAGCACCGCTATCGGGATGACACCACCGGCCGCTATCTACCGGCGCGCGCCGTTCGCGCCGACCTGGACAGGTTCGTCGACCGGGCCGGGCGGGAATCGGCGCGGGCGTTGACCGAGCAGCTACGCGACGGCCGCATCGCCTTACCGGAGTGGCAGACGGCCATGGCCCGCGCCGTGAAGAACATCAACTATGCCGCCGTCGCCGCCGCGTCGGGCGGGGTGGAGAACATGACCGCCGTCGAGCGCGGCCGGGCCGGGGCGCTCATCCGCGAGCAGTATAAGTATCTGCGCGGATTCGCCGCCGACATTGCCAGCGGCAAGCAGCCGTTAGACGGCCGGGCCATGCGCCGGGCCGAGATGTATATGCAGGCCGGGCGGGGGACGTACTACGAACAGAAGCGGGCGGGCGCGGCCGAAGCCAATCCGGGCCGGGTCATGATGGTGCGCTCGCGCCGGTATGAGGGCGATAGCTGCGAGGATTGTATCAATCTTGACGGCCGCTGGTTCCCACTGGGCGACGCGGCCTATATCCCCGTAGGCGAGCGGCAGTGTAACAAGTCCTGCCGGTGTGATGAGGAGTATGGCTATCAGGATGAAAGCGGCGAGCTTGTCAGCCTGGGCGTCGAGGCGTTTTAGATGACAGAACCGCGGCCGATCTACCTGACAACCACGCCCCCGGCAGATGACCAGCCGCCGGCCGTCATGCCGGATGACTTGTCCCTGCCGACGCCGTTACCGCCGTCCGTGCGCGCCTACTTCGAACGGCAGCGCGAGGCGCTCATCATGCAGATACGGGCGCTGGACAGGGCGCTGGGCCGGCCGCAAACGATACCAGAGCGGCATCGATAGCCCTATTGCGTTTTTACAACAAATGATTATACTGTGAGGTGTGGGGCGAAAGTCCCGCGACAAAATAACCGTCACTGGAAAACCTGGGGCGGGCGAACATCTTAACCGATGTTCGCCCGCCCCTTTTTCGTTTACGCCAGGAGCGTGCCATGACAGACGAAACCCCGGCCCAGGCGGCCACCCCCGATACCCAGGCGGTAGAGGGACAGCAGACAGTAACAGAACCGGAACAACCGAAGGCGGGCACAGAGTGGACGCCGGACGCGGCCGCGGCCGAAATCAAGGCGCTACGGGCCGAGAACGCCAAGCATCGCAAGGCGGCTCAGGAAGCCGACAGATTGCGGCAGGAGGCCGAGGCGTCGTCACTGGCCGAGCAGGGCAAGTACAAAGAGCTATGGGAGAAAGCCCAGGCCCAGGCGGCCGCGCTCGAAACCGCCCTAAAGGCGCAACAGATCGCGCTCTTGCGGCAACAGGTGGCGACGGCCAAAAAGCTACCGCCACCGCTGGCCGACCGGCTGCGCGGCGAGACGTTGGACGAATTGAACGCCGACGCCGACGAACTGTTGCAAGCCTTGCCTCGCCCGGCGGCGGCGTCGCTGAATGGCGGCGAGCGTGGTCTGGCGGGCGGCGGGTTATCCACTGAGGACGCCCGGCAGATTGCCGGCCGGTTCAATATCAATCCGAGGTATTTAGAAGATTAGCCCGACATCGGGCGGGAGTAGTGGATTATGGCTGTAGCAAGACAGACCGACGCCGCGCTCATTAAGCCGGGCCGCAATGCCATTGTAGAACAGGGCATTGTCGGCGCGACGATTGCGGCCGGGGAAGCGGTGAGTATTCAGTCCGACGGCTTTTGGGATCCGGCCATTGCGACCGGCGTCGTTACGAGCGTTGGCATTGCCGTGCAGGGCGGGGCGGTGGGTGACACCATCGACATCGTGATGCATGGCCCTATTGAGTGTTTGACCGGCGGCACGCCCGGTGCCGTGCTGTACGTGTCTGACACGGCCGGGGAACCGGCTGAATCGGCGGGCACGAAATCGGCCGTTATCGGCTACGTGCTGACGGCTACGAAGGTCTACGTAAACTCGCAGACCGTGGCGTTTGCCTAAGGAGAATATCATGCCTATTCGAGGATACCGCGATTTAAGTTCCAATATTCTCCCGGCGGCGATTGACCGCTCCGTGCTGGCGACGATGCAACTGCGTGACGGCGTCACCTATGATCGGCTGGTGGCTGAGCTAGAGGTCGCCGTGCGCGGCATGAATGGCGAGTTTACCCGTCATCCGCTGTGGCGCTCGCTGGCCTCGTTCGGTGATGCGGCCGTCGTCAATTACAGCGCCGGTACGTCTACCTACGCCGACCGTTTCACTGATTACGGGCGGCCGGAACCGATGCATGCCGAGCGCAGCGGGCACATGTTGCCGCTGTTGCCGTGGACTTCGGCTCTGGGCTGGACGTGGTCGAAACTCAAGGACATGTCGATGGACGAGGGCCGGGATGACATTCGCCTCGCCGTTGACCGGATGCGCAACCGCTACCGGCAGCAGATTTTTCGCCGCCTCCTGAAACGCGGCGACGACAGCGGCGCGACGCAGGGGCTGGGCGCGGCCGGGTACTCGCCCGGTTTTGCCACGGTTTCGGCGTCAACCAACGTTGACTTCACGCCGCCCGAATTCGGCGGGGTGACGTTCACCGCCGAGCACGAGCATTACAACGCCGCCGCCGGTGGCTGGGCGACGGCCATCATCGACGCGATGGAAGCCGACCTGATGGAACACGGCCATATGCCGCCCTATCGCCTGCTGATTTCGAGCGCCGACGCCGCGACCGTGGCCGGGCTGACCGGCTTCGTGTTTCCGACCACGTCCGTTATTCAGGCGGGGTCGGGGACGGCCGTCGCTGTGCCCGAAGAAGACCCGACCGATGACGGGTTCCGGTTCCTGGGTTCTTATGAGAACACCCGGATTTACGTCGCGCCGGGCCTGCCGCAATACTACGGCTTCGGCTATCGGAAGTATGGCGACCTGTCCCCGATGAACCCGCTGCGGATTCGTAGCGAGGCCGGTTTGTCCCAACCCGCCGCCCGCGTGCTGCGCGACCCGACGGCCGGGGCGGGCATCGACCCGCTGCAAGACCTGATGCTCTACATGGAGTTCGGCATCGGCGTCGCCAACCGTACCAACGGCGTGGCGATCTACGCCAATAACGCCAACTGGACGGACGGCACGGCGGTTTAACGGAGGCTGACATGCCAAAACGCAGATGGGCAGACCAGACCCTACGCGAGTTACTGGAAGCCGATGCGACGTTAACCACTGAGCGCCTGAACGCGCTGGCCGGTAGCACGCCCAGCGCGGACGAGTTGAATCTGCTGGATACGTCGGCGGCCGGCACGGTGACGGCCTCGAAGGTTATGACGGTTGACGCCAACCTGCAAATCAGCGGCTGGCGGCGCAAGGTCGTCTCGGTTGACGGCGGGGCAATCAACGCGGCGATGGCCGGGGCGATTGTCAACAACGCGCCCTCGACCTCGGCGGCGGTGTTCAATCTGCCGGCGGCGCTGGTGGGCATGGAGTTTTACTTCTACGTCCTGGCGGCGTTTGCCATGCGGATTAATCCGGATGGGACTGAAACCATCGGGCTACCGTCATCGGGCGCGCAGCAGGCGGCCGGCAAGTACATCGAGGCCGACGCGGTGGGCGAGTACGTCCATATCGCCTGTGTCAAGGCGGGCCAGTGGGAAACGCTGGACTACCGGGGCACGTGGACGGTGGAGGGCTAACCCGATGGGCGAACCGATTGTGCTACACGACCCGGACGGCCAGACGCTAAACGTCTACACGCGCTCGCAGGCCGATGACCTGTTGCGCGGCGGTAAGTGGTTTGCCACGGCCGCCGACGCGAAAGCGGGCAACGTGCGCGAGGAACCGACGCCAACGACCGAGCAGAAGCTGGCCGCGCTGGAAGGCGAGGCGGCGGCGACCGTAGCGGATGACACTGTAACGGCAGCGCCGCCGCCCGCCGCGCCCAAGCCCAAGCGGACGGCCGCCAAAGGCAGGCAAGGCAAGTCATGAGCTATGGCAGTGCCCTGGGCGTGGCCGCCTTCACGCCGCGCTATACCAACGCCGCCGGGGTGTTCGATAACACGACGCCCACGACGCCGACGCTGGCCCAGGTCAATGAGTGGCTGGCTAACCTGTCGGCGGCGTTGGACGTAGCGATGAGCGGCGCGGGGTTGCCGTCACCGGCTACCCAAACCGCCGTAGTAGAAATGCTCGACGGCTGGATCAACGGCAATGTTGCCTGGCTGGTGGAGAGCGTCAATGGGCAAGGGCGGTATCAGGAGCGGCCGGCATCGACGCGCGAGATTATGCAGATCATCATGGATTCGATTGCGCCGTGGATGACGGCCAACGCCCTGAGCATCGCCGCCGCGTCGGGCATTGCCGAAGAAGCGGGCATCGGCAGCGGGGCGGGTTCGCGCCTGCCCCGCCGGGTTGACGAATGGCCGCCCGTTCGCACGGAGTATAGCCGTGTTGAGATTTGAGTTAACCGTGCGCGGGCAATCGTCCGTCGCCAATGAGCTACGGACGGCCGCGGCCAAAGCGCCTAAGGAGATGCAGGAAGCGACCTATCGTTGGGCGCAGACGGTGCGCGCGGCGCTGAAAGCCAAGCCTTACCCGGCCAAACGGCAGGGGCAGAAGTACGTCCGCACCGGGCGGCTGGCGAACTCCTGGGCCGTCGAGCGGCAGGGGAAAGGCGTCGTCATCGTGAATCGGGCCGAGGGTCGTTCTGGCCCATACTCCCGTTTCGTGATTGGTGACGCCAAAGGCGCGGGGCAAGCCTGGATGCACCGGGGCCGCTGGTGGACAGGGCGCGGCGTCGTTGACGAATACCGGGAGGCGCTACGGGATGACATCATCTCCGAACTTGACCGGCTATTCCCACGGGGCAGCCGATGACCGAGGCGACGTTACAGGCGCAGCTTGTGACGGCGCTGCGGCCGCTGGTGGCCGTGGGCAGCGTGCTCGTCAATGACTATCACACGCCGCAAGTCACGTCACAAGACCGCTCGCCGTGGCTGATTATCGAGACGGCCGACGAGGTAGAGATGAGTACCGGCGCGAGCGGCACGACGCCGAGCGTTACTTACAAAATCGGCGTGACGTTACTCGTCTACCGGCGCGGCCAGAGCAATGAGGCGCATCTAAACGCCTTCCAAGCCTTGCGGCAGGCGGCGCTGGCGACGCTGGCGCTTACGCCGAAGGTACGCGGCGCGGCGGCCCTGACCACGATCACGCCGTGGTTTCCTGACGAAAACGCACACGACCCCGATTCGCTCATGCAGCGGCTGGGGGTAGACATGACAGAATATGAGGTGTAACTATGGCCGGTGATACCGGACAGGGACAGACCGCAGTAATTTTTTCCCAGACCATTCCCAACGTCACCCGGATTGACACGAACAACACCGGCAACGTTATTTCCGAGACGGTGGCCGACGGCATTGTCACGCAGGCATTGGGCACGGGTTGGTCATTCACGATCAACTTTATCGCCCCCACCACGGCCACGCACACGCTGGAAGGCGCGATTAAGGCCGGGGCAACGGGATCAATCACCATCGAATCGGGCCAGACGAAATACACGTCAAGCGACGGCCGGTCGGGCGGGTTCAATAAATCCAGCCCGTCGGGCGGGTTCATCACCTACGCGCTGACCATCAGCGTCGATGACGACCCGTCGCTGGCCGCTGTAACCTGATGACGAAGAAGGGAGGAACCATGTCAGACAACGGCAAGCCAGACAACGGCAAGCTAAAGGCCGACCCGTTCGGCCGTGTTTTTGAACTAAAAGACGACCTGAGGCAGCGCGACGTGGCGACGTGGAATCGCGC
>CXWK01005277.1_pt2 | contig 13470 bp, 15 predicted proteins | sample 590851 | NCBI WGS metagenome assembly CXWK01 (sample SAMEA3498364, study PRJEB10139) | wastewater metagenome | biome: wastewater treatment plant; material: activated sludge | place: Denmark | collected 2014-08-01
TCGTCGACCGACGGGCCGCCGGTCGCTTCCGGCGGGGCCTCACCGGACTCGACAATGGTGAGGACGCCGTTCGTGCGGTCCGGGTGTTGGACGGTCAGCCTGGCTACCAGCAGGGCGCTCCGTCCGGCGCCGACGTAGGAGGCCCACGGCAGCTCCAAGTGCCGCAGCAGCGCAAACACGTCCTCGGTCGTCAGCGCACGCGTGAAGTCATCTGCGGTCCAGGCGGTGATCGCCCGGAAGCCGTCGAACGCAAGCGCCGCCAACACGTTGCGCCATTCGACGTCTCGGCCCGGGGGCGTGCCCAACAGGACGACCGCGTCGCGATCGAACGGGCCGCGCTCCTGGTAACCCACTGCGCCGTCGTTGTGCTCGATCGTCCCGCCGGTCGCCGGGTACAGGTCGTCGAGGTCGGCCTCGAACCCGGTCACGGTGGCCCCGCCGACGGCGACGGGCGAGAAGTCGGCGCGGTCCTCTTCCGGCGCCGCAGCGCGGATGAACATCCGCGCGACGGCGAAGAGTCCGGCGGTGCTGTAGGCGACGGCCATCGAGACGAACAGTGCTCCCGGGCCCACCCGGCCCACCAACGCCGCGCCGACAACCGGCCCGGCAATCGCTCCGACGCCCTGCAACAGCACCATGCGGGCGCCGGCGGCAACGGTGAGGTGATCGTCCAAGTAGTCGTTAGCGTGCGCCAGCGTGAGGGAGTACAGCGAGAAGGTGGCGCCGCCGGCCACGGTGGTGAGGGCGATGATGATCAACCGGTGGGTCGGCCCCACTACGGCCACAGCCAGGCTCGCAGCGGCCCCACCCGCCGTCGCGACGGCGATTACCAAGCGGCGGTCGACCCGGTCCGACCATCGGCCCAACGGCACCTGAAGGGCCACGCCACCCAGGAGCGCGGCTCCGATGAACGCACCGGTGGCCTGGCGGTCCAGCCCCGCTTCGGCGGCGTACACCACCCCGCCGCTCAGCATGGCCGCGACGACAAACCCCGAGGCGATCGCGCCAACCGGGGCAAGCGGGGCTACCTCGATGAGGTGGCCCCAAGGCATGCGGCTCGGCTCCGGCGCCTCTGGGGCTTTGAAGCTGGCCAACGACACGGGAACTACCGCCAATGACACCAGCACCGATGCCATCACGAACGCGCCTACCCCGGCGGGATCGGACGCTGCGTAGAGCATCTGCCCGGAAAACACCCCGGCGCCAACCACCGCCATGTAGGTAGCGAGCAACGTGCCACGCGACTCGTTGGTCGCTGCGCCGTTCAGCCAGGTCTCGGACACGACATACAGGCCGGCGATGCACAGCCCCGAGACGGCACGGAGCGCAAACCACGTGACGGCGTCCGGAGTGACCAGGTGAATCAGCAGTGCGCCCGAACCCAACGAGGCCAGGCCGGCGAACACCCGCACGTGCCCCACCCGCTCGATCGCCCCGGGGGTGGTCATCGAGCCGACCACGAACCCGACGTAGTAGCCGGACAACACGATGCCGATGACGGTCGGAGAGAAGCCGATCAGTCCGGCCCGGGTGCCGAGGAGGGTTGAGCTGAGCCCGTTGCCCACCATCAGCAGGGCCACGCCGATCAGAAGCGGGGCGGCGTTTCGCAGGGCGGCGTTCGTGCCCGTCGGGCTGGTGGTGGCGATGGCGGTCACGGCCCGATCCTGGCACTCGGGCGGGCCCGACGGGCCGACTGCCAGGCGTGGCCTGGGCCAACACCCGACCAAACTCGGCGCTGACCGGCCCGTACGTTGGTCCGATGTCACGCTCCCGGTTCAGATTCCTCGGCCTGTTTGTTCTCGTTGCGCTCGTCGGCGCGGCCTGCGGCGACTCAGGCGACGCGAGCTCCGGGGATACAGCCTCCGGTGACAGCGCCAACGGGGCTGCGGCCGCAACCAGCGGCGAGCGAATCGACACCGGCGCCGGCGAGGCAGTCCTCTGGGGCGACGGCAGCTACGGGGTGGTGCTCGCCCACGGTGCGGCGTTCGACGCTGCGAGCTGGGAGGACCAGGCCACGGCGATCGCCGCCCAGGACGCCACCGTTGTTGCGGTCGAGGACATCAGCCCCGAGGGCATCGAGGCTGCGGTCACCTACCTCAACGAGGAGCGCAACATCGCCGACGTGGCGCTGCTCGGAGCGAGCGCAGGGGCCGGCGGGACGATGGGACTCGTTTCCCAGCAGCCCGACCTGCCCGATCAGATCATCTTGTTGTCGCCCAACTCGGTGGTCGACGGGCTGGGCGCCTCCCCGAAGCTGTTCATCGCCAGCGAGGACGAGCCGGTGGCCGACGTCTCCACCCAGATGGCAGACACCGCCGAGGGCGACGACAATGAGGCGATCATTCTGCCCGGGTCTGCTCACGCCCAGAACATCTTCGACACCGACCAGGCCGAGCCCACCATGACAGCCATCCTCGACCGGCTGAACGAGTTCGCCAACTGACCCCCCCTCCACGGTTCGGTGACGCCCGCCAGCTCCGGAGCACTGCCAGCTCCGGAAGCACTGCCAACTCGGGAGTGCAGGTGACCGTCTGGGCGCGCTGTGGGCTCCCCGGTTCGGGCAGGGTGGGGGTGCTGCCGGCAACTCGGGAGTGCAGGTGACCGTCAGACCGCGCTGTGGGCTCCCCGGTTCGGGGGTGTTGGTGAACTCGGACGGTCCCCGTTACGAGCCCAGCGCTCGGTCGAGCGCGCCGACGATCTCGTCCCTAGGCACGCCGATGGAGCGGGCGCCGTCGACGTAGGTGCGAACCAGTTCCTCGAGGCGCTGCGTTCGGGCGTCGGGCACCACGTCGGTCGCTTGGTCGCGCACGAACGTGCCCCGCCGACCCCGGGACTCGAGCACGCCGTCGGCCAGTAGCTCACGGTAGGCCCGGGCAACGGTGTTGTTTGCCAGCCCCAGGTCGCCTGCCAGCTGACGGATCGTCGGCAGCCGGGTGCCAGGTGGCAGCGCACCGGTGGCGATGGCATCCAGTATCTGGCTGCGCACCTGGGCATAGGGCGGAATCTCCGCTGCCGCATCGACGGTGATGATCATGCGCCGACCGATTTCGTGGTCGGATCCGGGTGGGTCTTCGGTGCGAGCTGTAGCGGCCGTCGCCACGTCGGTGCCCACGGTTGTTGAGTGATGATGGCGGCGAAGACGATGTAGGTGAGTCCTCCGACGATCACCATCGCCGGCAACCCCACCCAGGCCCGTTGCCCTGAACCCAACGAGACTCGAATCGCCGAACCGAGCGTGATGAGCGACATCATGATGGCCGAGGCGACGGCTGCCGTGGCGCCGGTGGACCGCAGCGCGTCGTCGGCCGCCCTCCTGGTGGCGCTTCCGGTCATTTGGGGTTGGCGCCCGATCACCCGAAGCGCCACCTCGGCCAGCGCGGCGACCGCCACTGCAGTCAACAGTTGGGGGACCTGCGCCCGCACCGACAACGCATACATGGGTGGAAACGCTTTGGCCAGCCCGAAGAGGATAATGGCAGTGGACAGCACGAGCCACGGAGCCAGCCGGGCTCGGGGTTGGGCGTATCGGGACGGTAAACGGGGGGATAGCTCGGCGGCACGGACGTTGCCTGGCTTTTCCGGCTGTGAGACGGCGGCCAACATGGAGCCGAGCATGTACCCGGTGAGCGGAATCCAGGCGGCGCCGTCAATCCAACCGGGAAGGGGCTTCGTCAGGATCGTGGGAAGGGCGAAGATCCACCAGAAGGGGAGGCTGACCAGGGACCGGTAGCGACGCGCTCGACCGAGTCGGTCCCGGATCATGTCGTCGTTGTGCGTGGTGATCGTGACCTGCGCCTGCGTGGCCCAGCGGGTCATCTGCTTCCAGGTCGGGCTTCGAAACGCCAGGACGAGCAGGACTCCGGGCACCAGGATGCCGGGAACTGCGAACCAGAACAGGGAGGCAACGTCGGTGTCCATCGTGCTCCTTCGCTGGTCCCTTAGGGTCGTTCGCTCAATGTATCAAATGTGGCGATACAAACAAGACGGCATATCGGTCGGCCGGCCTAGCGCCAGCATGCGTCCCCGGCAACTCGGGAGTGCAGATGACCGTCTGGGCGCGCTTTGGGCTCCCCGGTTCGGGCAGGGTGGGGGTGCTGCCGGCAACTCGGGAGTGGAAACGACCGTCTGAGCGCGCTTTGGGCTCCCCGGTTCGGGCAGGGTGGGGGTGCTGCCGGCAACTCGGGAGTGGAAACGACCGTCTGAGCGCGCTTTGGGCTCCCGACTTCGGGGGTGGGGGGTGGGGTGGGGTGGGGTGGTGGTAAGGGTGTTCTAGGGCTCGATGATGTTTGCGGTCTGGAACACGTCGAGGGCCGAAAGGAACTCGGCGGCGACCGCGGCGTCGCCGGACTCGATCGTGATCGTGCCGTCGTCGACCAGCGGGCCGAAGCGCTCGGCCTCGTCGGTGATCGTCACCATCGTCGCCCGATCGAGGCCGACGACCACGTCCACCGCTGGGACGCCGGCGCCGCCCGGCACGGCATCGAGGGGGAGACGCCGCTGCGAGATGGCGTGGTTGCTCACCTCGATCAGCTGCGTCTCGTCCAGGTCGGTCAACCGCCACAGGATTGAGGCTCGATCCCGAAACCTGGCCGGGTTGAAGCGGACGCCCATCGCATCGATCAGCAGGTCGCCGGTCATCGCCCGGGCCATCGCCGGCTGGCGGGCACGGCCGAGCTGGAGCGAGCCGTGGCGCAGTTCGAAGGCTCCCCACAGGTAGGCGTTGCGCCAGGTGGCCGACTCGGACTGGTAGCCCAGCTGCTCCATCGCGTCGGCGGACAGCCGCCGCGCCTCGGCGTTGGCGGGATCGTCGAAGACCACGTGGTTGAGCACCTGGGCCACCCAGCGGTACTCGCCCTCCGAGTAGGCCCGACGGGCACCCGCGATCACATTGTCGGCGCCGCCCATCATCTCGACGTAGCGACCAGCGGCCTCGACCGGGGGCAGCGGGTGCAGGTTGGCCGGGTTGCCGTCGTACCAACCCAGGTAGCGGTTGTACACCGAGCGCACGTTGTGGCTGACCGTGCCGTAGTAGCCCTGCACGTGGCTCTGGTGGGAGAAGCACTCGGGCAGGCTGAGTTCGTCGGCGATCTCGTCGGGGGTGTGGCCGTGGTTGGCCAAGCGCAGCGTCTGGTCGTGCATCCAGCGGTAGACGTCGCGTTGCAGGGCGATGAACGCGCGGGCGTCGTCGCCGCCGAAGCGTGGCCAGTGGTGGCTGGCGAAGCAGATGTCGGTGTGGTCGCCCCACATCACCAGCGCCTCCTGGAGGTATTTGCTCCAGGCGAGCGCGTCTCGGGTTTGGGCGCCGCGGATCGGATACAGGTTGTGCAGGTTGTGGGTGCAGTTCTCGGCCAGGCACAAGAGCGACTTGTCGGGGAAGAAGAAGTTCATTTCCGCTGGCGCCTCGGCGTCGGGGGTGTTCTGGAACACGATGCGGATACCGTCGACGTTGAGCTCCTCGCCGGTGGCGGCGATCGTCTCGGTGGGGGCCAACAGGTTGGAGGCCCCGAGGGGGAGCGCCTGACCCAACCCGGCGTCCACCTGGCCCCGGGGGCCCGGGGCCAGTAGCGGACCGAACTGGTACAGCGCCCGGCGCGACATGATCGGCCCGGCGTGGCCGTTCTCCTTCACCGCCTCCTCGAGGAACCCGTCGGGGGCGATGATGCGCACGTCGCCGGCGTTGACCGCGTCCTCCGTGGTGACGCCGAGCACGCCGCCGAAGTGGTCGACGTGGCTGTGGGTGTAGATCACAGCGGACACCGGTCGCTCGCCCAGCGTGTCGTTGGCGAGGGCCAGGCAGGCGGTGGCAGTGGCCTCGGTGGTGAGCGGGTCGATGATCAGCCAGCCGGAGTCGGCCGCCATGAAGGTGATGTTGGAGATGTCGTAGCCGCGCGCCTGCCACACTCCGTCGGCCACCTCGAACAGGCCGTGATTGGAGTTGAGGCGGCCCTGGCGCCACAGGCCAGGATGCACGGTCGCAGGCGGCGCCTCATCGGTGCGCAGAAAGTCGTGGCTGGCGACGTCCCACACGGCATTGCCGTCCTGTTCGACCCGGCCGCCGGGCAGCTGCGCCACCAGGCCGCGCCGAGCGGCTGCGAAGTCGACCTCGTCGTCGAAGTTGACGACGGCGGCGGAGTTGGCCGCCTCGGTGAACCCGCTGGCCGGGTGCGGATCGAGATCGCTCACGTGGTTTCCCCCCTTGGTGGGTACCCCGAGGGGAGGGTAGCGGCCCGGCCGTTCGCTTAGCGCTGCGTTTTGGTGCGCCCCGGAGCGACCGACTTGGTGCCGGCCGCCTTCCTGGCGTTCACCGCCTGCCAGATGGCGGTGACGATGAGGGCGCCGACCAGCGAACCGATCAGCCCGCTCGGGCCGAGCTTGAGCCCGTCGCCGTTGATCAGGTTGATGATCAGGCCGCCGATGAACGATCCGGCGATGCCGGCGACGAAGGCCATCGTCCAGTCGACCTGGCCGCCTTCGCGTCCGAGGATGAACTGCGCCGCAGCGCCGACGACCATGCCTGTGATGATGATTCCGATGAGGAGCACCCGGACACGCTACCGGCTCAGCCTCCTCGTCGGGGAGAGCGGCCGAAGGTGGTGCGCCATTCTCGACAGGTCGGCCGACCTGCGGGCGGTCAGCTCAGGATCAGATCGACCGCAACCACCACGCTGACGGCGGTGAACGCAACCGTGGTCCACCCGACCGCTCGGGCCGCACCCGGGTGGACCACTCGGTCCCCGCCGTGTTCGATCGGGCCGTGCAGGTGGCGGTAATGGAACCCGGCCCAGACGAGCACCGCCGAACCGATCACGGTCTGAACCAGCCCGGCCAGAGCGATCGCCCAGTGCCCGCCCTTCGATCCGGCTCGTGCCAGCACAACGCCGAGCAGCAGCATCGAGATGGCGGTGCGCTCCCAGGCCAGGGCGTTCCGCTCGGGCTGAAGCCCCGGCTTGTCCAGTTCGGGGGCGAGCCGCGGTTTCTGGCTCACAGCTTGCCCACGATGACGAGCACGCTGGCAGCGATCGCCACCAGCGCCGTGCCGATCGTCATCACCTGGGGGAGGATCGATGGGGGCAGCGGCCGCTCGAGGCGAATCGATCGTTCGTTGGCCGACCAGCGCCGATACGAGGTGGCGGCGGTGATGAAGCTGAGGCCGAGCAACATGAGGCCCAATAACTCCTGGCCGTAGAATGTATCGATCACCGTGATCGTTCCCAGCCCGCCGGCCGCCAGTGCGAGGGCCGTGCGGATCCAGGCGAGGTACGTGCGCTCGTTGGCCAGCGTGAACCTGTAGTCGGGTTCGGATCCCACCAGCCTGGGGTCGGTTCCGAAGCTGTTGGTGATCGCCTGGCGGGTGGGTCCGACCCGCCGGCGAGGCCGGGATGGTGCTGGGGTCGTCATTGCGCCCGACGCTACCCGGCCACGTCGTAGGTTGGTGTTTATGGGGACCTCCGAGTTCGATGGCGGCGGCGGCGGCGACGCCGACGACGCTGCGCCCAGCCGCGATGACCGTGACCTTGGAGGGGACACGGCGCGCCGAGATGGCGCAGCGCCCCGAGATGGCGCGGAGCCCCCGGATGCGATGGCGGCTCGGCGCAACGCGATGGTGCAGCGCCAACTGGTGGATCGAGGGCTCGTCGACCAGCGCGTGCTCAAAGCGATGGGTGAGGTGCCCCGGGAGCGCTTCGTGCCGAGGAACCTGCGCCGCCGGTCCTACGACGACGGTCCGCTGCCGATCGCCGAGGGCCAGACGATCTCTCAGCCCTTCATCGTGGCGGCGATGACCGAGAGCGCCCAGGTGGCCCCGTCCGATCGTGCCCTGGAGATCGGCACCGGCTCGGGGTACGGGGCCGCGGTGCTCAGCCGGGTGGCCGCCGACGTGGTGAGCGTCGAGCGCCATGGCCTGCTGGCGAAGAGCGCTGCGGACCTACTGGCTTCGCTCGGCTACGACAACGTCACGGTGGTGACCGACGACGGGTCACTCGGGTACGCCGACGGGGCGCCCTACGACGTCATCATCGTCACGGCGGCCGGACCGAGCGTGCCCGACGCCCTCCTCGAGCAGCTGGCCGACGGCGGCCGGCTGGTGATGCCGGTCGAGCGGGAGCCTGGCGACCAGCGGCTGGTGCAGGTCACCCGACACGGCGATGAGTTGGTGGAGGCAGACCTGGGGGCGGTGCGCTTCGTGCCGTTGATCGGTGATCAGGGGTGGCCCGACCAGGGTGGTCAGCGCTGATCGGCGCCGGGATGTGCCGGGACACGTTCCTCCGGGGCCGAAGCGGACGAGGGGGTTCCTCACCCGCATCGCTCGAACCGTGCAACGCATCGGTGACGAGGGCCGCATTCTCCATTGTCGATCTGTAGAACGAACACATCCGAGCGTCCTCACAGCGATGGGCGCGGCAGCGCCGGCGTTTAACCTGTCCTGATGGCGGGCATTGGGCAGGAACCGATGGCGGCCGAAGCCGACCAGCGAGGCATGAAGGAATGACATGAGCGAACACAAGAAGACCTCACCACTTGATCCGGCCGCTGTGCTGGGTGAACACGACGATCGGGTGTTCGGGATTATCGATAACCCCGACGTCGACGTTCCCGAGCTGATGTCCAAACTGGCCGACCTCGACGTCGACCCCGAACTGGTTCACGTCTATCAAGGACAAAAGGGACTGGAACAGTTGTCTCCCGGCTTTGACGGCGCTGACGGTGGCGTTGGTGTTGGTGGTGGCGGTGGCGTGCTGCGGGGCATCAAGCGCGCCATCCAGAGCCTCGGCGAGGAAGGTCGGTACGTCGAACGGATTCAGGAGGAACTGAAGGCGGGCCATGGTCTGGTCACGGTCTCGGTTGGCGAGAACAACCGGTCTCGGGTCATCGCAGCGATGAAGGAGCAGGGCGCTCACCACATGTACCGATACGGCAAACTGACGATCATCGATCTCTGAGAACGGACGCAACTATGAACGCATGGGCCTGGGTCATCGTCGCCGTGGTGGTCGCCATCATTTTGATCATTGCGGTGCTGATGATCCTCCGTTCGCGCCGACGGGGTTCGGTGTTGGCCGCCTCCGCAAGCAAGGGGGAACGGCGATGACGCACCTGCTGAGGGCGGGCGATCTGATCGGACTCCCGGTGGTGTCGATCGCCACCGGCGAGGACCTCGCCGAAGTTCGAGACGTCATCTACGACGGCAGCGAACACCGGCTGCTCGGGTTCACGCTGAACAAGCGAGGAATGTTTGCGGGACGCCTCAAGGAGGTGCTCACCGCCGAGTCGGTCACCGGCATCGGTGCCGATGCGCTGATGATCGATGACACGACGGCGATCGACGAGGCGGCAGCCGACGAGGAGTCGCTTCGCCATCTCAAGGCGGCCAAGCCGGTCGTCGGCAACCGGGTGGTGTCCTCCGACGGCAATGCCCTGGGCGAGGTCGTCGGTGTGGTGTTGAGCACCGGGCGCCGGCCGGAGGCGGTGGGCTACGAGGTGAGCGCACCCGACTTGGACGGCACCGCCTTCGTGCCGATCAGCGACCAGATGGCGCTGTCGGGCGACAACCTGTTGGTCCCGGTGGAATCGACCGAGTTCATACGCAACGACCTGGCCGGCTTCGGGGCGGCGGTGACGGAGTATCGAGAGCGGATGATGAACGCATCGCCCGTCACCGAACGTCCCACCGACGAGGGAGGCCCTCAGTGATCGATACCTTCAACGCGGCGGACAAGCGCACGGTGGTTGCCGGAGACTCGGCCGACAACATCGGCAAGATCCGTGGCTTCATCATCGACCCGGGTGCTAACCGGGTCGAAGCGGTGCACATCTCCGGTCGAGGAAAGAACGCCGACATCGTCGAGTGGGGTCGGCTTCGCTTCGGTGGCGACGCGGTGATCGTCGACTCCGAGGATGCCGTCGAGCGGGTGGATGAGGAACGCGAGGTGCTTGCGGTCAAGGGCAAGCTGGCGATCCGGGGCAGCCGGGTGCTGGACACGGCCGGTTTCGAGCTGGGCACCGTCGAGGATGTGAGCTTCGACAGCGACACCGGCCAGCTGATGACCGTGCGGACAACCACCGGCGAGGTGGATGCTGCGCGCCTGTGCTCCCTGGGCTCCTACGCGCTTGTGGTCGACGCCGAGGAGTAGTCCGACGGCCGACCGTGGCCAGGAAGCTTGCCGCCGACACGGCGACAAGCATCCAGCCGCTCACACCTTGTCGCTCACACGCTGGCGGTCGCGCCCGGGTTGACGAGCACGCAGCGGGTACCCGAGTAGATCGTCGGCAGACACTTGTTGCAGTGAACGCACAGGCCGTTGTGATGTTTGGGCTCGTCCCGCATCAGGTTGGGCAGGTCGGGCTGGCGCAGCAGCGCCCGGGCCATCGCCGTCATCTCGAACCCCTCGTCGAGCGCGTTCTCGATCGTGTCGCGCCGGTTGATGCCACCGAGCAGCACCAGCGGCATCGACAGGGCCTCACGGAACTGCCGGGCGAACGGCAGGAAGAAGGCTTCCTCGAAGGGCAGCTCGGGAAAGATCCTGCTGCCGAGCACCCGCAGACCCAGGCCGACCACCTTGGACTGGGTGGCGATGAACTCCTCCATCGGCACGTCACCCCGGAAGAAGTACATGCCGTTGAGCAGCGAGCTGCCGCCGGTGAGAACGAGTGCGTCGAGCTGACCGTCCTCCTCGAGCATCGATGCGAACTGCAGGGACTCCTCCAGCCACAGGCCCCTTTCGACGCCGTCGGCCATGTTGAACTTGGCGATCACCGCCACGCGGTCGTCGACAGCACCGCGCACGGCATCGATGATCTGGCGGATGAAGCGCAGCCGGTTCTCCAGGCTGCCGCCGTACCGGTCGGTGCGCTTGTTGAGGTTGGGGCTGAGGAAGGACGACGGCAGGTAATTGTGGCCGAGGTGGATCTCGACGGCGTCGAAGCCGGCGTTCTCGGCGACGGTGGCGGCGGCAGCGAACTGCGCTGTCACCTCGTCCAGCTGGGCCACGGTTGCGCCCTTGACGATGCTCATTGCCGGGTTGCTCCAGCGGGTGGAGGGGGCCAGGCTGTGGGCGCGGTTGGAGTGAACGTTGGCCACCATGCCGGCGTGACCGAGCTGAGCGGAGACGGCGGCCCCCTCTTCGTGCACAGCGTTGGTGAGCCGCTCGAGGTCGGCGGTGACCTCGGGGCGCATCACCAACGTGTTGCGATGCACCCGGCCGCCCATCGAGACCGAGCAGTACGCCACCGTCGACATGGCGGCGCCGCCGGCGGCCACCTGACGATGGAACTCGATCAGCTCGTCGGTCACGGCCCCACGGGGCATGACCCCCTCGAAGGTGGCCGCCTTGATGATGCGGTTGCGCAGGCGGATCGGCCCGAGCTGGTAGGGATCGAACGGGCTCGGCGTCGGATCGGGCGCAGTGCCGGTGGTCGAGGGTGCGGTCGAGGGTGATGTCATCGGCTCAGCCTTCCAGGTGGACTCGGTCGCCTACTGCGATCGTGCCAGGGTTGACGACCTGAAGGTACAGGCCGAGGTGGTTGGGATGGTCGGGGTTGAGTTCGTTCATGGCGGCGAACAGCCCCGGTTGACGGGCCAACCCATCGGGTTGGGCCCGCAGCGGCATGGCACAGCGTACGGTTGGTGACCCGACCGACAACACCGCGGTGCCCACCCTCAGGCGGCGGTTCAGCCAGGCCTGTTCCCCAAAGGGCTCGATGTGGTCGGCGACGTCGACGACCAGGTTGGGGCGGAACCGCCGCACGTCCCAGTTGAGGTCGGGCCGGGCTTCGGCGCAGCCGGCCAGGGTGGCCGAGCTGATCAGGTGGACGGCTGCCAGGTCGAGGAACGTCCCCGGCGGGGTGGGGATCTCAAAATATTCGGCGTCGTCGTCGGGGGGATCGAAGGTCATCTCGTAGCCGGTGTCGGGTACCTCCCCGGCCCGGCACAGCTCGACCGGTCGGCCCAGCCAGTCCGACAGCACCCGGGAGGCATCCGGGGCGCCGATGTCAACCTGCCGTCCGTCGTCGAGGGTGATCGTATTGTCATCTGCGCTGGCATTGAGCAGGCGGCTGTACCGCTTGGCGGTCATCAGCTTGCCGGAGTCGCGATCGATGAGGCCCCAGGTGCGGTCACCGACCGCAGCGTCGACGGTGAACTCGAGGGAGTCCACCTCGAGGCCCTGCATCGACTTGACCGGGGCGCGGAAGCAGGAGGTGACGGTGGCGACGACGTCGGTCATCGTCCGAGTTCATCACATGGGGCGGGCCGAGGGGGACGCTGCGCCCACGCTCGTCGATGCGGAACGTTCACTCGGACGGGTGCCCCGCCGTCCGGTTGGGTACCGTGCCCGGGATGGACGCTCAGCAACCTTTGACCTCGGTCGTCACCCGTCTGCGCGAGGCAGGGTGGTGGTCGTGGTTGGCGACGGCGGTCGTGTTTGGTTCTGCGGGCGGGCGTCGGGGACGGCGGGCCGCACTGCGGGGGCTGCTCGCCGTCGCCGGCTCACGTGGCATGGTCCGGGCCATCACGGTCCTGACCCACCGGGGCGAACGCGCCGGGGACGCACGCTCGATGGGGGCGCGTTCGGCCGCCCTGGCGCTGCTCCCCGGTGGACGCTCGGCCGACGCCGGTTGGTCCCAACCCTCCGCCGAAGCGGCGTCCGCCGCCGCCTTCGTCACCGCTGCTGCGCTGGAATCGGCTCCGTGGACCGCCGTCGCCTCGGTCGTCGGCCTGGTGGGCACCTGGGACCTGCCGGAGCGTCAGGGCGCGCGCCCGGTCACCGTTGGCGCAGCGGTCGGAGCGGCTGCGGCGGTCGCCACCCTGCGATGGTGGCCCCGCATCGACACGTCGCCGGCCGAGGCACCCCCGGCGCCGGAGCGTTTTGCGGGCGAACTTGGGCCGGAGGGTGAAGGGCTTGCCGTCGTCGTCAACCCCGGTTCAGGCGGAGGCGGCGATGAGGCCGAGGGCCAGATCGAGGAGATTCGCCAGGGGCTGCCCGGGGCCACCATCGTCAGGTTTGAGGACGGCGACGACCTGTTGGAGCTGCTCGACGGTGCGACGGAGACGGCCAAGGCACTGGGCGTACTCGGTGGCGACGGCAGCATCAACGCAGCGGCCGAGGTGGCGTTGGCCCACGGGATTGCGCTGGCGGTATTTCCCGGCGGGACCCTGAACCACTTCGCACGTGACCTGGGCGTCGACACGATCGCCGAGGCGGTTGATGCGGTGCTCGAAGGCACGGTTGTGGAGGTGGATACCGCCTTGATCGCCGACCGTCCGTTTCTCAACACCGCCAGCCTGGGCAGCTACTCGGAGCTGGTGGTGGCCCGGGAGAAGCTGGAGGATCGCATCGGCAAGTGGCCGGCCATGCTCGTGGCGATGGTGAAGGTGCTCCGGCACTCCACCCCGACGAAAATCGTCATGGACGGCAAGCCCCGCCGGGTGTGGATGATCTTCCTCGGCAACTGTGCCTACGACCCGCCCGGTTT
>CXWK01002418.1_pt1 | contig 13467 bp, 8 predicted proteins | sample 590851 | NCBI WGS metagenome assembly CXWK01 (sample SAMEA3498364, study PRJEB10139) | wastewater metagenome | biome: wastewater treatment plant; material: activated sludge | place: Denmark | collected 2014-08-01
AAGGCGGCAAAGTTGAAAACGCGGAGTCGCAAGTTGGAGCTGCTGCGGCTCGCCGTTGATGCCCTCGAGCGGGGACGTTCGATGGGAGTTGGAGGTGGTCACGAGTTCCAATCCCTCCAGACGCAGCTAGCGATAGGAATCGCTACTGTCTAGGCTCTGGAACCCGATGGCTGACCGAGAGTTTCATGCGCCCGCATCCGTCTTCAGTTAGACTATCTGGACCACTCTGAGCGGATTGGCTTCGAGAGGTAACGAGAGTGACGGATCATCCCCTCCTGGCCGCTCAGGACGAACGTGGTGTTGCCGCTACAGTAGGCGTCGCTCTGCCACGATTTCCAGACGCCATCGGCTACCTGCTGGAACTGCGAGATGCCGTCAACGAGCCATGGTTTCACGCGCTTTGCGACGACGCCATCGCTTCGACCGGACAGCCACCCCAAACGGATCAACTGGTCCGAATTGGCGGCTTCTTCGACGGCACGGAACAGTACACTCCGGCGGCAGCCGCGCTTCAGCCAGCGCGCGCAACCACTGGTCCCGCGCCACCCTCCGCCTACCTTGAGGCGCTTTCCGGCTTCGATGCCTTCAAGAAGCTCGTGCCAGGACTCGCGGTCCGCTTTGAGCGCCAACTCACGCTAATCTTCGGGAAGAACGGGTCTGGCAAGTCGAGCATTTGCCAGGCACTGAAGGTTCTGGCGAACCCAGAACGACCGGCCGATCCCTTGCACAACGTCCGGGCTACCCACCCGACAACGCCATCCTTTTCGTACCAGTTCCGCGGCCAACCCGCCGCGACGAGGTGGACGCCAACGGCCGCCTTCGGCACTCACGCCGCCGACATCAAGTACTTCGACTCGACTGTGGCGATCAGGCACACATCAGGCACGCTTCAACCCGGTGCTGTGGTCGAGATAGCCGCGTTTCGGCTGGAGGTATTTGAATACGCACGCCAATTCTTGAACGCGTTCAAAGCGGCTGCGACAGGCCGTGTCACCGAAGCCGCAGGGCGCCTTCAGGGCGACATCGAAGCCGCAAAACAGCGTCTCGCAGGACGAGTCGACATCAGCGCCGCGCCGTTCAATCAGTGGGGCGCGGTCAGCTCGGATGCCTGCGCCGCATATCTTGCGGCACTCCCGGCATTCGACGATACGCGGGTGGCTCGCCTCGCCGAATGCGAGCGCTTGCATTCCCAGTACGCTGCCGCAGCCAGCGAAGAAGGCTTGAGGTCGCTCCGAGTGCAATACGCGCTGCTGGAGCAGCTCGCGGCCCAGTTGACCTCGCTGGCGACTTGGTGCAACTCCGCGAGACTCGCCGATCTCCAGGCAGCCGCAATACAAGCGACGCAGAAGCGAGCCGCGAGTACGGAGCTTGCGCGCAAGGCTTTCCCGACAGGTGTCACACATGAGCAGCATCAGGCGCTCATTGCCGCCGCCGCCGCGATGTATGACCTGTCAACATTCCAGGTTGGCGAACATGCATGTCCGCTGTGTAACCAGGCTATGACTGGCGACGCCCAGCGCCTGTTCATCGCCTATCACGGCTACCTAACATCCACACTTCAAGCAGAGCTTTCGGTCCTCGAGAGGACACTCCAAAGCGGCCGCGCCACACTGATTCGTATCGGCCAGTTCCGCCTTAACGACTATTCCGCCAGTCGTGATTCGCTTCCGGCCGGAACTTACGATGCGATCACCGCTGTGGTTGAAGCGATTGTCGGCGCTGTTCCTGCTGCGGATCAGCCGTTGTCGCACGGCGATACCACGCGGTATGCCCGCTCCGGTGAGCTTGCCGAACATCTCGCGACCATCCGAGCCGCCCAGACTGGGCTCAACGAGGCCATCACCACCGGCACGCGGAGCCGTCAGGAGTTGACCGATCGAATCAGCGCCATTCAGACGGAGATCACAACGTTAAGATCTCATGAGGCCGTTGCTGCTGACAAGGTTGAGCTCGCAGCACTCTGTGAACGTGCCAGGCGACTGACACCTGACCATCAGCGCGTGATGCGCTACGACTTTACGTCGAGGCTTCGCGCCATGACCAACAAGGGCAAAGAGGCGCATCGCGAGCTGGTACTCGCCACCCTTGAGCGACGGCTGAGCGACGAGTATCGAAGCCTCTGCGGCGCGACCTTGGAGCAGATGGGTGTCCGGCTGGCGAGCCGTGGCGACCAGCAGGACATCATCGTGACACCGCAGGTCGGCGAGTCGCCTGTCCATCGTGTGCTCAGTGAGGGCGAGCAGAAGGTCCACGCTCTTGCCGTCTTCATGTGCGAGGCAGCGACGGCGCCACATCGCGTGCTGGTGTTCGACGATCCGGCTACCAGTTTCGACTACAACTACGTGTCCAATTTCTGCGAGCGGCTTCGAAATCTTGTTCGAGGTCAGCCGCAGACACAGGTGATCGTGCTGACGCACAACTGGGACTTCTTCATCAATCTGCAAACGACGGTCAACCGGTCGCGCGGTCTGAACGCACGCATGTCCGTCCAGGTGCTTGAAGACTGTGCCACCGTGCGCGAGTACAGCGAACGCTGGGAAGAGCTGTCCAACGAACTCGCGCCGCTGCTGGCCGGGCCTGGCGAGCCGAGCGCCGATAAGAAGGAACGCATCGCAGGATTGATGCGCCGCCTGATCGAATGCCTCACCAACAAGCACGTGTTCAACGATCAACGGCACCAGTACAAGCCGAAGACCTTGCACGTCTCGGAGTTTCACGAGTTCACCAGAATTGTGCCGCTGGAGATCGCGGAGGCCGACACGCTCCGCGACATCTACGCGAATCTCAGTCCGCCGGAGCACGACGACCCTCGGAACTTCTACACATCGCGGTCAAGGACGCAGTTCGACGCCTGGCTCGGCCAGATCAACGCCATCAAGGCTGCGGTTGAGGCTCGCCGCCCCTGAATGCGGAGTCCCTGTGGGTCCCGATAACCTCATCGGCATCTGCGCGGACCTCCTGGGGCAGCGCTGCATGCGCGGGTTGAGCAGGCCAACTCAGTGGTCGTTGGTAGATTGCACCCCAAGAGCGCACTCGCTCCGGTGATGGGGATGGACTCGAGTTGCGAGAGCTGACCTTCCCCTGGATTGACGGACACCGGATTGACCGTATTTCTGGTGTCCGTCAAACCGGGGGAAGGTCAGTCGCGTAAAACCGTGCTAGACTGCGCCTATGAGGTTTTCAGGAGGGACAGGGACATCCCGCCCCCTTCGCCTGTACTGCCAAGTTGCGAAGGAACTTGTTGGACAGTTCAGATGCGGATTTTATTAGAAAAGGTCGTTGTTCACAGGACTGCAATGGTCGCTTTCCTACTATTCTATTGCCCCATGTCTGGAGGCTGTTGCATCGTCCAGAGAACCCTTGACGAGCAGCCTCCTCTCAGATAGGTTCCACAAGGCAATCCCATGTGGTTAGCAATCGCTCTAGTCGGTGGGCTGTGTCAGGATCTTCCTGCCCCGCAGGATGCGCCGGTGAGGAGTGCTCACCCAGACTGGGGGCCAGTGATCAGTTCACTATTCAAAGGTGTACGTAAACCGATTCTCGTTTACTGGAATGAGGAGCGACTTAGTTCTGGCAAGATTCCAGGAATTACTGTGCGCAACTTCAAGTTCGGAGCCTTCGGCCAGCATGCTGATGCGCAGATGTATGTGGCTTGCCAGTCGTCTACATTGCTTGATCTTGAACATTCACCATTCGATGACCATGAAGGCGCCGGGCTTGTCGGCATCTTTAAACCCAAATCCCGTGGCCTTATTCATTGGTACCGTGATTCAAACCGCGTGAGGTTGGTGCACTCGTCGGGGCCACATGATGTCAAGCCATATGGGCCCCTTTGGAAATGGGAGGAATTCTTAAACCGCGTTCTTCGCCATCATCGTGGAGTACCACTGGTCGAAGAGGACCTTGCGGCCAGTCGCATAGCGTCCTATCTCCTAGATCATTTTGCCTACCTCGACGTCAAATCCGACTGGGGTGTGTTTCGATCCAACTACGACCCCCAGATGCCTTCCTGGTTTATCTTTGCCAATTCAGGCAAGAATGCCGGAACGGTGATCTGGCTATTGGACATTATTGGTAAAGGGATTGTGTGCGATTTTGCGCTAGAAGTACATGAGCTGCTCTACCTCAGTGAAGACGCTGCAGTTCCTACACATTACGTTGAGGGTTATGGAGTTCCACCCGATTACTTGCGGAAGTCGGTTGTTCGCCTTCTTCAGCACGATATTCCACAACGTAGTGATGATTTGTGGAACTGCTTTACTGCCGGTCCGATCGTCAGGGTAGCAGACAACGTGAATGTCCATTTCGTTACGCCACAAGGCACCTTCCTGCGGCCGCCCAGCCATGATCCGAACTACATAGGACAGCAGCTTTCAGAAGAACACTCTAGGATCAAGTTGCTAGGCATAACGGCAGTCGGCCTTGGCGTGATCATCTTCGCGCTCGTTAGAGTACGAAGCAATTCCTCGAAGCCCAGAACATTGTCATGAACCGAATTCTGATCATGCTCGCAGTCGTCATGCTGATTGGAGGCATCGCGACATTTGCCAGCAGCCCTTTGCAAGGGCAACTGTGTAACCACCGGATGCCCGATGAGCCGATCAACTGCCAGGCCCACGAAGCTTGCACTCAAAGTGGTACGGGTTGTTCCGGAAACCCGACATGGAAAGCCTGTCACGGATGCCAAGACCGGCTCCGTGATCGGTGCACTGGCTGTGGTACCTGCGAAAACCTCTGCTATCAGCAGACATCCGCCGTGTACTGCCTGGATGCGGATGGTTGCGTAGATCCTAATGATCCCTGCGTCTGCGATGATGTGGACGAGAGCGCTACGTGCGGAGCTAATCCCCAGGCGATCACGACCATCCTATACGGACCCTGTTAGAGGGATGGCATTAACGATCGGAGGATTCCTACCACGCTGGGTATGTCATCATACAGGAGTGTGCATGGGATCCTCCAACTCCATACTCGTGCACCAGTCACTAACCATCAGCCATGTTCGCGAGGCCAACGATGTTGTTGGCCTCGCGATCCTGAGAAAGGTAATGAAATCCATCACAACCATCATCCTCCTACCGTGCTTTCTGCTTGGCTGTAAGGCTGACACGAACAGTGCAGCAAGTGGGAATGACCGCATCCTTGGATTACCCCATCGTATTGAACTTGGGACAATCTTCCCAGGCACTTCTGCTTGGATTAAGCTAACGGTGAGTAACACATCGAACAAGGAATTCTATCTCTTCGATACAACCACCTCTTGTGGCTGCATGCTGGCGAGGTTCTCGCCGAAGCTGCTGCATCCAGGTGACGAACTCCCTGTGGAGATCCTAATGGTACCTAAAGGGCGCAGGGGGCCAATCAGGGAGAAGGTTCGTTTCTTCTCGTCCAACGACACGCTTACGCAGCATGAAGTGATCATTCTTGCAACCAGCATCGGCGACGATCTGATTGTCCCAGGGGTGGAGTTCGATCTGTTTACTCCGGAATTGGGAACTTCACAACGCGTAAATATTGAGGTGACCGAGCAATTCTTCGAGCGCTATGCAGATACGATCGCTCGAGTGGAACCTCGGTTTCTGTGCGAGGATTCTGCGCTGCCCGTATATGTGGACGGCGTAGCATTTCCTGTAGTCGGAGGCCAGAGGTACTTGACCTTTATCGTTGGTATTGAGCCATGCTCTCGTCGAGGGCTATTCGATACCACTTTGCGACTGTTTCTCGAGCGTGCCTCTGATAATAGCTCAGGAGTTCACGTTGAATTCCCAATTCATGGAGCGTGTCTGCCATACTTGTATTCAGAACCCTCAGTATTAGATCTCTCTCGCTTGGCGGGAGACCACTTTGAGGTAACGGTTCGTTCCACGGAACAAGCGAACGTAACTTTCTCTACCGTGTCTGGAGCGGCCGGACCACTTCGGTGGAAGCTGGATACTTCGTCAAGCAAAATTGCCATCGAAGTGTTGCGAGATGAACTCGATGCGGGTGTGGAGTTAGAGGATATTCATATTCCGTTTCAGGTCGAGGACAGTACACTTGAACTTGTCGTGCCCGTCTTTCGGCAATCACAATGAGCGGCGCAATCTTCTGGCGACGCAATACTTGGTGGGTATTCCTCTGTGTGATGACCGCATGGTTAGTCATCTCCGTGGTGACCACTTCTGAGCACGCACCAACAGCTTCGAATGCGACCAGCACTTCTGATCAGACCTCTGCTGCCGGGACAAACGGCGCTGCGGTAATCCGTGCTAAGATTCCTGAGTCGCCGCCTGTGGTGAATGCTGCGGATCATCCAATCCATGGAAGATTTGTCGCGCGTAGCGGCTTGGGCGAGCAGTCCCAAGCGATATTTGACGCTAGGATTACAGTTTTGAAAGTTGAGAATCGAGGTAACCGCATTGTCGCGGAGTACAAGACCGACGGCAACGGTGAGTCGGCATTCGAATTGCAAGGAGGAATCTCGTTTCAGGTTGTCGCAGAGACACCTAGTGGCCGGCTCAACACCATGATGGAACTGCCAATTGAGCAGGCCGACTTTGATCGACTTTATGGTGGTGTTATTGTATTGGAGTTTTTTAGTGGCGATGCTGCCCTGCTATTCAAGGTCACAGACCCTTATTACACGGCATCAGCGGTTTCGATTCTCGCGAGTTATTCCAGCGTTCCAGAGCAGTTGCATTGGTTCCAGGAAGACGCCATTCTGTTGCGAAAGCACGATTCGGTCTACGCGTTCGAGTCAGTGAACGTGTCGGTGTTGGCCGGCATGGTCGTATATTGGGGTTGCTATGACGCCTTCGGTCGGATGGTTGCTTCAGGTTGCACGAACACGCCGTTGCTGCCGAATCAAACCAGTGATGTGGGGGTAGCCTTACCGGCTTCGGAATGTCGACGTCTTACACTCTTGCCTAGCTTTCCTCCTGAATGGGACCGCCCGTCAATTCAAGCATGGCTCCTGAACGCCCGGGGGCAACGCATCCTAGCAGTGAATGACATTGCTGAACCGAGGTTCACAATTGATTTACCGGTAGGTTTTGAGGGACTCTTAGTCCCAACCGATCCGCGAATTGTGCGTCTCCCTATTGCCATTCCAAGTGGTCATGAGGATCTTGAATTGCCTTGGAAGCTCGACGCCGCCGGAAGCGTTCGCGTACCCGCGCATGTGTTCTCAGTTGACGAACGCGGGATGATGAGCGCAGTAGTCTTTTTGCCATTCTCGACAGAGCCATTTTTAGGAATGGTGACGCCAGCTCCGGGTGGCGAGTATTATGAAATTCTTGGCGGCTGGTTGGACACTCCTCAGATCCTCGTTATTGGGCGGCATGTCTTTCGGGCCGCAGTCGAACCTGGCGCGATCGTAACTTACCCAAGCACCGGTGTGGAGCTGTTGGGCACCGGAAAGGGAATTCAGACGCAGTTCTTTTTTGATCTTGGATTTTATCCAGTCGCGCCAATTACAGTGTTGGCCAGGAGTCGCGACCAGACAATCAATTCACAAGTCATTGCTGCAGGTTACGGGCTTCGTACATTCAGTGCGTCCATGGTCCTTCCTGCTATTCCGATACGACTCGAAATCTGGGTCGACAGCGAAGAGGTTTGGAGCATGGAATTCCCTTCACCGAAAGATATTCCATTTCGGCTTCCGGTCAGGTGAATAGTATCCGTCCGGCCAAGTTCCCCGTAGACCTCGCTTCCTGGATTTGATCTCATGTCCCGTATGGTGTAAATATTCGGCCGAGTTCTAAGTCCGCTTCCTGTCCCTCCCGAAAACCTCATCGGGCTGCGAATATGGCGACAGGTTTGAGTTTCGAGTGCACGAAGCCGCGATCAACGTGCAGTTCAGGACGCCGGCGGACACCTGTGGCTCCTGAAAACTCGTATGGGGCAAATATTCAGCCGGATGTAAGTCCTACCTCCCAGAAGACTTAGGCCCGGTCAAGATCAGCCCAGGAGAGCCGAGCTCCTTCCCTTCCAGGTGCTCCTGCTGGCGGTCTCGGGCTGGAGGCACCGGGAGCAGCAGGGGGTAATAGCCTACCTGTTGGAGTAGCACCGGGTGCTGCGAGAGCAGATCGGGGAACGGCGGGGCCCTGCGTGATTCGGAGCTCGGCTGAATATTTACATCTTGCGGGGAGGCGCGTCCGGTCGCTGAGCATCAGGCCGGAGAGCCAGCAGGAACGGCAGCGCTCGGGGCTAATTGGAGCGCGGCTGAATATTTGCACCCCATGACGTTCTGCGCAGGACCATTCGGAGATTGCCCAATTTCCTAGGTTACGCCGGAAGCTGCGTATCGACAGGTAGGAGTTCCGGAGGTGCGCTGTCTGGGAGCTGTTGCGAACTTCGCTCGATCTGCTTCCGGGACCCGAACACAGAGTAGAGGACCGGCAGGACGACCAACGTCAGCAGGGTTGACGACACCACGCCTCCGATCACGACGGTTGCGAGTGGACGTTGAACCTCTGCACCCATCCCAGTGTTGATGGCCATGGGGAGAAAGCCGAGGCTGGCGACCAAGGACGTCATGAGAACGGGCCTCAGCCTGCGGAGCGCCGCTTCCCGGATCGAGTGCATCAGGTCGTGGCCCTCAGCGAGGAGTTGCCGGATCGTCGAGACGAGCACCATGTCCCCGAGAACGGATACCCCCGAGAGCGCGACGAAGCCTACGCCGGCGGAGATGCTGAAGGGCAGGTCACGCATCCAGAGCGCCACGACGCCTCCCACAGCGGCAAACGGGACGCCCGTGAAGACGCGCGCTGCATCGGAAACGCGGCCGTACGTGAAGTAGAGCAGAACGAAGATCAACGCCAGCGCGAGAGGGACGACGATCATGAGCCGTTCTCGCGCACGCTCGTAGTGTTCGAACTGGCCGCCGTAGCGGATGTAATATCCTGCGGGTAGATCGAGCCGCTGATCCAATTCGCGCTTAGCATCGGCCACGAACGACCCTACGTCCCGGCCGCGAACGTTCGCCTGCACCACGATGCGACGCTTGCCCCACTCTCTGTTCACCGTGGCAGCACCCTCGTCGTGTTCCACGCTCGCGAGCTGGTGAAGCGGGATCCGGTCGCCGTTCTCGGCGACGATCAGTACGTTCGAGAAGGCCTCGGCATCGGTCCGGTAACGATCCTCAAGGCGGATCGCTATCGGGAATCTGCGCTCTCCTTCCTGGAGCTCGCCGACCTCGATCCCACCAAGTGCTTCGACGAGCGCCAGGACCTCTCGCGCCGCAATTCCATGTCGTGCGATAGCATCGCGGTCGACGACGACGCGCAGGATGGGCTGTCCCGTCACCTGCTCGGTGTAGAGATCGGCGGCTCCAGGGATGCCCTCCAGGATCGCGCTGACTTCAGCCGCCTTCTCCGCAAGGATCGTCAAGTCATCCCCAAAGACTTTGACCCCGACGTCGGTTCGGATGCCAGCGACCATCTCGTTGACGCGCATTTCGATCGGTTGCGTGAGGATCGCGCGCATTCCGGGCAAGCCGGAGACTCGCTCTTGCATCAAAGCGACGAGTTCCGTCTGCGTGGTAGCACGCCTCCAGCGCTCCCTCGGCTTGAGGGTGATGAACACGTCAGAGAGCTCGAGGCCCATAGGGTCCGTCGCGACCTCGGCGGTACCTGTACGAGTCCAGATGCGCTCGATCTCGTCAGGAAACGCTTCCAGCAACGCTCGTTCGATATGGGTGCCGTAGCGTACGGACTCGTCCGCCGATACCCCGGAGAGGCGTACGGTGTTGATGACGATCGTGCCCTCGTCGAGACGTGGCACGAACTCGCTGCCGAGCCTACTCGCAAGAAGAGCCGCGCCTGCGACCGCCAGGAAGGCGCCGATGAGCACGGCCGCCCGCCAGCGCAAGGCGAAGTCCAGCACCGGACGGTATAGGCGCTTGAGACCACGAACGAGCAGGTTGTCGCGATGCTCGCGCTTCTTGGGGAGGAAAAGGCTTGTCAAAACTGGCAGCAAGGTGAGCGAGAGGAGCATCGAACCAAGAAGCGCAAAGATCACCGTCAGCGCCATCGGTTTGAACAGCTTTCCCTCCATACCTTCGAGCGCGAGGATAGGAACGTAGACGATCATGATGATCAGCTCGCCGAACATCGTCGGACCCCGAACCTCGATGGCCGCATCGCGAACGATCTCGACCCGACTGCGGCCTCCGCGCGCGAGCCCGAGCCGACGCTCCGCGTTCTCGACCTGGATCACCGAGCTGTCGACGATCAGGCCGAAGTCGATCGCCCCCAGGCTCATGAGACTGCCCGCAATTCCGGCTCGCGCCATGAGGTCGAACGCGAAGAGCATGGAGAGCGGAATCGCAGACGCGACGACCAATCCCGCTCGCAGGTTGCCGAGGAATACGAAGAGCACCGCGATCACGAGGATCGCGCCTTCGAAGAGGTTGGTGCGTACGGTGTGAAGGACGCGATCGACAAGCTCCGTGCGTTCGTATACGGCCTCGACGTGAATCGACTCCGGCAGCGACTTTTCAACCTCGGCAAGCCGAAGCGAGAGGGCGCGCGTCACCTCGTGACTGTTCTCGCCCATCAGCATGAAGCCCAGGCCCAGCACGGCTTCGCCGCGACCGTCGGCGGTCACTGCGCCTCTGCGGATTTCGCGGCCATCAACCACGCGAGCTACGTCGCGGACTCGGATCGGGACGCCGCGTTCTGCTGAGATGACGATGGCCTCGATGTCGGCCGCCTTCGCGACGATGCCCACTCCCTGGACGAGGGAAGAATCTCCCGCTCCATCGAGGGTTCCTCCGCCGACATTGCGGTTGTCCCGTTCGATCGCCTCCACGAGATCGGAGAGGCTCAGGCCTCGCTTGTCGAGCTCGACCGGATCGACGAGCACCTGGAACTGTCGTTCGTCGCCGCCCCACGCATTCACTTCTGCCACGCCGGGCACGGCGCGGAGCTGGGGGCGAATGATCCAGTCATGCGCGGTGCGAACTTCCGAGAGAGAAGCGTCTTCGCTTGTCACGAGGTAATGGAACACTTCGCCCAGTCCCGTGGCGACAGGCCCCATCCGAGGCCGCTCGATTCCGGCCGGGAGCTCGACCTCGGCGATCCGCTCGCCGACGACCTGGCGGGCAAGCCAGATGTCGGTCCCGTCCTCGAAGGTCACCGTGACCTGGGATAGCCCGAAGCGCGAAAGGGATCGAACCTCCGCAAGTCCCGGCAGGCCACCGATCGCTTGCTCAACGAGAGCCGTTGCCTGGCGCTCGATCTCGAGCGGCGAGAGTGCGGGCGCGACCGTGTTGATCTGGACCTGGACAGGCGTCGTGTCAGGAAAGGCATCCATCGGCAAGTCGCGGAAGGCAAGGATCCCAGCAAGGGCGATCCCGGCCCAGGCGATGATGACAACGAGCCGATGGCGGAGCGAAAGCTCTATGATTTTCGAGAGCATTGAGCGTTCATTCCTCAGCGCAGCAGCCTGCGCCGATCTGGCCCTTCAGCGTCTCGGTCTTGAGCAAGAAGCTGCCGGCAACGACCACGCGCTCGCCCGGCCGGACTCCCTTCGCCAACTCGACGAGATCTCCACGCCTGACGGTGTCGCCCACGCGCCGCGCCTCGTACTCGCCCGGCGCAAGCTCGACGAAGACGAGCTGAGTGCCCTTCGCCGCTTGAACAGCGCCGCGGGGTACGAGCACCCTCGCGTGTTTCTCCCCGAGCAGAATGCGTGCATGAACGAAGAGGTTCGCGCGAAGGAGGCCCTCGGGGTTCTCGAGGCGTACTCGAGCTCGTGCCGTGCGGGTGTGCGAATCGATCTCGGGAGCGATGAAGTCGATGATGCCTCTGAACTCCCGATCACCGAGCACGTCCGCGCTGATGAGCGCTACCTGACCCGGCTGGACGCGAAGCAGCTCGGCCTCTGGCACATCGAGCTCGGCCCACATCGTCTGGGTATCGACGATTTCGCAGAGCACCTCCTCGGAGCTCGCCATGCGGCCGACCGTGCAAGTCAGCCGAATACAGGTGCCTGCGAGCGGCGCCGTCAGCACAAAGCCGCTTCCGCCGGCCGGATCGACTCCGACCATGCCGAGGGCAGCTTGTGCCGCCGCCTTCTCAGCCAGCGCGGTGTCGAGCTCGAGCTGGGCTGCCTGGAGGTCCCTCTGAGCAGCCATGCCCTTCTCGAAGAGCGCCGTCGCTCGCTCGTGCGCGGCTTCCGCGACTTTAATCCGTGACGAAGCCGCAATCAGCTTGGCCTGTTCGGCACCGATCTCGGCGCTCTCAATGCGGATCAGCGGCGCACCTTTCTCGACGCGCTCACCGACCTTGACAAGGATTTCACGCACGAGACCGCGCGCCCGGGCATTGACCTCCGCGCGTTTAGTCGCGTCGTAGGCGATCGTGCCGAGCACATGGAGTTCACTCGTAGTCTCCGCCTCGGAGGCGGGCACCGTCTCGATACCGGCCAAGCGAGCCGTGTCGGCTGATACGAGCTTCACCTTGGTCCCGTCCGGGGGGGCGCCATCCTCCTCGGCCATCACGGGGCGGCCGCCGAGCTCCGGGCGGCAGGTGGGACAGAACGACTCGGGGAAGCCGTGCTCCGCGCACCAGTCGCCCTTGTCCTGGAAGATGAGCGCGAGTTTCGGGTTGCACTTCGTGCAGACGGCCTCAGCTACGCCATGCTCCACGCAGAAGGCATTCGCCGCCGGCGGCGTAGCTGCCTCCTCGGATTGAGTATCGGCGGGGCTGCCTCGATTGCAGCCGGCGAGGGCGAGAGCGCACAGGACAACGCTCGGGAACCGAACTCTCCTTTCCCTGCGGACGCCAGGAGAGCGACCGATCGACGGAGGAATGTTCATGGCGACCTTCACTTCTTCGGGGGCCGGGTCATCTTGCGGCTGGAATCGCACTGGACGCAGTGCGATTCGGGGAGACCGTGCTCCGGGCACCAGTCGCCGGTTGCCTTAAAGGCTGCGGCGAGCTCCGAATCGCAGAGCGTGCACTTCGACTCGGGCACTGAATGCTCTCCGCACCAGTCCTCGTAGGAGCCCGGAACGGCACCGGCGACGCCGTGCGAGGAAGCAGGTGACTTGTCGTTGTCGTGATCGTGGCCGTCGTCCTCAGAGTGCTCCTTCGAGCATCCGGAGGAAACCGCGAGGACCATGCAGACGAGGAATGAGGAAATGTTCGTGAGATTCATGAGAGTGCCTTCTTGGTTTAGAGTGTTGGGGTGAGTGGGGGCGTCGGCGAAGCAGCGATGCGCTGCGCCACCTTTCCGCCCGGGCCTTCGAAGATCCGGTACAGAGCGGGCAACACGACCAGGGTCAGCAGCGTGCTCGACACGAGTCCTCCGATGACGACCGTAGCGATCGGCTTTTGGACTTCCGCGCCGGTGCCGCTTGCCAGCGCCATCGGCAGGAAGCCCAGCGATGCGACGAGCGCAGTCATGAGCACGGGGCGTAATCGGACCAGCGTACCGCGGACGATGGCGTCCGAGGTCTCTGCGCCTTCCGCCTTGAGCTGG
>CXWK01007253.1_pt4 | contig 13464 bp, 15 predicted proteins | sample 590851 | NCBI WGS metagenome assembly CXWK01 (sample SAMEA3498364, study PRJEB10139) | wastewater metagenome | biome: wastewater treatment plant; material: activated sludge | place: Denmark | collected 2014-08-01
TAGTCGACCAGATGCGGGCTGCCGCGATAGGCCGTCACCGAGGTGGTGTTGATGATGGCGTCGCCTTTCTTCAGGTGGGGCAGCGCCGCCTGGGCCATGTAGAAGTAGCCGAAGATGTTCGTGCGGAAGGTGCGCTCCAGTTGCAGCGGGGTGATATCTTCCAGCTTCTTCTGTTCGTGCTGCTCGGCGGCGTTGTTGACCAAAATGTTTAGTCCGCCGAGTTCCTTCACCGTCTTGTCCACCGCCTCGTGGCAGAAGGCCGGGTCACCTACGTCGCCGCTGATGAGCAGGCAACGGCCGCCCTCCGCCTTGATCAGCTCCTCCGTCTTGCGGGCATCCCCGTGCTCGTTCAGATAGACGACGGCCACGTCGGCCCCTTCGCGGGCAAAGAGGACAGCCACGGCGCGGCCGATGCCGCTATCGCCGCCGGTGATGAGGGCGACCTTGTCCTGCAGCTTGCCGCTGCCGCGGTACTCCGGGGCCTGATACTGCGGCTGCGGCGTCATCTGCGATTCGCGGCCGGGCTGGACTTCTTGGGTTTGGGGGGGAATATCTTTGGGGGTGGGCTGTTTATCACTCATGGCCCAGAAGATAAGGGAGCCACGTAAGATGACGGTGAAAAATGCACAAACCGTTAGGGAGTTCTAATGGAGGTGGACCGGAAGAGGGACACGGAGTTACACAGAGGAGCACGGAGTTACACAGAGATGGAATCCTCTCCGTGTAACTCCGTGCCTTAGCTCCGTGTAACTCTGTGTTCCTCTTGACGAAGAGGCTTAGGTGGATACAGCTACGGCGACGACCAGGGCCAAGGCGATCAACGCCAGAATGACGTAGACCGGATTCATTAGCCCTGCCTTGACCGTCGCCCCCGCGCTGGGCGTTGCGCCGATACCCATCTCGGCCAGCGCCCGGCGCAGGGCCACCACGCCCGGCTCCACCAGTACCTGCCCGCCGGGCAGCACCACCGTGGGCACGCTCTCATGGCCGCCGGTCATCTGGCGCAGGCGGACGGCCGCTTCGGCATCCTTGCGGATGTCCAGGTAGGTGTAATCGACCCCCGCCCCATCGAGCAGGGCGCGGACGGGGGGGACCATGGGGCAGCCGGGGCGGCCGTAGAGCAGGATTGCGTCTATCTCAGTCAAGAAGAGCCACCTTTCGAGACATCACTTTTGAAGGAAGAGAGCAAAGTCATAGAGGCTGCCCAAGCGGTCGGCAGGCATCGTCTTAACCAGCTCGATTACCTGTTCGCGTGTTGTCTCATTCATGGCAGTAACTCGTTCTCCTTCATCACACGACTTAAGGTTATTTTACAGCCAACTTCAGCGAGGTCTAGCGATTTATGCCATCTCTTCTACTTCCCACACCTCCACATGCTCCACCATCTCCCCCACCCCCAGCCGCACCAGCGGCCCCAGCGTCTCCAGCTCGATGTGCTTGTCGTTGGTGTAGACCTCGGCGTTGCAGCCGAAGTCGACGTGCGGCCGCTCCGGTTGCGGCGTCCAGCGCTTGCGGAAGACGACACCCTCGTAGCGATAGGCCAGCCAGCCGGCGCGGTTCATGTAGCCGATCTTGAACGGCTGGGCCAGGGGCTGGGTGACGATCTCGATGGCCTCCTCGCCCAGCCGCAGCCGCGGATCATCCCAACGGCTGTAGGGCCACAGGGCGACCAGGCGGTTGGGCAGCAGGCCCTCGGCGTCGGCCGTCGCCGGGGTGGGCAGCACGGCCGTGCCGCCGGCCTTCATTTGGGTAATGGCCCACGGCGCCAGCTCCACCGGCCACAGTCCGGTGTTGGTCAGCCGGTGAACGACCTCGACCCGCGCCGCGTCTGGGGCCAGGCGCAGTCGCATCTCTTTGTGGATGCCGGAGTGCGGCTCCTGGTAGCGCAGGGTGACACCCTGCGCCGCGGACACACCGGGCAGCGGTTCGACCGTCAGCCCGCCGTCGTCGGGGATATAGGTGCGGGCGGCCGTCTCCGGCGCATGCCACAGGCGATGGCCGCCCCACAGCCAGAACGGCCCAAAGGGCGAAGCCAGTTGGTACTGTGGCGTCTCGGCCAGCAGGTTCTGGCCCAGTTGCTTGGGAATCAACCGGACAATGCGCGGCCCGCGGTCGGCCAGGTAATCGAGGGTCAGGTGGTCGTTTTGCAGACGGGCGGTGGGGATGGAGTAGTAGTCGGTCATTGGGGCCAGGTGGGCAGTAGGTCAGTGGGTCAGTGGGTCGATGGTCGTATGGTGCCCGTTGCGCTCTTCATTCGTCACTCGTTCTGGCCAATCCGACCGATGCGCACACGCCATGTGGTGGGGCCTTCTTCCAGATAGTCCCAGGTGAACTGGTCCGTAAGCTCAGCCTGGAACTGGTAGAAAAGAGGCTTGGGGTTATGGTCGTTGACCAGCACAAACCCTTCGCCCGGCCCCAGGGCCTCAAAGCGCTCGAAGATGAGCGGGTGGCGCTGCGAGGGATGGATGGGCCGGATGTCGAGAATCGGTTCTTCGTTCATGATGAATACACTCCTTTAGACGGGATAGATCTTCGCTGAATCGCGTGTGCGGCAAGTATACCTCACAGTTCTTCGACCCCCACGCCAAACACCTTCATTCCCATTCGCATGTCGTTCAAGTTGTGGCCGGTGGTCAGTAGGTAGTGGTGGCTGGTGGCGCGGCGGACGAGGCGGTGGCCGTCGGGCACGTGGATAACGCCGCCGTTGAGACAGTCGGAGCCGGGGTATTGGGCGTAGCCTTCGAGCGTGCCCTCGACGGCCGTCAGCCGGTCCATCGCCGGGTGCAGCTTGGCCAGCGTCACCGGCCCGGTCGGGAAGCGCGCGTCGATGGCGTGGGCGTTGTCATCGACGATGGCCAGCACCTTGGGCCGCATCGTCCACGCCGTGCCGAAGCTGGGCGGCAGCAGCCCGAAGTAGCCGCAGTGGGCCACCAGGACGTAGTTCTCCTGATTGGTGTCGGCGAAGGCGCTGACGTCGGGGAAGCTGGGGATGCGCTCGTGCTTCAGCGCCGGCCCGGCCATCAGGAACGGGTAGAGGTTGGTCATCATGATCGGCACGTTCAGCGCGTGATGGAGGACGTACTTTGTGGCCATCGACAGCGTGTCGGCCTCGCAGCCCCAGATGAGCCGCCCCTCTTCATAAAGCATCATCCACGCCAGGCAGGGCGTCGTGTCGCTGAAGTGCGACTCGTTGAGACAGTTGATGCCCGCGCTGACGATGGCGGTGTCGGCGGCCAGCTCCTCGCGCAGCGCCAGATAGACCTTGACCGCGCTCAGCAGCGGCTGCTCGGCCAAGGCCACCGGCCACTGCCAGCGCGCCCACTCCTCGGCCGCGGCCGCGTTGGGGATTGCTCGCGCCCGCGCGCCGAACTCGCGGAAGCTCTTCTTGACGATGGTGATGCCGAAGCGCTCCAGCAGCCGTTGCGCCGCTTCGTCCTCCCACCAGTAGAAGCGCTTGAAGATGGGGGCCTGGAACCCCTCGCCGGGGTTGTCCTGGAAGACGAGGAACTTGCTACCGCGCAGTTGCCGCCGCGCCGCCGCCGCCCGGCAGAGCATCCGCGTTTGGGCCAGCGAGTAGGGGGCGATGGTCGTCACGCCCTCGCCCTCCAGGTAGGCCACGATCTCCCAATCCCACATGTTCAGCGTGCCGAACTCCGACGTGACGACGAGGATTGGCGTGTCGATGCGGCGGAAGTTGCCCACGCGGCGGTAAGCCTCGCCCAGCATCTGCGGGAAGATGGCCGCGTCGGCCTCGCGCGGCAGGCGGCGGCCGAGGGCCACCGGCTCCAGGAACTCCGCCTCGTCGGCCAGCAGTTCGCGCAGCCGGGCCAGTTGGGTATCAAATCCCTCGTCTCGTCCGGGGTCAAAATAGATGGGGGCCAGTTTTGCTTTCATGGTGTCTCCTCAATGATTAATATGAAAGGGAGAAGGGGAGAAGGGGAGAAAGGGAGGGGTCATTGTTTATGGCCCTGGAGGAGAAAGGTCTCTGGGTGATTGATCATGTTGACCAATTTGCCGATGATGTGATCGTACGTTGCGTAGAGTGAGCGTCCCTGATCGCGGTCAAGATAGCCACATTTGACGGCAAATTCCAATCAGACCTGTGTCTCGGCCGCTTCGGCTTCACAGCGATTGAGGCCCTGGACGAACGACGCCCGATAACGCCGTCGTCGCCACGCCTCGGCCAAATTAGCCGCCACGGAGCGAGACGACCGGCGCATTTGGTCGGTCAGGGAGTACCGTTCTTCCACCGGAAACGCCTTGCTGCACTCGAAAACGTCCATCGCCGCCTCGAACGCCATCCGATACACCTCCAAATCCCTATGAACACGAATCACCCTCGGCCCCTCTTCCATAGTTCCTCTCCCTTTCTCCCCTTCCCCCTTTCTCCCCTTCTATCTGACAGCCGCTGCCGCCCGCTCCAGCCGCCCGAACACCTCCGGCGTCAAGTCAACGTGCAACACCTGGGCCACGACCTGCGACCAGCCGTGGACGAAGTATATCCAGCCGTCCTCGACCGTCAGATCGCGCTCGTCCACCTGCCGCAGCGCCTGGTGCATGAAGTCCAACTCGCCACGGTAGTTGAACTCCCAGGCAATGCCCCGCCGCGGGAAGACGCCGGCGTTGGTGATGGGTGAACCGGGCGAGTCCTTGCCCATGCCCGTGGCGTTGATGACGATGCTATGGTCGGGCAAGAAGCTCATGATGTGGTCGTTGAGCGCCGGGTCGGCGTTGCACACGTACTCCACGGTGATGTCAGTGCCGATGCCCTCCACCATCTGGCGCATGTGGTCGAGCCGCCCCTGCGAGCGGTTGACGACGATGAAGCGCCGCGGCCGATCGGCTGGGTCGGGCTTGTTCATCAGGTACAGCAGGGTGGCCACGGCCGAACCGCCCGCGCCCAGGCACAGCACCTCGCCACCGGTGCGGCCGAAGTAGCCCGGATCGACAATCGCCTCCAGGCTCAGCCCGGCGGTGATGGGGTCTTTAGCGTGGCCTTCCAGGCGGCCGTCGAGCTTGGAGATCGACGATAGTTCGCCGGTGATCCGGGCATACGGGTCGAAGTACTCGAACATGTCCCGCGCGGCGTTGTAGAGATCGATCTTGTGCGTCGTCACCAGCGCGCCGAGGCTGTGGGGGTCATACTTGATCTGGGCCACGCTGGCCCGGTAGCGCTCCGGGTCATCGTGCATGGGGTGGTCGATGCCGCGCAGGACGACCTCCGGCCGGCCGAGCACGTCCATCCACAGCGGGAAGACCTTGTTGATCGACGACTTGCCCGTCGTGACGCCGATGAAGTACATCGTCGGCCGGGGTTGGGGGATGATGGGGTATGGTGTTGTCATAGTTGTATCCAATTAGTAATTAGGAATTCAGACCCAGAACGCGCATTACTTCTTTGACTCCTAATTCCTCATTCGTAATTCCTAATTCCTAATTTCTAGCGTTGGCGACAACCGCTGCAAAGCGCCGCGCCACCGCCTCGATCTCGTCAAACCGCCCTTCCTTCGCCAGCTTGCCCGGCGAAAGCTGGCTGCCCGCGCCGACGGCGAAGACGCCGGCCCGGAACCAGTCGCCGACGTTGTGCTCATCGACGCCGCCGGTGGGCATGAGCGGGATGTGGGGAAACGGCCCGCGCAGTGCCTTGACATAATCCGGCCCGACGGCCGAGCCGGGGAACAGCTTCACCACGTCGGAGCCGAGTTGGTAAGCGCGAAAGACCTCCGTCGGCGTCAGCGCGCCGATCATGACCGGCAGTCCCGTAGCGACCATCGCCCGACCGAGGGCTTCGTCGGTGATGGGGCTGACCAGGTAGCGCGCCCCGGCGGCCTGGGCCTCGGCCGCCTGGGCCGGGTCGGTCAGCGTGCCCATGCCCAGCAGGATTTGCTCGCCGAAGCGGGCGTCGAGGGCGCGGACGACCTCGACCGCGTTGGGCGTGGTGTAGGTGATCTCGATGCCCAACACGCCCCCGGCCACCAGCGCCTCGACCATGCGCACGGTCAGCTCCGGCGACGGCCCGCGGATGACGGCCACCAGGCCCAGGTCATGGAGTCGATTCAGTGTTGCTTCTTTGTTGCTCATAGCGGTTTCCGTCCGGGTGTAGCGCGGGCTGGTAGCCCGGGTTCCCCATTGACCCATACGCGGGCTACCACTCCGCGCTACACATCCTTGGGTATAAACGTGCCATACCGGTCACCAAAGGCCCACGCATCCAGTTCGGGCGGTTGGACGCCAATCTGGGTCAGGATGGTCATGATGTGGGCGCGATGCTCGGTGGCGTGGTTGATGACCTGGGTCAACACCACGCCGGCCGGCAGTGTCCACCGGCCTTCCTCTTCCACCGTCTGAGCCAGCATCGACGGCGTAGCTCCGGCGGCAACGGCCATAAGCCCCTCGCCGAACAGGCGGGCATTCTCGCGCAGGGCGGCCAGGTCGGGCCTGTTCTCCGGGTGCATGCGGGCCACCGGCGAGTCCCCGGTCAGGTAGTAGAGATAGCCCTGATCGGCGCGAACAAGGTGATGCAGCGTGTCGTAGATCGTGCCGTACGTGCCGACGGCCGTCGCCGCCATCTGCGCCTCATCCAACCCGGCGCAGACGTCGAACAGGGCCGCGTTGGCCCACAGGTTGTGCCGGAACATCGTTACCAGCGGCGTCTCCCCCTCCGGCCAAACGGCTTGTGGTTCGCTTGCATTATCCATCTCGATCTCCTGAGTTGATTGTTCTGGCGAGAAGACCTCACGCAAAGATCGCGAAGGGCGCAAAGGACGCTAAGGAGAATCTCTCTTTTGCGCTCTTGGCGTCCCTGGCGATCTTTGCGTGAGCTCTCTTCACACCACACGATACCGTGGCTCCTCACCGCGCAGCACGGCTAGGCAGTCGGCCAGGGCCATCCGCCCCATCGCCGTCGTCGCCCCGTCGGTGTGGGCGCCCATGTGGGGCGTGGCGATGACGTTGGGCAGGGCCAACAGCAGGTTGTCGCCCCCCGGCGGTTCGGCGGCGAAGGCGTCGAGGGCCGCGCCGCGCAGATGGCCGGCCGTTAGCGCGTCCAGCAGCGCCGCCTCATCGACCAACTCGCCGCGAGCGGTGTTGATCAACGCCGCGTCCGGCTTCATCCGCGCCAGAAAGGCGGCGTTCACCAGGCCGCGCGTCTCCGGCGTCACCGGCGCATGGAGCGAGACGAAGTCGCTGGCCGCCAACAACTCTTCCAATGACGCCGCGTGCACGCCCAACGCCGCGGCCGTGGCCTCGTTCAACAGTGGATCATAGGCCAGCAGCCGGCAATCGAACCCGGCCAGCAGCCGCGCCGTCTGCCGGCCAATGGCCCCAAATCCGACCAGGCCGACCGTCTTGCCGGCCAGCGACAGCCCCGGCAGGCGCGGCCAGCCGCCGGCCCGCGTCTCGGCCGCGGCGAGCACGACCGGCCGGGCCAGCAGCAAAAGCAACGTCACGGCCAGTTCGGCCACCGAGCGAGCGTTGGCCCCCGGCGTGTTGGTGACGACGATGCCCCGCGCCGCCGCCGCGGCCAGATCGACGTTGTCTACGCCGACGCCGTAGCGGGCCACGACGCGCAACGAGTCGGCCGCGGCCAGCGCCGGCGCGTCGATGGTGTCCAGCCCGACGATAGCGCCATCGACGCCCGGCAGCAGCGCCGCCAGTTGCGACGACGACAGCGGCCGGCCTGTGTCGTTATAGGTCACGCGGCCGACGGCCGCTTCCAGTTCGCTCTTTAGCCCCACGTCGTGCTGCCCATAGGACGTGGCGGTAACGAGGATGTGGCAGTCCTGTAGTGCTTTCATTGATTACCTCTGTTCAGTAAGCAGTAAGCAGTATCCAGTGTCCAGTATTCAGTATTCAGTAAATAGTGAGCCGTATTCATTCTGGAAAACTGAATACTCTTTACTGAATACTGAATACTGAATACTGAATACTGGATACTGGATACTGTTTACTGAATACTGCTTCCCGCCCACCGCGGATTATCCACCACTACCGCCCGTCCACCCCGCTCCACCACCAGCTTGCGGAACCCCTTCTGTTCGATGGTGCCATAGTCGTGGCCGGCGTGGCCAGGGTAGGCGAAGAGCGTCACCAGGTCGCCCGCGCCGGTGTTGACCGAGCGGTGGGCCCAGCGCGGCAGGACGTAGAGCACCACGCCCGGCCGAAGTTCGGCCACGGCCCACTCCCCTTCGGGCGTCTCCATGACCATGTAGCCCTCACCCTTCAGACAGTGGTAGACCTCGGCCGTCTCCAGCACGGTGTGGAAGTGGCCCTTGGTCATGTAGTACTCGTCGCCGACCTTGCCGGGGTGGACGATGGAGATGCCGTGCAGCAGTTCGCCGGCGACATGCGGGCGCCGCAATTCGTAGACCTCGTAGAGCAACGTGTCGCCCGCGGCCAGCATGGCGTCGTAGGCGGCCGTGTCCTGGTACTGCCCGCGCATCGACGTCAGGGTGCGGCGGATGTGGGTGTCGTAGCGGCTGGGCACGAAGTCCGGCGCGCCAAGCTCAAAGGTATAAGGTGTCTCGCTCATAGTCAAACTCCGAGTGCATCCCACTTTCTGGCGTGGGGTGCACCTTCTTTCGCCCATGCCTACATCTCAGAAGGTGCGACGCACTTCAGAAAGTGCGACGCACCGAGAGGCGCCCGGCGATATTGCCGCCCAGCAGCGCGGCGATTGTCTCGTCCGGCATTCCCATCTGCTGAAGGCGCGGCCGAATGATGGTAAAGATACCGGCCAGCCCCGGCCCACCACCCAGTTCAGCCCAGAGCGCCGGGTCGGCCATGTCGGTGGCCAGGGCAACCTGGCCCGCCAGCCCTGCCTCGGCCATCCGCCCCAGCAGCGGCCAGACGCCGCCCTCCGGGTCGTACTTGGGCCGGTAGAAGGTGTCATACTCCAGCAGCACGCCCGCCCGGGCCAGCTCCTGGTGCAGGCCGAAGTCGGGCCGCTTGTCCACGTGGCAGAAGACCAGCCTCTGCGGCGACACACCTTGCCGGCGAAAGAAGGCCAACAGCTCTTCGACAACCGCGCCGCGCTCGGTGTGGATCTCGATGGCGTAGCCTGACTCAAGGCACACGGCCGCCGCCGCCTCGAACAGGGCCATTGGCGAAGCGCCGAGCGTCGCCTCGGCGGCGACCTTGATCACGCCGGGGTAGACTATCTGGCCCCCTCGCCCCTTGGGAGAGGGTTGGGGAGAGGGGTCTGCGGCCCGTGACTCCACCAGTCCATCGTTTATCTCGCCGCGAAAGAACTCCCCCGCCCGCTCGGCGCTCAACTCGAACAACGGCGCATCGGCCGGGTAGTAGACGCGACGGTGAAAGCCGGTGGCGGCTATGACGTGGATGCCCGTCCGCGTCGATAGCTCGCGCAGCACCCGCCCGTCCCGGCCGCAGCCACCCGGCTGGCAATCAACGATGGCCCCGCCACCCAGCCGCCGGAAGCCGGCCAACTCGCGGGCCACGCCCTCCACATCGGTCAGCACCGGCGCGCCGGCCGCCCCACCGGACACGGGGGCGATATATAAATGGCTATGCGCGTCCGTCACACCCAGCGCCTCCGCGGCCACCGGGTCAAGCACGGTCATGACTTGGTGATTAGGCATAGTGCTTCATAATGAGAAAAGAACCTCACGCAAAGATCGCAAAGGGCGCTAAGGACGCCAAGGATTGAATGCTGCTTCTTTGCGTGGCTTTGCGGCCTTGGCGATCTTTGCGTGAGGTCTTTTCTTTTAAGGAATAAGCGTCACCCGCAAGTTTTTGCCGTCGGCCGCGGCGGCGAAGGCGGCCACGGCCTCGGCCAGCGGGAACGCGGCCGTGATCAGCGGAGCCAGATCGAGCCGCCCGCTGTTGACGATCTCGGCCGCCCGCAGGCAGTCGTAGGTACTGCACGCGGTCGTGCCGGTGACGATCAACTCCTTGTAGTGCACGGCGTTGCTATCGAGCCGGATGTGGGCGTCGTCCTTGGGCAGCCCGCCGAAGAAGTTAATCCGCCCGCCGACGGCCGCCAGCCCCACCGCCTGCTCCTGCAACGCCTTCACCGGCGCGGCGGTGATGACCACGTCCGCGCCCCGGCCGTCACTCTCCGCCCGGACGACGGCGCCCAGGTCTTCGCTCATCGGATCGACCGCGCGGTCGGCCCCCAACCGCAACGCCTGCTCGCGCCGCCCGGCGGCCGGTTCGCTGGCAATGACCCGCGTCGCGCCCCGCAATCGGGCCAGCATCACGTGGAGCACGCCGATCGGCCCCGCGCCCATGACCAGTACCACGTCACCCGCGCCGACGTTGACCTTGTTCTGCCCGCGCCAGACGCAGGCCAGTGGCTCGATGAGCGCGGCCACGGCCGGGTCTACGTCCGGCGCGACGGGCATCAGATTGCCGCCGCGCACGGCCGCCGCCGGCACGCGCATGTACTCGGCAAACGCGCCGTCCATGGTGATGCCGAATGCCTCGAAGTGGGGGTCGAGGTTGTTGTTGCCGCTGATCGTCTCGCGGCTATCGCCCTGGCCCATGTTGGGAGCGACGAACAGCCGTTGGCCGGGGGTATAGCCGCGGACGCGCTCGCCCACGGCGGCCACCTCGCCAACGACCTCGTGGCCGGGGATACGCCGCGCGCCGGGCGGGTACATCCGGTGGCCGCCGTGGAAGATGCGCAGATCAGTGCCGCAGATGTTGGCCCGCAGGACGCGCAGCAGCACGTCGTCGGGGCCGATCTCCGGCACGGGGACGGTTTCGACACGAATGTCGTGGGGGGCGTGGTAGACGGCGGCGAGCATGTTCATAGTGACGAGTGACGAGTGGCGAGCGGAAGAACCTCACGCAAAGGACGCCAAGCCCGCAAAGCCCGCAAAGAAAAATATTTCTTCTTTGCGTCCTTTGCGTCCTTTGCGATCTTTGCGTGAGGTTCTTATCCGCATTCCTAACTCATGATCTCCTGTAAATAGACCGGCCGCTCTTCGAGGAACGACTTTGTGCCGGCCAGCACCATCGCCACCGCCCAGCGGCCGTCCTGGCCGCCGACGCGGGGCGGGCGCTGGTGCTGGATGCACTCGACGAAGTGCTCCAACTCCTGAATGTAACCCCAGCGGAAACGGTCGGGCCAGCGGCGGAAGATGGGCGTAACGAGGCCGTGGTCGCGGTCGGTGCAGGCGACGATGGCCTCGCCGTCCATGCGGCCGATGTGCATGATGCCCTTCTTGCCGATGATCTCCACCCGGCTGTCGTAGCCGTAGTCGCAGGGGCAGACGCCGGAGATGTTGGCCAGCCCGCCCGACTCCAGCTTGATCGTGGCGAACATGTTGTCGTAGTAGTGCTCGCTGGTCACGCCGCGCTCGGCACCCTTGAAGTTGGCCGTCTCGACGTAGATGCGCCGGGGATTGGAAGCCATCAGCCAGCGCACCGTGTCCAGGTCGTGGCTGTTGACCTCGGCCAGGTTGCCATTGCTGGTGCGCAGGTCGGTGGCCCAGGGCGGCGGTAGGCCGGGACCGTGGGTCAGCGATTTGATCATCATCGGCTCGCCGATCTCCCCACCCTGAATGCGTTCCCAGGCGGCGACGAAGTCGGGGTCGAAGCGGCGCATGAAGCCCATCTGCAACAGCACGCCGTGGTGTTCCGTGGCGGCCAGGATGTCGTCGCACTCGGCCAGCGACAGGGCCATCGGCTTCTCCAGGAAGACGTGCTTGCCGCGCTCAGCGGCCAGCACGGCCAGCTCGCGGTGGGTCGGCGTGGGCGTGGTGATGACCACGGCGTCGAAATCGACCGCGTCCAGCGCGTCGGCCAGAGAGGCGTAGCGGCGGTCGATGCCGAACTCGTCGCCGGTGGCGTCGCGCACTTCGGCCCAGGGATCGACAAGGACCACCACGTCACCGCCGGGGACGTGGCGCTTGAGCGTGCCCGAATGGAGCTTGCCGACGCGCCCGGCGCCGATCATGCAGATACGGATATGTGCAGTCATAAACCTTCCTTATACCATTTTAGTGCGTCGCACTTTCTTGAGTGCGTCGCACTTTCTTGATCTATCCAGAAGGTGCATCGCACTCAAGAAAGTGCGATGCACCGGGGGTGAAGAAGGTGCGACACACTCAAGAAAGTGCGACGCACCAAGCGCGGAGCGGGATCAGGGCGCGTAGATGGCGACCAGGTGCTCCTGCAACCGGACGTGCCGGTCAACCAGCGGCCGGTAGAGGGCGTGGGTCTCGGCCGAGGGGCGGAGGGGTGGGCCGGCGGGCGTGGCGTGGGCGGCCGCGACGGCGGCCAGGTCGTCGTAGATGCCCACCGCCTTGCCGGCGATCATCGCCGCGCCCCAGGTTCCAAACTCGCTACGCGAAAGCCGCTGGTAGGGCACGCCCAGCACGTCGGCCTTGATCTGGTTCCATACGTCGCTGCGCGCCCCGCCGCCCACGGCCCGCGCCTCGGTCAGTTCCAGGTTGGGGATGTACTCGCCCAGCACGCGCAGATACCAGGCGTACTCATAGGCGATGCTCTCCAGCACAGCGCGGCCGAAGTGCGCCCGCGTGTGGCCCCAGGAGAAGCCCAGCCACGCCCCGCGCATCTCCGGCATCGCCGGGCAGATGCGGCCGCCAAGGTGGGGCGAGAAGAACAGGCCATCGGCACCGGGGGGGATGGTGGCGGCTTCGGCAATCATGTCTTCGTAGTGACGAGTGACGAGTGACGAGCGACGAGTGTCAGAATCCGTTCTTGACTCGTCACTCGTCGCTCGTCGCTCGTCACTTGGATTGAATTCGTCCCGGAACCACCTCACCGCCTGCCCGCCCCCGGCAATATACGCCAGCGGGTTCCACAGGCCGGGGATGACCGAGCGCATGGTCAGCAGCGCGCGGTGGGTGGTGTCGGCCACGAAGGTGTCGGTGCAGCCGGCCAGCACCGAGGCCGTGCCGGCCACGTCGAACAGTTGCCCCGGCCGCACGATGCCCGCGCCGAGCGCGTTGGCCGCCGTGTCGCCACAGCCGGCGGCGATGGGCGTGCCGGGGGCCAGGCCGAAGTCGCGCGCCGCCTCATCCGTCACCTCACCGATGACTCGCCACGGTTCGACGATCTCCGGCAGCACGTCGAGCTTCACGCCCAGCGTGTCGCAAATGGCCGCGCTCCACGTCCCGGCGCGGTTGTCGCACAGGCCGGAGAAGTGGATGAAGGTGTAGTCCATGAAGGCGCGGTCGGCCGACAGCCCGGCCATGCGCCCGGCGACGTAGGCCGAGGGGGTCAGGAACTTGGCGATGCGGGCGTAGTCGTCGGGCCGCTCGTGCTGCCACCACAGGATCTTCGGTCCGTGGTCGCAGGTCGGCGCGCAGCCGGTCAGGCGGGTGATGAGGTCGGCGTGGTTGTCGGTCAGCCAGGCGATGTAGGGTTGGCAGCGCATGTCGAGCCAGGAGTCGAAGCGCGTCGCCGGGCGATAGTGCTCATCGATGGAGCCGATGCCGGCCATCTGGCTATCGAAGGCGATGGCGGCCACGG
>CXWK01013304.1_pt1 | contig 13424 bp, 24 predicted proteins | sample 590851 | NCBI WGS metagenome assembly CXWK01 (sample SAMEA3498364, study PRJEB10139) | wastewater metagenome | biome: wastewater treatment plant; material: activated sludge | place: Denmark | collected 2014-08-01
GTGCTGACGCCCAACAGCGAGATTGACATCATCGGGCTGGGCAACGACCGCAAGAAGGTGGTCGTGACCTCGATGGAGATGTTCCACAAGGTGCTGGACAAGGTGGAGGCGGGCGACAACGCCGGTCTGCTGCTGCGCGGTGTGGGGCGGGAAGAGGTGGAGCGGGGCCAGGTGTTGGCCAAGCCGAACAGCATCACGCCGCACACGGAGTTCATGGGTGAGGTGTACGTGCTGCGCAAGGAAGAGGGGGGACGGCACAAGGCGTTCTTCCCCGGCTACCGGCCGCAGTTCTACATTCGCACGATGGACGTGACGGGCGAGATCACTTTGCCGGAAGGCGTGGAGATGGTCATGCCGGGCGACAACGTCAACCTGAAGGTGAAGCTGATCACTCCGGTGGCGCTCGAAGACGGCCAGCGCTTCGCCATTCGCGAAGGTGGCCTGACTGTCGGCGCCGGCGTCATTACCAAGATTCTGGCCTAGAACAGGTTCTAGGGGCCAGGGGCTAGGGAAGAGCGTTCTTCCCCTAGAACCTAGCCCTAACCCCTGGCCCCTAACAGAGGAAACGCATGTCGAAACAACGCATTCGCATTCGCCTGAAGGCGTATGACCATCGTGTTCTAGACCAGTCTGCCCGGCGTATCGTCGGCACGGCCGAGCGCACCGGCGCGCGGGTCATTGGCCCGGTGCCGTTGCCTACGCGGCTGGAGCGCTTCACGGTTCGCCGTAGCCCGTTTATTGACAAGGATTCGCAGGAGCATTTTGAGATCAGAACGCACAAGCGGCTGATCGACGTGATCAATCCTGACTCCAAGACGATTGACACGCTCATGCGGCTAAACCTACCGGCTGGCGTTGATATCGAAATCTCGCTTTAGTGAGGAATTAGGTTCCAGGTTCCAGGTTCCAGGTTCCGGGGAAAGCACTCTTACCCTGGCCCCTAGCTCCTAGCCCCTGGCCCCTTTCCGCCGAGGTGCATCGTGAAAGGACTGATTGGCAAAAAAGTGGGCATGACGCAGGTCTTTGATGAGACCGGTGTTGTGACGCCTGTAACCATCATCCAGGCCGGGCCGTGCTTTGTGACCCAGGTCAAGGATGAGAAGAATGACGGCTATAGCGCCGTCCAGCTGGGCTATGGCGACGTGTCGCCCAAGCGGCTGACGAAGGGCGAGCAGGGCCATCTGGGCATTGTTAAGAGCAAGAAGGGCGGCCGGCGCGGCGGCGACAAGGGTATTCCCGCTGTCCGTCATCTGCGCGAGTTCCGTACCAGCAACGTCGGCGACTATACCGTCGGCCAACAGTTGACGGTGGCCCAGTTCGAGCCGGGTGAAATGGTAGACGTCATCGGCAAGACGAAGGGACGCGGCTTCACCGGTAACGTGAAGCGCAACAACTTCGCCGGTGGCGTGAAGACCCACGGCCAGTCAGACCGCTGGCGCGCGCCTGGTTCCATTGGCTCGGCCACCGAAATGTCGCGCGTGCCCAAGGGCAAGCGCATGGCCGGCCGCATGGGCAACGAGCGCCAGACGGCGCAGAACCTGGTGGTTGTCCGGGTTGACCCGGAGCGCAACCTGATCGCTATCCGCGGCGCCGTTCCCGGCGCCAAGGGCGGGCTGGTCATCATCCGCGACGCGGCCAAGGGATAAAAAAAGGGGCCAGGTGCAAGGGGTCAGGGGCCAGGGAAGAGTTTTTCCCTGGAACCTGGAACCTGGAACCTGGAACCTGGAGAGAAAGACATGGAACTACCAGTCTACAACATGGCCGGCGAACAGGTGAGCACGCGCGAGCTGCCGGCCAGCATCTTCGAAGCGAGTGTCAACCGCGCGTTGATGCACCAGGCGCTCATCCGGCAACTGGCCAATGCGCGTCAGGGCAACCACAAGGCCAAGACGCGCTCAGAAGTGAACCGTTCGACGGCCAAGATTTACCGTCAGAAGGGCACCGGCCGGGCGCGCCACGGCAGCCGCAAGGCGCCCATTTTCGTCGGCGGCGGCAAGGCCCACGGCCCGCGCCCGCGCAAGTACACGAAGGCGATGCCGCGCAAGATGCGCCGCGCCGCGCTGTGTTCGGCGCTGTCGGTGAAGGCCGACGCGGGCGATATCGTCCTGCTCGATCACATCAGCATGGACGCGCCCAAGACGAAGACCGTGGCCATGATGATGCAGGTGCTGACCAACGGCGAGAGCGCGCTCCTGCTGTTGCCGGAGCGCAACGAGACGGTCGAGAAGTCGGCGCGCAACTTGCAGCACGTGAAGGCCCTGCGGGCGAACTATCTGAACATCCGCGACTTGCTGGGCTACAGCAAGATCGTCATGCCCCTGGCGGCGCTCGACGTGGTCTCCGACTTTTTGGAGACGGAAGCGGGCGACGACTGGGTGTTGGTTGATGAGGGCAATGGCGACGCCGGCAGCCCGATGACCGGAACGGTGGAGGCTTAACATGCATTGGCGCGACATTATTCGCCGGCCGGTCGTCACTGAGAAGAGCAACTTCCTGGCCGACGTCAACAACCAGTACACTTTTGTGGTTCACCCGCGCGCAAACAAGTTGCAGGTGAAGCAGGCCATCGAGTTGGCCTGGCCCAATGTGCGCGTGGACAAGATCCGCATTGCCAACATGCCTGCCAAGCGCGCCCGCCGGATGCGTCGTCTGAGCGTTCGCAAGGCGGGCTGGAAGAAGGCCATTGTCACCCTGCAACCGGGCGGCCGTATTGACCTGTTCGAGGGAGTATAGGCAATTACGAATTACGAATGACGAATTATGAATTCGGAGCATCTTCATTCCTAATTCTTAATTCCTAATTCCTAATTGGAGAACATTATGCCCGTCAAACTATTTAAGCCCACCTCGCCCGGCCGCCGCGACATGAGTGGCTACACGTTCGAGGAGATCACCCGGACAACGCCGGAGCGCAGCCTGGTGCGCGGCCTGCGAAAAAAGGCCGGCCGCAACATGCGCGGCAAGATCACGGTGCGCCATCAGGGCGGCGGCCACAAGCGGCTCTACCGCGAGATTGACTTCAAGCGCAACAAGCTGAACGTGCCGGCGCGGGTGGCCACGATTGAGTATGACCCGAACCGCTCGGCGCGCATCGCTCTGCTGGTCTACGCCGACGGCGAGAAGCGTTACATTTTGGCCCCGCAGGGCGTCAAGGTCGGCGACCAGATCGTCAGCGGCCAGAGGGCTGAGATTCGGCCCGGCAACACAATGCCGCTGCGCAACATTCCGCTGGGCACGACCATTCACAACATCGAACTCTATCCGGGGCGAGGCGGCCAGTTGGTGCGTTCGGCCGGTGTGTCGGCCCAACTGATGGCCAAGGATCACCCGCAGTACGCCACCATCCGCCTGCCATCAGGTGAAGAGCGTTACATTGCCCAGGAGTGCCTGGCCACGATTGGCCAGGTCGGCAACGTCGAGCACGGCAACATCAAGCTGGGCAAGGCGGGGCGCAAGCGCAATATGGGTGTGAGGCCGTCGGTCCGTGGCTCGGCCATGACCCCGCGCGACCATCCACATGGTGGTGGCGAGGGCGCGGCGCCGATCGGTATGGCCAGCCCCAAGACGCCGTGGGGCAAGGTGGCCCTCGGCAAGCGCACACGCAACAACAAGGCGACGGACAAGTATATCTTCCGTCGGCGCGGGAAGAAGCGCAGATAGGTTCTAGGTTCCAGGTTCCAGGGCCAGGGGAAGCGATTTTCCCCCTCGCCCCTGGCCCCTGGCCCCGGCCCCTAGGAGAACAACATGTCACGTTCACTCAAGAAAGGACCATTCATTGATCCGAAGCTGCTGAAAAAGGTGGAGGATCTGAATACGGCGCGCAAGCGTCAGGTGATCCGGACGTGGTCGCGGGCCAGCACCATCTTTCCGCAGATGGTCGGCCACACCATCGCTGTCTATGACGGTCGTCGCCACATTCCGATCTACGTCACTGAGAACATGGTCGGCCACAAGCTCGGCGAGTTTGCGCCGACGCGCACGTTCCGCGGCCACGTGGCCAAGTCGGAGAAGAAGGGGCGCAAGTAATCATGGCCGAAACAGCTACTAACGCGTTTGAGGTTCGGGCGACGGTGCGCCACATTCCGATGAGCACGCAGAAGGTGCGGCTGGTCGTCAATGCCGTGCGCGGTATGGATGCGTCGAAAGCGCTGGACACCCTGCGCTTCATGCCCCAATATGCCGCCGAGCCAATATTCAAGTTGATCTCGTCGGCTGTTGCCAATGCCGAAGAAAATTATGGGCTGGAGATGGATGAGCTGGTCGTCAGCGAGATTTGGGCCGACGAAGGCCCACGCCATCGCAAAGCGCCGCATGGCGGCCGCTTCGCCGGCCGCGGCCGCTTCCGCCCCATCGTTCGTCGTTCATCGCATATCACCGTTGTCCTGGCGGAACGGGAGAGTAACTAGGTTCCAGGCTCTAGGGCCTAGGGCCTAGCGGAAGAGCGACTCTTCCCCTAGGCCCTGGCCCCTAGCCCCTGGCCCCTATTCTGGGAGAGATTATGGGACGCAAAGTACATCCAGTAGGCTTTCGGTTGAAGACCATCCGCGACTGGAACGCTCGGTGGTATGCCGAGGGCGGGCGCTATCGGGACCTGCTCCACGAGGACATCGCCATTCGCCGCATGGTCAAGCATGACCTGAACGCGGCCGGCGTGGCCAAGGTTGAGATTGAGCGCTTCCCGAACCAGGTACAGGTGACCATCCACACCGCCCGGCCGGGCATCGTCATCGGCCGCAAGGGCGCGGCGGTTAAGGACCTGCGCCAGAAGCTGAAGGACATGACCGGTAAGACGGCGCGCGTCGAGGTGGAAGAGATTACTCAGCCCGACGCCAACGCACAGCTCATCGCCGAGAACATCGCCGGCCAGCTTGAACGCCGCATCTCCCACAGCCGGGCCATGAAACGCGCCGTTTTGCAGGCGATGCGCGCCGGTGTGAAGGGCATTCGCATCGAGGCCAGCGGCCGGCTGTCCGGCTCGGAAATGGCCCGCAATGAGAAGCTGTGGGAAGGGCGCGTGCCGCGCAACATGATTCGCGCCGACCTGGACTATGGTTTTGCCGAAGCTCTGACCACCTATGGCCGCATCGGCATTAAGGTGTGGGTCTACAACGGTGAAATTCTGCCGCAGCGCGTCGAGGCGACGGACGTCTACATCAGTGAATAGGGGCCAGGGATTAGGGGCCAGGGGCTAGGGAAGAGCGTTCTTCCCCTAGAACCTGGAACCTGGAACCTGGAACCTTGGAGAAAGAATCATGTTAATGCCAAAGCGCGTTAAATATCGTAAGCAATTCCGCGGCCGGATGCGCGGTATGGCCAAGGGCGGCACCACGCTGCTGATCGGTGAGTACGGCTTGCAAGCGCTGGAGCCGGGCTGGGTCACCAGCCGCCAGATCGAAGCCATCCGCCGCTCGATCGTGCGGCAGATGCGCCGCCGTGGTAAGTACTGGGTGCGCATCTTCCCCGACAAGCCGGTGACGGCCAAGCCGGCTGAAACCCGCATGGGTAAGGGCAAAGGTTCGGTTGACCACTGGGTGGCCGTGGTGAAGCCGGGGCGCGTGATCTTCGAGATCGCCGACGTGCCGGCCGAAATCGCCCTCCAGGCGTTGCGCTCGGCCGGCTACAAGCTGCCGATCAAGACGCAGGTCATCTCGCGCGAGGAGGCTCTCTAATGGCCAGCATCGTCGAGTTGAATCAGATGAGTAACGACAAGCTGGAAAAGACGCTGGAAGAGGCGCGCGAGGAACTGTTCAACCTGCGCTTCCAGAAGGCGTCGGCTCGGCTGGAGAACACGGCGCGGCTGCGCCAGGTGCGGCGCGAAGTGGCTCAGGTGGAGACGGTTCTGCACCAGCGCCAACTGGCCGCTGATGTTGCCGCGGCCGAGCCGGCCATCGCTGAGCAGCTGCGCGACAAAGAGTGGCAGGCCAACGCCCGCTTCGTCTATGAAGACAGCGCCTGGCAGGTCGAATTCAACGAGAAGGGTGGCAAGAAGCTGGCCACGGCCTGGGTGAACCTGAACAAGGCTCAGCCCAAGAAGGCCGCCAAAGCGCCGCAGTTGGTCGTTCGCCACGAGGTAAAATAGGTTCCAGGTTCCAGGGGCCAGGTTCCAGGGGCAGAGTGTTCTGCCCCTGGAATCTGGAACCTGGCCCCTGGCCCCTTGATGAGGTACATACCATCATGAGAGAACAACGCAAGCGACTCGTCGGCGTCGTCACCAGCGACAAGATGGACAAGACGATCGTCGTGGCCGTTTCCACGACCAAGCGCCATCCAATCTATGGCAAGGTCTATAGCCGGGTCACGAAGTACAAGGCGCACGACGAGAACAACGATTGCCGCGTGGGCGACCGCGTGGAGATCATCGAGTCGAAGCCATATAGCCGTGAGAAGCGGTTTGCCGTCGTCTCCGTTCTGGAGCGAGCTGTCTAAGCGAGGCGCGCTATGATTCAAAAGGAAAGTCGACTCAACGTAGCCGATAACTCAGGAGCACGCGAGCTTCTGGTCATCCAGGTCATGGGCGGTTCGCGTCGTCGCTATGGCGGCGTGGGCGATGTGGTCACGGCCACAGTCAAGAAGGCCACGCCGAACGCCACCGTGAAGAAGAGCGCCGTCGTGAGGGCGGTCATCGTTCGCACGACCAAAGAGTATAAGCGCGAAGACGGCAGCTATATCCGCTTCGACGATAACGCCGCCGTTATTCTGGACGCCGAAGGCAAGAACCCGGTTGGGACGCGCATCTTCGGCCCGGTGGCGCGCGAACTGCGCGACAAGGGCTTTGGGCGCATCCTGTCGCTGGCCCCGGAGTCACTATAATTAAGAATTACGAATTAAGAGTTAGGAATACTGCCTTTCTCAATTCCTAATTACTAATTCTCAATTCCTAATTGGTTAGGTGTGTTATGCGAATCAAAGTCAACGACACGGTCGAGGTGATCTCCGGCAACTTCAAGGGCGTGCGCGGCACGGTGCAGCGCGTCTACCCCGGCAAGAAGATGGTCGTCGTCTCCGGCGTTAATATTGTGAAGAAGCACCAGAAGTCGCGGCCGACCGGTGGCCGTTCGCGCGCTCAGGGCGGCATCATTGAGTTCGAGGCCCCCATTCATGTGTCCAAGGTCATGCTGGTGGAAACCAGTAGCGGCGAGAAGACGCGCGTCGGTGTGCGGCGCGACGAGAACGGCCGGCCCGTTCGCTACTCGAAGAAGAGCGGCGCGGAGCTGGACTAGAAAACAAGGGACAAGGTTCCAGGTTCCAGGCCCTAGGCGAAGAAGACACTTCCCTGGCCCGAAGCTCCTGGCCCCAGCCCCCTAAGAAGAGGAATCAGAATGGCTACAAAGTTTACGCCGCTGCCGGAACTCTATCGCGATGAGGTCATCCCGGCGCTGATGAAGGAGTTTGAGTACTCCAGCGTCATGCAAGTGCCGCGGATCACCAAAGTTGTGGTGAATATCGGCCTGGGCGAGGCGCTCGATAATGCCAAGGCGATCGAGTTCGCGACCAATGACATCACCCTCATCACTGGCCAGAAGCCGGTGTTGACCAAGGCTAAGAAGTCCATCGCCGGCTTCAAGCTGCGTGATGGGCGCGTCATCGGTATCAAGGTGACGTTGCGCGGCGAGCGGATGTGGGCCTTCCTGACGCGCCTCATCCACGTGGCTCTGCCGCGTACGCGCGACTTTCAGGGGATCTCGCCCGAGGCGTTCGACGGCCGCGGCAATTACACCCTGGGACTGCGCGAGCAGTTGATTTTTCCGGAAGTCGACTACGATAAGATCGACAAGATTCGGGGTATGGAAGTGACGATTGTCACGACTGCCCCCACCGATGAAGAAGGACGACGCTTGTTGGCGTTGATGGGTATGCCCTTCCGACGGGAAGTGGCCGAGGCCGCTTAGTAACGAATTACGAATTACGAATTAAGAATTACGAATCAGTTTACTCTTCATTCCTAATTCCTAATTCCTAATTCCTAATTGTTTGAGAGGAGTTCGCTACATGGCGAAGAAATCAATGATCGCACGTGAAACAAAGCGGAAGTATCGCGTCCGCGTCCGCAACCGCTGCAAGCTGTGCGGCCGTCCTCGTGGCTACATCCGTCGCTTTGGCCTGTGCCGGATTTGCTTCCGCGAACAGGCATTGAGGGGCAACATCCCCGGCGTCGTCAAGTCGAGTTGGTAGAGGTGCGCTATGTCTATGACTGATCCTATTGCCGACATGTTGACGCGGATGCGCAACGCCCTGGACCGGCAAATGCCGACGGTGGCCATGCCCCATTCTAAAATGAAGGTGGCCATCGCCGATGTGCTGAAGAACGAGGGTTACATCGAGAGCTATGAGGTGTTGCCGGGCAGCGCGGCGTTGGCCGGCGTGCCGGCCAACGGCACGAAGGCAGCTACCGGTGCCGCATCTCAGGCCAAGTTCCCGACGCTGGTCATCCGCCTGCGCTACGTGGGCGGCCGGCGCGAACGTCGCCCGGTCATCAATGGCCTGCAGCGCGTTAGTTCGCCGGGGCGTCGCATCTACGTGGGGAAGCGCGAGATTCCCTGGGTGCTCAGTGGTATGGGCGTTTCCATCCTGACGACCTCGCGCGGCGTTATGACCGACCAGAAGGCCCGCCAGCTCGGGCTGGGCGGCGAGCTGCTGTGCAAGGTGTGGTAATTACTAGGTTATAGGTTCCAGGTTCCAAGGAAGAGACTTTTCCCTGGCCCCTGACCCCTGGCCCCTAGCTTGGAGGAATTGAAATGTCGCGAGTTGGTAAGGCGCCAATACAACTGCCCAAAGGCGTGAGCGTTGACATTGACGGCTCAACGGTCGCCGTGAAGGGGCCGAAGGGCGCGTTGACTCGCACGCTGCACCCCGAAATGGCCATCGCCATCGAGGACGGCGTGATGCAAGTAACGCGGCCGAGCGATAGCCGCCAGCACCGCTCTTTGCACGGTCTGACACGGGCGCTTTTGAATAACATGGTCACCGGTGTCAGCGCCGGCTTCACTCGGGTCTTGCAGATCGAAGGCGTCGGTTACCGCGCTGAGATGGATGGCAAGAACCTGGTGCTCTACGTCGGCTACTCTCACCCCGTGCGCTTTGCGCCGGAGCGGGACATCGCCTACAACGTGGAAGAACGCGGTCGCAAGGTCACCATCAGCGGAACGGACAAGGAGTTCGTCGGCGAAATGGCCGCCCGTGTGCGCAAGACGCGGCCGCCGGAGCCTTATAAGGGCAAGGGCATCCGCTATGCAAACGAGATCGTCCGCCGCAAAGCTGGCAAGACGGGCAAAGTCTAGCCAATGGCGAGTTACGAATGACGAATGACCAATGGAGACTCTCTTCATTCCTAATTCCTCATTCCTAATTCCTAATTCGAGAGTACACGATGGCAATGAACGGCAATGATGCACGGAAGCGGCGGCAGCGTCGTATTCGAATGAAAATCTCGGGCACACCGGCGCGGCCGCGGCTGAACGTCTTTCGCAGCCTGGAGCATATTTACGCTCAGGTGATTGATGACGTAGCGGGCAACACGCTGGTTTCGGCTTCCAGCCTGGACAAAGAGATCGCCGGGCAACTGGACGGCAAGAAGAAGCGAGAGCAGGCGACGCTGGTCGGCAAGTTGGTCGCCCAGCGGGCGCTCGACGCCGGTATCCAGGAAGTAGTTTTCGACCGCGGCGGCTACATCTATCACGGCCGCATCAAGGCTTTGGCCGACGGCGCGCGCGAAGGTGGCCTGAAACTGTAGAAAAAAGGTTCCAGGTTCCAGGTTCCAGGTTCCAGGGAAGAGGCTTCTTCCCCTGGCCCCAGGCCCCTAGCCCTGGCCCCTTTCCCTGGCCAATGGCCACTGGAGAAAAGAAATGGGACAGCGAAGAAGAGATCAATCCTTTCGCGAACAAAAAGACGAGTTCGACGAGCGCATCATTGACATCGCCCGCGTGGCCAAGGTCGTGAAGGGCGGCCGTCGGTTCGCTTTCCGCGTCACCGTAGTCGTCGGCGACAACCGCGGCAAGGTCGGCGTGGGCATCGGCAAGGCCCGCACCGTGCCGGACTCCATCCGCAAGGCGCTGGAGGCGGCCCGCAAAAACATGGTCAGCGTGCCTATCTATGGTACGACCGTGCCGCACGAGGTCATCGGCCGGCACGGCGCGGCGCGCGTCATGCTGAAGCCGGCCTCGCCCGGTACGGGCGTCATCGCCGGCGGCGGCGTGCGCGCCGTCATCGAGGCCGCCGGCTATCGCGATATCCTGACCAAGTCGTTGGGCAGCTCCAACGTACTGAACGTCATGATGGCCACGATGGACGGCCTCGACCGGATGCTCGACATGCGCCAGATCGCGCTGGATCGCGGCAAAGACCCGTCAGAGGTCTCGCCGTTCTGGGGACGCAAGTAATGGCTAAGTTACGCATCACCTACAAGAAGAGCGCCATCGGCTACACCGTGCGGCAAAAGGCCACGATTAAGGCCTTGGGCTTCACGCACCTGTACCAGACGGTGGAACACGACGACACGCCGGCCATCCGGGGGATGATCAACGCGGTCAGCCACCTGTTGACGGTCGAAGAAGTCGCGGCTCAAGAGGCCGCGGCCGGGAAGGTCGGATAACCATGAAACTCAACGACTTGAGCCCCAATCCGGGCTCGACCAAGTCGCGCAAGCGCGTCGGCCGCGGCATCTCCGCCGGTCAGGGCAAGACGGCCGGGCGTGGCACCAAGGGGCAGGGCGCGCGCAGCGGCGGCATCAAAGGCCCCTACTTTGAAGGCGGCCAGTTGCCCCTGGCGCGGCGTCTGCCGTTCAAGCGCGGCTTCACCAACATCCGGCGCATCGAGTACAAAGTGGTCAACCTGCAACGGCTGGCCGAATGTGACTTCGAGGGCGAGACGGTGACGCCGGAGCTGATGGTCGAGTTTGGTCTGATTAAAAAGGCCACCGACCCGGTTGTGATCTTGGGCGAGGGCGAGTTGACCACGGCGCTGACCGTGCGCGCCCACCGCTTCTCGTCGTCGGCCAAAGAGAAGATCGAAGCCGCCGGCGGCACGGCTGAGGTTGTCCCCTACAGCCCGAAGGCTACGCCTGCTGAAAGCTAGTGACTGGATTCTAGTCACTAGTCACTGTATAGGAGATAAGCCATGATCGAATCAGTGCGCGCGGCCTTCACCTTACCCGACCTGCGACGGCGGATTCTGTTCACCATCGGCATGCTGGTGATCTATCGCCTGGTGGCCAACATCCCGGTTCCCGGCGTAGACCTGCAGGCGTGGCTGGTGTTCACCGCTCAACGGACGGGTAACTCCGTCGTTGACTTCCTTGACCTGCTATCGGGCGGCGCGGTCAGCAACTTCTCCGTGATGGCGATGGGCGTCTATCCCTACATCACGGCCTCGATTATCATCCAGTTGCTGACGCCCATCATCCCACAGTTCCAGGAGTTGCAGTCGGAAGGCGAGTCGGGCCGCAACAAGCTGAATCGCTACACCTACTTCCTGACTGTGCCGCTGGCGTTCTTGCAGGCGGTCGGTCAGATTCGGCTCGTTGGCGCCAGCCTGACCGGCGGCGTCGAGTCGATTATGCCCAACTTCGGCTTCAGCGGCGCGAACCTGCTGCCGACGTTGACCACGCTGGTAGCTATGGTCGGCGGCACGATGTTTGCCATCTGGCTCGGCGAGCGCATCACCGAAGAGGGCGTTGGCCAAGGCATCTCGCTGATCATCTTCGGCGGCATCGTCTCCGGCATTATCCCGGGTCTGGCGCAGATGTTCACTCTGGAGCCGGCGGCGCGCATCTTTTCCATCATCACCTTCCTGATTTATCTGGTGCTGACCGTGCTGGTCATCGTCATCATCCAGGAGGGGCAGCGAAGAATCGCTGTCCAATATGGGCGGCGCGTGCGTGGGCGTAAGATTTACCAGGGCCAAAGCACCTATATTCCGTTGAAGGTCAACACCGCGGGCATGATCCCGATCATCTTCGCCCAGTCGATCCTGACCTTCTTCCCGCTGATCGCCGGCCTGTTTGTCACCGGCAGCGGCAGCGTCATTGACAACATTGCCACGGCCGTCGGCAGCTTCGGCACACAGCAAGACGTGACGACGGCTCCGGTTGCGTTCGCGGTCTACTGGGTACTCTACTTCATCCTGGTCGTCGCCTTCACGTTCTTCTATACCGACGTGATGATCCGGCAGCAGAACCTGCCGGAGACGTTGCAACGGCAGGGTGGGTTCATCCCCGGCATCCGGCCCGGCAAGCGAACCGAGACTTACATCATGTCGGTTGTGCGGCGCATTACGCTGATCGGCGCGCTGTTCCTGGGTCTCATCGCGGTTCTGCCGGGCATCATGGCCGTCATCGCCCTGGTGCTGCAAATCCCTGGCCTGGAGCGGAGCGTGCTGGTCATCAGCGGCTCCGGCCTCATCATCGTCGTCGGCGTCGTCATTGACACCATGCGCCAACTGGAAGCGCAGTTGCTGATGCGCCATTACGAGGGGTTCTTGAAGTCGTAACGTACAGTATTCAGTGGGTCAGTAGAGCAGTAGTCAGTAATGACTCGCGACCACTGACCTACTGAGCTACTGTCCTACTGACTTACTGACAACGGGGGTCGCCATGAAGTTCATCATCCTGATTGGCCCGCCAGGAGCCGGCAAGGGCACTCAGGCAAAGTTGTTGGAAGAGTCGTTGGGCCTGCCGCAAGTGTCGACGGGCGACTTGTTTCGTTACAATCTGAAGAACGCGACCGAGTTGGGCAAGCTGGCCCAGACCTATATGGACAAGGGCGAACTGGTTCCTGACTCGGTGACGGTGGCGATGGTGAAAGAGCGTCTGGCGCGGCCGGACGCGGCCAACGGGGCCATCCTCGATGGCTTTCCGCGCACGACCATTCAGGCCGACGCGCTCAACGCGCTTCTGGCCGAGATGGGTGGCCACATCGCCGTGGTTCCCCACATTGTGGTGGATCGCGAAGAGTTGGTCCAGCGCCTGCTGAAGCGCGCCCTGATCGAAGGACGCGCCGACGATAGCGAAGACACCATCCGCACGCGGATGCGTGTCTATGAGGAACAGACGAAGCCGCTGCTGGACTATTATGATCAGCGCGGGCTGGTGGTGGCAGTGAACGGCCAGCAGTGTGTAGAAACTGTTCAGCAGGACCTGCGTCGAGTGATCACGCAGGCCGTGTAGCGCGAACCTCCAGGTTCGCGCGATAGAGGAGTAAGTAGTCATGAAGGTAGCATCGTCGGTTAAGCGGCGTTGTCCGAAGTGCAAGATTATCAAGCGCAATGGCGTGGTGCGTGTGATTTGCAGCGATCCGAATCACAAGCAGCGTCAGGGTTAAGGGAGAGGCAGCATGGCACGTATTGCAGGTGTCGACATTCCGCGCAACAAGCGCGTCGCAATTAGCCTGACCTATATTTATGGCATCGGCCGCACGAGCAGCGAGCACATT
>CXWK01007635.1_pt2 | contig 13420 bp, 6 predicted proteins | sample 590851 | NCBI WGS metagenome assembly CXWK01 (sample SAMEA3498364, study PRJEB10139) | wastewater metagenome | biome: wastewater treatment plant; material: activated sludge | place: Denmark | collected 2014-08-01
GGTGCGGCACTTTTATCGTTGGGGTCAAAAGAATCCACCAATTCGTAACATTCGGTTTCTACAAAAGGGCGCGTATCTTCTTCCGATTGTGTGAGTACATATCCCAGCGAAGGCAAAACAGCAGCGTTAGCAGCTATGCAATTTTCAAGAACAATCTGCGGGTTGTCGTATTCAAAAGGGTGTCCGGGGCGTTGGAGCAGCACCGCCCGCAGCGTTTTTCCTGCCGAAATGGTATCATTCCATTCCCATTCGCCGCCGCTATCCAAAGGATTTACCACCAGAATCCCCGTTGCCAAAATATCGTCTTCATAAATGGCGATAGTGGTGGTATCTTCCATCGCTGCTTCTCCTATATTGTTGATTTTTAGTGTAAAAGTACTATCTGCACAGTCGCCTGTAATGCGCAAATCGGAGCCGTCCCAGTCGGAGCTTCCCTGCAAGGGGCATACATTTTCGCATATAATTTCGGCGGTTGCACAAGCGGTAGTCCCCGTGAGTTGCGAATTGCACTGAACTAAGGTATTAATATCAAAAACGGTGCTTTCGCCCACCTGCAATGTAGGCACATAAAAAGTATAAACATTATAAGCAGGCACCGGAACAATAGATTCTTGTGCAGAGCCGCCCTGGGCATAAGGCACACTCGCCGACAATACTTCTATCTGAGAAGAAAAAGATACTATGATTTGTGTGTTGCCCATCGCTTCCGTACCCTGATTGATGTATTGTACCTGATAAGTGGCAGGCGCACAGTTTCGCAATAGCGGTGTTGATATATCAATCACCGGATAAGCGCAGGTATCTACTGCCTGCATACCAAAATTGACATTATCTATATTTTGGTCATAATTTTCTATATCTACTACAAAAGGATTGTTGCAAGTGGCAGTCCAGTGGGCATTAAAAGGCAACAAACGCACTTGCACCGTACCCGTATCTGCTCCTAATTCGTAGTAGCCGGCGGCATCGGTGAGTGTATAAGAAGCCCCTTCGTTGAAAGTGAGCATCGCATACGAAAGCGGCATTTCTCCGGCATCATAAATACAGTTTTTGTTTTCGTCAAAATATACTGTTCCGCTGATGCGGCTGCTGTTGATACAGCTATGGTCAAAAATTTCCAAATTCGGGCAGCCGCTCAAAGGCGGAAGGGGGGCTTCTAACTGATTGCCCGGACATACTAATAATTCGTACAACTGCGGCAGATTATCAAAATCGGGTATCAAACCGCTAAGTTGGTTTTCCTGCAAATGCAATGCCGTTAAATAGGGCATATCCGAAAACATCGGTATCGTGCCGCTCAACTGATTATTGTTCAAACGCAAATAATACAGATATGTCAAATGCGTATAATCGGGAATATTGCCACTGAACTGGTTGCCGTCTAAGCGGATTTCGTTTAAATAAAGGCTGTTTTCAAAAATCGGTAAAGAGCCGCTTACTTCGTTGTGGTCAATCAGAAAACGCTCCAATTTAGGCAAATTCAATTCGGGCAAAGTGCCGCTCAAATGATTATAAGCCAAGTTAATTTCTTTTACAAAACATTGGTCTGAGGTGAGCGTAATACCGGGCCACTCAATTATCGCCGCTGCTGTGAGCCATTTGTCGGCATTGAACCACGCAGTGCCGTTGGTGCTGTTGTACAAATCCACCAATGCCAGCGAGTCGCTTTCTATCACTTTTTCGCAGGGCGCAAAACACGACATATCCACTTCGTATATGTTCAAAAGCGGACAGGCAGCAAAAGACTGCAAAGGGGCTGAAAAATCATTGGGACACACTTGCAATTCTTTCAGCAAAGGCGTGGCGGTGAAAGAAGGAAAAATGCCCGAAAGTTGGTTGTTGTGTATATGCAGCGCATAGAGCAAGGGCATATTGCTGAAGTTCGGTACGCTGCCGCTTAAACTATTGTCATTGAATAAGCACAAATTAACTTTTGACAAATTTGAAAAATCGGGAATAGTGCAACTTAAATTATTAAAACTCAAATCCAACTCTTCAAGCAGGGGCATACCGGAAAAGTCGGGAATGTCGCCACTCAAAAAATTACCGGCAGCGCGAAAAATACGCATTTGCGGCAGCGCGGAAAAGTCGGGAACAGCACCTGTCAAAAAGTTATCCATCAGGCGGAGTTGTTCCAAATTGGGCAAAGCCGAAAAATCAGGAATGGTATCTTGCAGATAATTGTGTGAAAGGTCGAGTTGTTCCAAATTGGGCAAAGCCGAAAAATCAGGAACAGATCCTTCCAAATTGTTGTAGCTCAGATTCAACTGCTCCAAATTGGGCAAAGCCGAAAAATCGGGAATACTATCATTCAGATTATTTTCGTGAAGATATAATATTTTAAGTGCCGCCAAATCCTGAAAATCCGGCACGTCGCCGCTTAATTGATTATTATAAAGCTGGCAGTTTTTTAGTTGCGTCAGTCCTTCAAAAGCAGGTATAGTACCACTCAGTTCATTATTTTGCAAACTCAAATATTCCAGATTTTGCATAGCGGTACAAGTGGGCAAAGCACCGCTTAGGTCGTTATTTTGCAAATTCAATACTTTTAAATAAGGCAAGCTGAGTTCAGGGATATAACCGTTCAGATTATTATTGCCCAGATTCAAAGCCACCACACGGCACTCGCCCGCCGGCAAGTCCACCATCACACCATACCAAGTACCCAAAGGTGCGGAGGTGTTCCAGTTTTGATGATTGACCCAATTATCGCCATCGGTGGCGTTGTACAATTTTATCAACTCCAAAGAATCCGCCGTATTTGTAACGGTACAAAGCTGTGCCGCCGCAGGTATGGCAGACAACAACAGCCCTATACAAAGGATAATATATGATGAATAAAAGCCCCAAGTGCCATGACGCAGTGAGAATAAATGTGACTTCATTAGATAAAAAAGGGTTTTATTTGGACATCTGATGTCTTTAATTTTATTTATAAAACAAAGACTCAAATTCAATAAAATACAACTATCTTCAATGTACAAAAATATAAGGGTATTTTTTGAAAATCAAAATCAAAAAATGTGTTTTTTTATGTAAAAATATATCTTTTTTACACCTAAATTTAATTATTTATTATCTTAAAATATTAAATAACAATTAATTATAAATATTTTTTTATTTAAACTAACTTACAACTCTTACTTAATATTTTTTTATACTAAAAACAACAAATTTAGCGATGTGCGTGTGTAGCGAAGTTATACAAGCCAATTTAGTTATAAATACGTTATAAAAAAAATAAAAAGCCTCTGACCTGTTATGGTCAGAGGCTTTTTTGATACTTTTTGTTTTTAATAAAAAACTATTAAAAACGAGTGCCTATTGTAAAGGTGAAATTAGAAGTGTTTTGCTGTATTTGTGCCGAAGGGGTATCTTCGCTGCGCAAAGTGTAGGAGTTGTAGGCTGCGCTTTTTGTTCCGTACTGATAGCCTAAATCAAAAAATACGTTGTCGCCGCGAAAACCGAAGCCCGCACTGTAAATGCTGCGCTCCGAAGCCGAGCCTTCTGCTTTAAAAGGGCTGCCATATAGGGCATATCCGGCACGCAAACGCAAATTATCCAAAGCCAACTCGCCGCCGATACGAATGTTGGAAGCTGCCTGCAAATTGCTTTTGATACTGCTGTTTAGGTCGGAAAAATAAGAAGCATCTAAAGAAAAATCAGACGAAGAACTGTATGTGGTTTTGGCGTAGTTGATATATTCGTAATCAGCACTCAAAAATCCTTTGTCTTTGTAAAAAAGTGCCACGCCGCCCACCAAACGCGCCGGTGTGCGAATGTCGTAGCTGTAGGTGCCGAAAGGTGCATCGTAACTGCGCAATTGTATTTCGCCGTTTTCGTTGGCGGCAGCGGCTTGCAACGAAGTGGTGTATTCTTCATCAACGGAATAAAAAGTAGGCGAATGAACTGCTACGCCCACACGCACAAAATCAGCCAAATAATAATTCGCGCCGACTTTTAAATTGATACCTGCACCATTGGTTTTTACAGTTTCGTCGAGGTTCAGGTTGTCAAAATTGCTGTGTTTGTTTTCGCTGTCCTGTGGNNCGCTGTCCTGTTCTGAATAATCTTTCTGTATTTTGTAGTTGATGATGGAAACATTCAGCGAAGCTCCCAAACTCAAACGATCTTTGTACAAACCGCCCAAACCGATATTGAGTTCGCTCACGCTGCCTTTGGTGCGCACCAACTCTTTTTGCAGTACGTTGCCGTTTTGTGCCGCTCCCACATATTCGGTAGCACCGGCAGCAATGGGATTGATGAGGAAGGTTTGATAAGCACCATTTACGTCAAAATTTGCCAGCGACTCCAAATCGGTTTCGCTGATGCCGGCAGCTTGCTCGGCGTAGTAGTCGGTGAGGGAGTTTTCTCCGTTGTAGCCCGAAATATAAAATTGGTCGTGAAAATTGGCTAAACGATTAAACCCTAAAGCGAAATTGGCGGTTGTCCAGTTTTTTCCCGTGCGACGGTCGGATAATACGATACCGAAATTGCCGATATTAAAATTTACTTTACCGTCATTGTTTACTTGATTGAGGAGTACGGTTTCGTTGTCGGAAAAATACAAAGATGGCGTAAAAGTAAGCTCCGACTTACGATAACCCGCAATGCCGGCGGGATTGTTGGAGACGACCGAAAAATCGGAACTCAATGCCGCTGTTGCTCCCGCCAAACCATTGCTGCGTGCCGTACCGCCCGAAGCTGTAGTTTGTGCCAAAGTAGCGGCATCTATAAACGATTGAGCCTGCAAGCCTACACTTGCCCATAGAGCAACACTTGCCCAAATACTGATGCGATGTTTCATTTTCATATTATTGCCGAAAATATTTTTGCTTTGGTAACAAAATAAACCTTTGCCTTGTTCTGCAAAAGTTGTAGCTATTGGATAAAGCAAAGACAAAAAAGTTTAAGGATAAAGAGGGAAATATTAAATATATTTAATGGATTTTATTACCTATTGTGGAACGATACCGATATGCTGTAATTCATCTGCCGTTATTGTGTTTTAAATAAAAACAAATAAATTTAGCAATGTTTGGACAATTTTATCATAAATATGCTAAATTTGTAAGCATCATTATATAAAACAACCACTTTTTCTATGAAAAATTTATTAATCAGCCTTTTGATAGGCGTTCTTACTTCTTTTAATGTATATGCTCAAATTTTGTGGCAAACTCCTATTGGCAATGAAACTCTCCCACAAGAGCCTATACAGGTGCTCGAAACACCCGACCAACATCTTGTAGTCGGACTTTTACAAACCCATGATACCATTCGCAAGTGGTGGATAGGAAAAATCAACGGTAGCGGTACTTTGGTATGGGAATTATCGCTCGCCGACAGCTTGTTGTTACAAAAACACTGGGCTGCCATGCAATGGAACGAAAACGGAAATTTACTGCTCAAAGCCGCCACCGCCGACAGCACACATTATGTATGGCACGAAATTGATACCAACGGCAATATTGTAAATAATTTTGAAACCCCTAAACCCGCAGTTGCAAATACCGGAAGTGCCGCAATAGGCGGTGGCTATTTTGAAATCTATAATATGGGTAATCACGGAGTTATCAAAAAATACGATGACACCGGAAATTTACTTTGGAACAAAATAGATGCTACTACCACCAAATATAGTAGTTTACAATCTACGAGCGATGGCGGAGCTATTGTTCATGGAAATTTTAATAATACGGGACTTACCATGAAATACGACAAATGGGGTAATATCCTTTGGATACAACTTGACTATATGTATAATTTTTCAAAGTATTATGTAGGAAAAGGATCTATGCAAATAACAACTGTAAGTACGGGAATGGGAGGAGTATATGGAAACAACAGCCATAAATATTATGACAGAACTGGATATTTATATGATCAAAATCAACTGTTAATTTTATATGTAGCGGGTGTGTATGAAGAAAGTTACGGCTATACTAATGATAATGGGTATCATGTAGCAGGACACAGCAATATCGGGGGACTACTTACAAAATTTACGAATAATTCTTCTAATATCTTTACCTCTTTATATGATTATACTGGTAATAAAAAATGTGAATTTATACAATCGCAAACGACCTATTATCCAAATCAAAATTGGACTTGTCCTATATTTTTTAACTTTTATGAACTTCCGCACTTTTTCCTTCATATTAATGACAAAAAACTTACTCGTTATGATGTGAATTGTGGTTTGCCAAATAATGGGGTTTCTATATCCAAAGTACAAACACATACTGTTGAAACAGGTAAAAATGCCGTATTCAATATCAATGGCTATCTGAATAATTGCCGTGTTACAGATATGACGGTAGATTATTATGAAGAACAACATCATTTTTCCATATTTTTAAATACAGCTTTAGATACGGTTGTATTTCATCAGCCGCTCAACAAAAATTTAGATTTAGGTGTTTTGCCCGTTGGAGATTATACCCTCAGCATCAATGGCAATAATCTTGGCTATATTGACGATATTAAAAGCCCCTCCGCGAGTTTTTCAGTAGGAACACCATTGCCAGCTTTTGGCAGCAGTACTATTTTTAATTTATGTGAACCAGACACGCTTATTTTTCCCGAAGTGTTGCGCTGGTACACCGACTCTACCCTGAATCAGCTTATAAGCGAAGGCAATACTTTTACGGCTATCAATTCAGGTATTTACTATGTAACCAAAGTAAATAATGCTACCGGAACTGAAACTGCGGCATCAGAAGTACAAATAGATGTACGCCCTCCACAAACTATTTCTTATTTTGTTGATGCCGACAATATGCTGCATATTATACAAAGCGATACTACGGAACAGGTGAGCTATTGGGTAAAAATAAACGAAAAATATATATCTTCTTCTCCGTATTATGCTCCACCTCCCTATAAAGTATATGCACTGCCGGATTCTATCGGACAAGTGACTATTTATATCAGCCGCTCTTCGGGTTGCCCGATTGAAAATATTACATTTGATTATGTTCCCTCACCTTTTTTATTTGAAACCTACTCTATATGCCCCAACGATACTATTACTTTTGATACTTACCTGAATTGGTATAGCGACGGTGATTTGCAAAATTTAACAGGAAGCGGAAATAGTTTTTCGCCGCCTACGGGGGGTATGTATTATGTAACACAAATCATTGATAGCATTGAAAGTGCTGCTGTACCTGTATATGTTTCCTTTATACAAGATATTGATTGTTTTACGATTCCGATTATTGGACAAATTAATATTGCTTCAGGTATTACAAATTTGCCCGATCAACCCATCGTAATTCAAGATGTATGGAATAATTTTTCTGATTGGAGCAGAGATGAAGGCGGTAAAAAAAGTACAACAATGCCGACCCCGAGCATCATACCCTATATAATACCCAACCCTGCACAGGATATAGTATATATAAAAGGTATAGAGAAAGTACAACCTTATGATGAAGTACGTCTATTTTCGGCTACAGGAGATTTAATACTGCAATCCGGTTTATCTACAGAAACATCTTTGCATATAGGAGATATTCCGGCGGGTTATTATATTCTGCTCTTGCGCAATATGGATAAAACACATTATTTAAAATTTATAAAAATAGAATAATCTTTTTTATAAATAAAAGTTTATCAACACCTTGAATATAAAATATTTAAAGTGTTGACAAACAACATATTATAAAAAAATATCATCAGAAGCGATACAGATATAATATTGAGCAGATTTCACCCATCGGGAAAGAGCGGCTACCCCTGCGGATATGCCAAATCCATCGTGCGCAGGGCTTCTACTACTGTTTTCAGTACCGTAAATTCTTTGTACCAGTTATCATCGGAAGGCACGATATGCCAGGGCAATGCGGGGCTGCAATGTTCAAAAACATCTTCATACGCCTCCATATAATCGCTCCAAAATTCGCGCTCTTTCCAGTCGCCTTCGTTGTGTTTCCAGCGTTTTTCGGGTTTATCGAGGCGTTCCTGCAAGCGTTTGAGTTGTTCGTCTTTGGATATGTGCATATAAAACTTCAGCACCTTCGTTCCGTTGTCCTCAAGCAGTTGCTCAAAATGGTTGATGTGCTCAAAACGGCGGTGCACCGTATCCATATCTACCCATTTATGCACACGCTGCACCAATACATCTTCGTAGTGGGAGCGATTAAAAATACCGATATACCCTTTCGCCGGAACAACCTGATGCACACGCCACAAAAAATCGTGTGCCATTTCAATATCTGTGGGGCGTTTGAAAGACTGTACCACACAACCCGCCGGATTTACTTTGCCAAATGATTTGCGCACTACACCATCTTTGCCACTGGCATCCATACCTTGCAGTATCACCAACAAAGCGCGTTGCTGCTGGGCAAACATTTTATTTTGCAGCTCCGACAATTCATCTTTCAGCTCCTCAGCCTGCTCTTCCAACGTTTCTTTTTGTGCCTTAATGTTGCTGTCGGGTTTGGTAGAAATTTTGCTTAAAAGTCCCATTTTATTGTATATATGTTTTGATGCGAAAGTACAATATTGTATTTTAATTTTTATGGAAATATATTTTATACTGTTTTATCTTCAAAAAAACATCCAATCAATAAAATTTACGAATTTGTTAAGCGTATAGTTCTATCGTATTAAAAGATGAGCTATTTTCATACCTTTGCTCAATAATATATTATTTTTCACAAATAAAACTTTTGACTACATCTTGTCATTATTTTTTTTAAAACTTTCATTTTATGCAGTTTAACATCGGCAACAAATATAACGGCGATTGTGTCATTATTCCTTTATCGCAGCAGTCTTTATCTCAGCATCTCAACGACCTCGCAACACGCTATAGTAGTGTGGGGACACATCTGCAAAAAGATTTTTCGGGCGCAGCCGGAGAAGTTTTGCTGTTGTATTATCCGCTAAAAAACAAAACTTTGCGTATTGTATTATTGGGTATCGGAAAAAATGAAGATACGCCGTCTTTGCTGAAAGCATTTCAGGGTTTGTCGTTTAAATATAAGCATTATTTTGGCGAAGAAAATGCTATTGACTGTACTTATCTCAATATTCCGAAAAATGATTTATCCGCACATCTTGAGGCTTTAATTTGCGGATTGGTATTGGGTACTTATCGTATTGGTCTGTACAAAACGGCTGCTCTGCCCGAATCGCTTTGGAACAGCGACACCGCCGTTTTTTCTTTGATATTGCCCAAGCGCAGCAACATCAAGCCCGAAACTTTAGAAAATGCTTATACGCTGGCGCGTATTTTATCCAAAGTGTATGATTATGTAAATACACCTTCTAATTATAAAACACCCGAAACACTTGCAAAATGGGCAGAAGAAGCTGCAAAAAGGCAAAATTTCAAGGTAAAAGTATATGATAAAAAAGAGGCAAAGAAAGTTGGTTTTCACGCTTTGCTGGCAGTGGGACGCGGCAGCGAAAACGACCCTTGTATGATTGTATTGGATTATAAACCCAAAGGTGTTGATAAAGAAACCCTGACTACCATAGCAGTGGTGGGCAAAGGTATTACTTTTGATACAGGAGGCATTTCTATCAAACCATCTGCCAATATGCACTATATGCGCAGCGATATGGCAGGTGCTGCCGCCGTGTTGGGCATTGTAGAAGCTTGTGCTGCTTTGAAATTGCCGTTGCACATAGTGGGCGTTGTGGCTGCCGCCGAAAATATGGTCGGCGACAAAGCCTATCGTCCGGGTGATGTTATTGATTCTTATTCGGGAAAAACCATAGAAGTACTCGATACCGATGCCGAAGGGCGTTTGGTATTGGCAGATGCACTTGCCTTTGCTTGCCGCGAAGAAAAACCCGCCGTAGTGATTGATATGGCTACACTCACCGGCTCTTGCGTGCGAGCACTTGGCACTAATGCCGCCGGATTATTTACTAACAACGACACTCTGGCGCAGCAACTCCTGCAAGCGGGCGAGCGCAGTGGCGAGCGGCTGTGGCGTTTGCCGCTTTGGGACGCTTACGCCGAAGAGTTGCAGTCTGATATTGCAGATGTAAAAAATATCAGCCTCAAACCTGTGGCAGATGCTATCGTAGCTGCCAAATTTTTAGAGGTATTTACCCATCAACATCAGGCGTGGGCGCATTTGGATATTGCCGGAACTGCCTATGGCGACAATATGGTGGGCAAGCAAAAAAATGCTACTGCTTTTGGTGTTCGTTTGGTATTGGAATATTTGCGCAGCATTTTATAATATCAAAGCAGAGCTTCAGGAGAAAATTTATTTTGAAGCAGATGACGACTGTTGTTGGTGGTTTTTTAATTCCAAATTCCGAAGTTTCGGATTGAAAACTCCAATGCCCGCCACCGACAACAGGGTCATTATTCCGCCAAATATCACCGAAGGTATCAATCCCAGCAATTTGGCGGCTACACCCGATTCAAATTGCCCCAACTCATTTGATGAGCTGATAAATATGCTATTGACCGAAGATACTCTGCCGCGCATGTGGTCGGGTGTAATCAACTGCATAATTGCCTGACGTATCACTACACTTACATTGTCGAACGCGCCGCTTAATAGGAGTAAAAAGAAGGATATATAAAAATTTTTGGAAAAGGCGAAAGCTATCATACACACGCCGAAACCCGCCACAGACCACAGCAGTTTGTGCCCCGACCGCTCCAAAGGCGGCTGTCGGGTAAGCCAAACCGCCATCAGCAATGCACCCGCCGCCGGTGCTGCCCGCAATAATCCCAAACCCTGTGCGCCCACATTTAATACTTCTGCCGCAAAAATGGGCAGCAAAGCCACCGCTCCTCCGAAAAGCACCGCAAATAAATCCAATGCCAAAGCTCCCAACATCATAGGTGTTCCAAACACAAACCGCAAGCCTTTGCCAATGCTGTCGAATACATTTTCGCGTTTTGCTTCGCTCTCGGGGTCGGGCAAATAGGGCATCTGCCACAAAATCAAACAAGAGGCTAAGGCTACCGCCAACGAAAAACCGTATGCCCAGCGTATACCCCAAAAACCGAATATCAAACCACCCAACGCCGGACCCGCAATAGATGTGAAGTGCCACAAATTGGAATTCCACGAAGTGGCGTGAATATACTGCTCACGCGGAATTAACTGTGACAAATAGCCAAATTGAGCCGGTGCTAAAAATGCACGCGCCAAACCGACAATAACAATGATAAAATAAACGGGTGCGCCCCAGCTTGCAACTAAAAATGAAGAAAAAAAACTCAAAATCAATAGCAAGAACTGGCACAAAGTAAGTGCAGCTACTGAGGCATACAATATTTTTTTTCGGTTGATGATGTCGGCAAAATGCCCCGCAAATAAACTCACGGCAATAAAAGGAATTACTTCTGCCAAACCTATCATTCCCAACCAAAGGGCATCTTGCGTTATTTCATAAATTTGCCAACCTACCACCACGCTTTGCATCTGAAATGCCAATGTAATCAATAAACGATATGCCAAGTATTGCTTAAATGGTCTGTACCTCAAAATATCCGATACCTTTCCCAATGTATATGTTATTTTTTTTATTAATCAAACAGCAATTTATCTTTCAACAATCCCACCAAACCCCATATCAACATCCTTTTTAAATCAAAAATTAAAAATTCCTCTTTTATACAGAAAATAAGGGTAGTGTTCGAACGCTTAATACGGATAAAACAATTTTTGTGTACACGAATTTTATTTTTTTTATGATTTTTCGGCGATATATGGCACAAAAAAAACGCCGTCCGCGCTCACTGTGCTCCATGCACATCTACGGACAACGTTTTTTTCATTATAATAAAACTGTGTAAAAAAAAATGAACGAGTGATAATTAGCTAAAAGTCATCATCAATAGCATCATCTTCGCTTGCATCTTCTTCTTCGCCCCAAGTCATGTAGTCGTTTTCGGCTTCCAATTCATCTAATGCATCATCATAGTTGTCACCTTCATCGTCCCATGATTTTTCATCTTCCTCTCCAAAATTATCAAACTCATCAAAACCTTCCATTTCACCGTATTCTTCAAATTCATCTTCTCTGGGTGTCATAATTTTCAGATTTTTGTTGTTGTTGTGATTAAAAATATTAAGTTAAAAAGAATATAAAATTAAAGCATTTTTTTNNAGCAGCACCGTTCCTTTGCGCTCCAACTCTAAACCATTGAGCGATTTCATACGAACAATATAAGAATACACATCTTGAGGCACTTCGCGCTCATTGGCAGTACCGTCCCACCCTTCATCGGGATTGGAGGTTTGGAACAAAATTTCGCCCCAACGATTAAAAATTATCATACTGTAATCATCATAATTGGCAAACTGAATAAGCGGCTTGAATACAGGTGTTACACCGCCATTCGGACGAAAAGCATTGGGCATAAAAATGCGCGAATTTTGTCCGATACAAAAATCATTGGAAAAACTGCTCAATACTTCGCTCACTGCGGGTGGCGTGGGTAGGTTGAGTTCAAAAATAGCTTCGATACGATAACAAAATTCTGCTCCGCCTTGCAGGGTAATATCAGAAATATTATCCGTAAAAACGGTATCGTTGGGAGCTAAATTGCCCGCAGCCTGATAGCCATTACCAATATCGCGCCACACCCGATAGCTCTGAACAGTACCATAGGGTATTTCAAATTTATTCCAATAAATCGTGTTGGTGTAATCAAAATTACCATTTCCGGTTAAAAACATAGTACGCACCTCCTCCGAAAGAATATCTGAGCCGCACTTATCTTCGGCTACCATATTATAATAATAAGCCTCGCGCTGCGGATTCGCTCCATTATCCACAAAGGCAATTTGAGCAGAAAGTGGAAAAGAACCTAAATTGATGATTTTTTCCAAATCGCTGCTCGTTGTACCGCGATTGATAATGAGGCGGTTGGGTGTGGCTCCTGCCTCTACATACCATTCCAAATTCACCTCCTCATCTGTTACCGTTGCATTGCGGCAATAAATATATTGCGGCAAATCAAAAGTAGGAAAGATAATGGGCACTCTGTTGGAGTTGGAAGTTTCGTTGATGCTGCTACCCACCGCTTTTATACTAAATACGCGATAGGGGTCGGTGGGGTCGGCGGTGTAAGTATAGGTGAGTTGTGTGCCGGCTACGGTATCAATAGCAATAGAAAAACCATTAGAGGGGTCTATTTTATACACAATATACTCTTGTGCTGCCCAACCTTTGTACGCTGTCCAGCTCATATTGAGCACATTGGTACAGGTATCAAAGTCTATTTCAAAATAAATGCTGGAATGCAGGGGATTATATGTACCCGAATTGAGGCAACTGTCAATAGTAGAAACGGTATAAGATTCTATATTAAAATTGGGAGTACCGGGGGTATCTTGATAAATACCCGATTCCGGATCGTAGAGCGTATCGATAGGTACAGGACCATCGCCATAAATGATATACCCAAATACATTGGGTA
>CXWK01088681.1_pt1 | contig 13418 bp, 13 predicted proteins | sample 590851 | NCBI WGS metagenome assembly CXWK01 (sample SAMEA3498364, study PRJEB10139) | wastewater metagenome | biome: wastewater treatment plant; material: activated sludge | place: Denmark | collected 2014-08-01
GCTTTTTCAGCAATCCCCTCATCCGCTGCTATCTCTTTACCAGCAAAATGATCTGCATCAAGCTCCAAACTTTTCAAAAAAGCTTTCACCTCATACGTTTTTAATAATTTATCCCATGTCGCATCTTCTTTTCTAAGCTTTGTTACCTTCCAAATATCCCGAACAGTACTGATCTGCCAAAGATTCTTAATTCCGTGATGCATTTCTTTATAAATAAATATCGTCAATCCCAAAATAATGAAGGTGATATTAGCTATAATAAAAATGTCCTCGTATGGGAAAAAAGGGACCAAATTAAAAATTACTGCAATTAACGAAAACGGTGCACTAAACCAAATAAGCGCCGCTAAAATCATTACAATGCAGGCGCATAAGAATCCAAAAATTCCAATTAACACCCGTCCCAGTCTAAAGAAAAAACTCAGAATTCGTCCAACAATACTCGCATCATGAAACAGCGGGGTAAATATCAACCTCAGCATTAACCCAACTGCTAAGTCCTCTTCCAAAACCAGTAGAATATTTTTTAAAGACCGCAAAAAAACAGTTGCAGCATTTGGATACCAAAATAATAATAAATGGACAGGAAGCAGCATAAACTATTTAATCCGGATAACCTCACCTTCAAGATCCAGCTCAACAAAATGAGCCGCTCTTCCTTCTATATATGCCGGGCATTGATTCTCAGCCAACTCGTCTAACTTTTGTCTCGGATTATGAGCAATATCAACCACCCAATCCGGCATCAGATCGTTCGTCAAACAAGGCCCGCTTGAAAAATCCGTTCCCGCATTTTTTCTATTCTTATAAACATCTTGTGCCTTTTTAACCGCATTATCAATTTCATCATCAAGCCCCGGTTTATATTTACCTTTAATTGCCGCATTAAAGGGATTAGTTTCATGCACATAAACAATCGCCAAAGAAACAATCGCTATCACAGATAATACAAGTATAAGAAGTTTTCCTCTCGAAGCTGATGTCATATTCTCACTCATACTCCAATTTTGGCATTTACAGACCACATTGGCAACTATGCCTTAATATAGTTTCCGGCACCCATATTCCTAACAACACCCAAAATCTCCAGCTTTAAAAGTACTGAAGAAATATCCGCAACTTTTTTCTTAAGTTCTCTCGCAATCTCATCCACATGCCGTGCTTCATTCTTTATTAACTCCAAAATCTCTTTCTCCTCAAAGCTCAAATTTAACTGACTAACATTAACCACTTTCGCCGTCACAACCCCTAGTTCATCTAAAATGTCCGCAACACTTGATACTAATTTCGCCCCATCTTTTAACAATACCGAAGTCCCCGAAGACATCCCTGAAGTTATTGGTCCTGGAACTGCAAACACTTCCCGTCCTTGTTCAATAGCCAAACGCGCAGTTATCAAAGATCCCGAATCCTCCGCGGCCTCTGTAACCAAAACACCTTTTGACAAACCGGCAATAATTCTGTTTCTGGCTGGAAAATTTCCTGATAAATGAGGGTACGAAGGAGGAAATTCTGTAAGTATTGCTCCAGACCCCGAAGCAATTTTCTCAGCCAGTCTTATATTCTCAGAAGGAAAAATTTTAGATAAACCACCTCCCAAAACAGCTAATGTTTTTCCACCAGATTCAATCGCTGTTAAATGAGCTACAGTATCAACCCCCCTCGCCAGTCCCGAAACAATCGTCAATCCAGCCTCAACTAACTCTCGGGTTAATTTTTCGGTTACTATTCTCCCGTAACCCGTTGGCTTCCGGGTTCCAACAACCCCGAAACAATTTTCCAATACCTGCCCGTCTAGTACCCCTTTATAATAAATAATCATCGGAGCACCTGAGATTTCGCGCAGCGACTCCGGATACTCATCCTGAAAAATTGTAATAACTTTAATTCCTGCTTTTTCTAAACTTAAGAAATATGCATCCGGATCAAGTTCTCTTTTTGCAGCTCTAAAATTCTCTATTAACTTTTCCGGAAATCTAAACTGCCGTAATTCTGAAAACGGGGCATCCCAAATAGTTTTAAAATCTCCAAAATAGTCAAACAATTTCTTAACCCTCGCCGGCCCAAACCCTTCAACTGAATGCAAAGCCAGAAGAAATTTCAAGTCTTTCATAACCAAAACCTACCACCATCTGAACATTTCTACAATCATATAAAACACCTGCATAGGAAAATTTTCGTTAAGAAAATCTGTAGAGTAGTATCAGGGGGAGCTGCCTGCTTTGCGAAGCAAATGCAGGAGGGGGTCAACCCCCGATTACGTAGCGAAAGATTTTAGAAAATTTTTCTCTGCAGGCAGCTTTTGCGATACTTTTGCTGTCAAAAGTATCAAGGAAAGACTACTCTCCCAAAGTCCGGGCTGATTCTGTGGCAATTGTCCCTGTATCTTTAATCAGATTCGCTTTATCTTCTGAAAAATAATATCTAAAAATTTCTTTCACAACCGGCGAAGCATTCGTCGACCCTTCCCCACCGCCTTCCATTAAAACTGTCGCTGTTATTCTTGGCTGATCAACTGGCGCATACCCCGCATACCAGGCATGAGTTTTATCTTCTGGCCCATATTCAGCAGTTCCAGTTTTACCGGCCGTAATAATAGGAAAAGTAAAAAATGGCCATGCAGTTCCACCCTCTTTTGGCACTTGTTCTAAGCCATCTTTTATTAGTCTCATAAATTCAGGTCGTGTCGGATGATTTATTGGATCATACTTAAACTTTTTAACGGAACCCCTGACTGCATCTTTTATCTCAAGCCCCAAATGCGGTGGAAATTGTTTGCCGTCGGATGCAACGTATGAAATCAGATTTGAAACTTGAAGAGGTGTTGTCAGCAAAAACCCCTGTCCAATCGCCATATGCAAATTATCCCCCGGATACCAAACTTCTCCAATAACTTTTTCCTTCCATTCCGGATCTGGAACTAATCCTGCACTTTCCCCTAAAATATCAATTCCGATTTTCTTTCCAAAACCCAATTTCTTTGCCGTATCCCCCATGCTTTTCTCACCTACTAAATGGCCTAGCTGATAAAAATAAATATCATTTGAACGCTTAAGCGCAATCGGTAAATCAACTAGCCCTTCTTCTTTTCTACCGTATTGGGTAAAGTACCAGTTAGAAAAACTAAATGGTCCCAGATTCATAACACCGGTATCCTCAAACTTAGTTTCAGCAGTTATTTTTCCGGATTCAAGACCAGCTAGTCCAGTTGCGATTTTAAATGTTGATCCCGGCGGATATTCACCTGCAATTGCCCTATTAAGAAGCGGTGAATTTGCAGCAGTTAAAGCTTCTGATAAATTATTTGGATCAAATGACGGAATCGATACTAAACTAAAAACCTCCCCGGTATTTGGATCATTTACCACTACTGCCCCACAACAAGCTTTAGATTTTTCAAGCGCCTTGCTTAACTCCTCAAATGCTACTTTTTGTAAATCAGCATCAACCGTTAAAATTAAATTCTGCCCTGGAATTGCTTCTTTTTTCCTCAGAGTCCGCTTCGGCCTTCCAGCCGCATCAACCTCAATAATCTCTCCGCCATCAACCCCTCTTAGTGTTTTTTCATATGCCTCCTCAACTCCTCCCCGGCCAATCTTATCTCCTAATTTATAATTTACGTATTTCTCAGTTTTCAATTCCTCCTCAGTTATCTCGCCTAAATATCCTAATATGTGACTGGTTTTATCTCCCTGTAGATAAGAACGCATTGAATCAATTTCTAAATCTTTAAGGCGCGGATCGTTCGTCGCCTCCATCTTTAAATATTCCTCACGGCTTATGTATTTTGGTTTTTCATTCCGATTCTCGGGATTATAAAGCCGAAAGCCAGGATTATTCTGAGCCAAAATTTTTCCATTTCTATCATAAATTACCCCTCTTGGAGCATGAATCGTTTTTACCTGTATTCTATTAGAATCCGCCAGTTCCAAATTCTCCTTACCTCGGGCTACCTGAAGATGAAATAACCTGCCAATCAACAAAGAAAAAGCCAGAATAAAAACCACCGCCATTATCGATTTAGTCCAAGGGTTAATCGGAGAGCTGGCTTCTTCTTCCATATCAGAAAAAAATAAATTGCTACCAATATCACCCGCATTTAATTTTTTATTATAAAAATGTCCTGATGACCGGGCTGTCTTTCGAAGTTCGTCTGAGAATGCTCTACCAAATTTATTTTTTGCCATAGAAGATAACTAAATTTTATGCTCTTATTCTTAATTTTGTATGAGAACTGGCAACGAATCTATCTTCCCAACTTCTAAGTAAGAGATATGTAGGTAAAAGTAAAAACACTTCAATTAACCTCGGCCACAGCGCAAAACTTTGTCCGGCAAAAAAACTGTTTAACATACCTGCGATCCCAATAAGGAAAGCTCCAGATATAAAAATCATGACTAAATTAAATGAAACCGGCAGTCTCCTTAACATGCTTGCCAATTTAACCAACAGCATAAATAGAATCGAGTAATACCCTATATTTGATTGTGTCAGAAAAGATAAAATTAGTCCGCCAAAAAAAGCTATAAATAAATTATCTCTGTCTTCAATTACTAAACTCCGCGCCACTATCAAAACCAGCACTAAGTTAATCGGCAAAAATGCACCTTGTAAGAATGCCGCTAGAGTTATTAGTAGTAAAAAAATCTTCATAATTTAAATTCAATAATTCAATAATTCAATAATTCAATAATTCAATAATTCAATAATTCAATAATTATTATTCCCCCACCACAAACACTACCTCCAGATCTGCAATATCAAACACCGGCTTCACTTTTGCCTGCTTAAATATCTCATTATCTTTTTGAATAACTTCTGAAACTTGGCCCAAAACTAAACCTCTTGGAATATCCACCTCTTGTCCCTCTGAATAAACTAAATCCCCAACTTTAATCGGCTCCTCATGCAAAATCTTATCAAGCATCATTTCAGAACCAAATTGTCCGACTAAAATTCCTTTTGCCCGACCTTCATCCGATTGAGAGAAAGCCGAAATTCTTGAATCAGGATCAATTCCTAATATTACTTTACTTCTTTTTGGATCTGCCTCTTTTATAAGTCCAATAAAATTGTCCTTAAAAATTACTGCCTGTCCTGGCTTAAATCCGTCCTCTGTTCCTTTATCAATCAGTAAAAATCTTGAAAAACCAAAAGGTCGGGCTGGAACTAAATTAAAAGCCTGGTCTGATAAAACTTCTTTTTGGTCTAAAAAACTTTGAGCTTCAGCTAATTTTTTTCTTAAATTAGCATTCTCCGATAAAATCTGTGCCATTTGCTCTGACTTTGCCTTATTCTCCTGAGCCGCTTGTCTGGCAGAAATCACAAATCCAAACTGACGGCTAACACTAAGTGAGCTTTTATAAAGTCCATATTGGATTGGAATAGTCACAGTTTGCAATAAACTTTTAGGCAAATCTAGTAATTTATAAAAATCGAGTAGAAGTAGCGAAACTGAAATTAAAAGTAGAATTAATAGGAGCTTTAAGTCGTAAAGTAAAATCTTCAGCATTAGGTTGTAAATATACCATATTTGTGCGAAAATCTTCTCAATAAATGCCTAATCCTTTCATCGAAAAATTAAAGTCAAAATGGAATGAGGGTAAGTTCGTTTGTGTTGGTCTGGATACCGATTTTTCTAAAATTCCTGGCAATATTAAGCAAAAAACTGCAACAGATAAATTTCCAATCGCTTCAGCCGTATACGAGTTCAATAAATCCATTATTGATTCAACTCATGATTTAGTTTGCGCCTATAAAATCAACAGCGCCTTCTATGAAGCCCAAATCCAAACTTGGGAAGCCATGCAGCATACATTTTTATATATTCAAAAAAATTACCCAGGAATCCCCGTCATTTTGGATGCCAAACGGGCCGATATTGGTAATACAAATCAAGGCTACGTTAAAATGGCTTTTGAATCATTAAAGGCTGACGCTATCACAGTCCATCCCTATTTAGGAAAAGAGGCGCTCGGTCCATTCTTAGCTCAAGAAGACAAGGGCGTTATTGTTTTAGTTAGAACCTCAAACCCGGGATCAGGTGAGCTCCAAAGTTTGGAAATGAACGGTCGGCCTCTATATCAGCTAGTTGCGGAAAACGTTGCTAAAAATTGGAACACTTTAGGAAATTGTGCAGTTGTTGTTGGAGCAACTTATCCTGAAGAGCTAAAAAAGGTCAGACAAATTGTCGGCGATATCCCTATTCTAATTCCCGGGATCGGAGCCCAAGGCGGCGATTTAGAACAAACAGTCAAAAACGGCCTCAATTCCCAAAAACAGGGTATTATAATTACCAGCTCCAGAAGTATAATTTATTCTGATAACCCTAGACAGTCGACAATTGATCTTGACAAAAAAATAAAGGCACTGATATGAGTGATTCCTCAGATATCGCATCAAAAATCTTATTAAAATTAAAAGCCGTCGCTTTAAGCCCGAATAAACCCTTTACTTACGCCTCCGGAATAATCTCCCCGGTTTATACGGACTGCCGCGTTTTAATCGGCTATCCTGAAGAAAGAAAACAAATCCGCGATTTATATATCGAGGCAATTAAAAATTCAGGAGCAGAATTTGATATTGTCGCCGGAACCGCCACCGCCGGAATTCCTCACGCCGCTTGGATCGCCGAAGAATTAAATCTGCCAATGATTTATGTTAGAGGGAAAGCCAAAGATCACGGCAAAGAAAACTTGGTTGAAGGTCCTCTAGAAAAAGGTCAAAAAGTCATAGTCATCGAAGATTTAGTTTCAACAGGAGAAAGCTCAATTAACAGCGTCAACGCTATTAGAAATCTTGGCGGCGAAGTCTCCCATGTTTTTTCAATCATCACCTACGGCATCGGCAAAGGAGAAGAAGCTTTTAAAGAAAACAATCTCGAATTAATCTCATTAACAACATTTGAGCAAGTTGTTGAAGAAGCTAAAAGAATGGACTATATAAACGAAGAAGAAACTGAAATAGTCCTTGATTGGATCCAAGACCCCAAAGGCTGGGCCCAAAGACGCGGCTTAGAATAAATTGATTTCGAGCCTGAAAACAAAGGCCGTAAAGATTTTATGAAAGAGCTGCCAGGGGAATAGCTGACTCTGCGAAGCAGATGTCAGAAGGGGTCAATCCCCGGCTAGCGATTGAAAAAAATCAGGCCGACTTTTAGGCGAGACAGTTTGCGCAACTTTGCTGACAAAGTTGCAAAAGAAAAAAGTTAAGTGAGGTTCGCAATCACAGAACATTATGACAAACATCATAAAACTACCAGGCTTAATAGACACCCACGTCCATCTCCGTGAACCCGGAAATACTCATAAAGAAGACTTCGAAACAGGCACCAAGGCAGCAATCGCCGGCGGATATACCATGGTTATAGATATGCCAAATAATCCAAACCCAATAACTAATCTTGAAACACTGGAAGAAAAGATCAAATTAGCAAACGGCCGGATTTATTCTGATTTAGGCTTCCATTTTGGCGGAGCGGAATCTGCAGTTCCATTTTTTGAAGAAGTAAAAAATAAAGTTTTTGGCTTAAAAGTCTACATGAACCACACAACTGGACCACTTTTAATAGAAGACCCAGGAGAATTAGATTTTATCTTCTCAGGTTGGCCCAAAGAAAAAGTCTTAATGGTTCACGCAGAACAAGAAACCTTAACTAAAGCCATAAATCTCGCAAACAAAAATGGCAACAAACTTCATGTCTGCCACGTTGCTAGGAAGACTGAACTGGAATTAATCATCAAAGCCAAATCCGAAGGCACGAATATCACTTGCGAAGTCGCCATGCATCATCTCTGTTTAACTCAAGCCGATGAGCAAAGATTAAAACATTTCGGTAGTATGCGCCCACCCCTCGCTTCCCCAGAAGACCAACAATTTCTTTGGGATAATATCGACTCAATAGACATAATCGCCTCAGATCACGCCCCTCACACCAAAGAAGAAAAAGAAGGCGAGACAGTAGTCAACGGCGTACCGGGTTTAGAAACCAGCCTGCCTTTACTTTTAGATGCGATGAACCATGAACGAATAACCATGAACCGTATTGTAGAAATGACCTCAACTAACCCCAGAAAAATCTTCAACATTCCTGAGCAACTCGACACATATGTTGAAGTCGACCTAGATGAAGAATGGACAATAAAAAACGAAAACCTCTACACCAAAGCCGGCTGGACCCCTTTCGACGGAATGAAAATAAAAGGCAAAATCAAAAAAACAGTCCTAAGAGGCCAAACAGTTTTTGAAAATAATGAGATGAAAGAAAATCCTAAGGGACGAGTTGTTTATCCTGCCTAGCTCACCCTTTATTAGGCTGTTTTTATATCTTGCGCTAATTTCGGATTCCACATTGCCCCTGTTGCACTCATCACCACATCCGCCCCCGCATCCCTAAACTCTTTATAATCCTCGGGAGAAGTAACTCCCCCAACTCCTGTAATAGAAAACTTAAATCCCTTCGCGTCTCTAATCTTTTTCATTCTCTTAACAAAATCGAGTCCTGCCCATTTTATACAATGCCCGCAAATCCCGCTTCTTAATCTATTTGGACCAGGTAATGCCTGTTCACCATTTTCATCTCGAACCTCAGCCTGCAAAGTATTTATTCCAGCAACATCATCAGCATACTTATCAACAATCTCAGCCAATTTAACCATATCTGCATCATTCTTGTAGTAACCAACCTTCAAAATAAGAGGCGTACTCCCAATAACTTCCCTGATTCCTTTAGCAATCTTTTCTGTAATCTCGAGGTTATAACAAACAAGCCCCTCGTTTCCAATATTCGGACAAGATAAATTCGCCTCCAAAACCGGAGCTCCAGTTTCATATGCGAGCTTCGCCGCCAAAACATAATCTGCAATAAACTCATCCTGCGTCTGATTAGGTTTTACAGTTCCCATAAAAGACAAAACTAAAATCTGTCCTTTACCCGCGTAACTTAAAGCCTTTTTAACATCCTCCTGCCAAACCTCAGGTTTTCTTGAAGGCACTCCAAAAGAATTTGTTATCGATATTGGATCCTGGTAATCAGTATTTGCAGTTAAAGGTTTTTCTAACCTCTCAAGTGTTAAATCTCCTTCAACATCCAAAGATAAAACATTAGGAAACGGATGACATGGAAAATAATCAGACCTGACAGTTTTATAAACTACAATATCAAAGCCGTTATTAAACGCTCCTCGAACATATTTTGAATTTAAAATTGGACCCGCTGGAATCCCAAAAGGCAAATTAACTTTGTGGCCTAAAAAATCGTAAGATGGTTCAGAAGAATCTACAAATCTTTCAGAAGAAGCAAAATCACTAAACGGCCCTTTTTCATAATTATCCTCATAACTTAATGTCGGATCGTAAAAAGGAGTCTTTAGCATTGTCGGTATAATACCAAAATCAACCAATCTTCACAATTCAGTCAACATACTTTAGTTTTAATTATTCAATTCCTACTCATTTACTATCCGATCGAAAAGTAAATGAAACAAATCTCCTAGAACCCGGGATCGCTTGATTCCATCACCAATACCCATTTCGAAATTCCCAGTTCCTCAATAAACTTGCGCATAACAGAGGTACAATTTTTCTTTGTCGCCCAAACGCTTCGCTGGATCTTAACGAATCCCCACTCTTTTAATTTAAACCTTAATAAGTCCCTCGCAATTCTTTGATCTTCTGGAATATCAAATGTAATAATCCTCCAAATCCCGTCCCAAACTCCTTTATCATCAAGCTGCAGCTTCGATCTAAAAACTTGATCAAGCCCCGAATCAGTCAATTTAAACACAACTTTCCCAACATCAACATACTCAACATAACCTCTTTCCTTTAATCTTTTTATTGCCTGTAAAATTAGTGGCTTATTAATTTTTCTCGAATATCCATATAAATACTTATGCGGGTTATATATAAAATCCTCTGCTCGGACATACCCTTCTAAAGATTTCTCCAAAGCCATTAAAATAAATTTAGACAATCCTTTACTTGTTCTCATGTTTCATTAATATCACGATCGTGAAGTTAATGAAATAGTTACTCTTTAATCAAATTAGCTTTACTAAATATTAAGCAATATGTTTGTACGCTTCGCCTAAGCGGGACAAAGGAATCGCTTTTTTCATCCCCTGGGATTTAGCATAAATGATCGCTGCCTCAACCAGTCCTAATCCAATTTTATTCTCAGTAAACTGTGGCTTATCTAAACTTTCAAGAGGCGGATATTCAAAACAAACTATCGTTCTCAAACTCTGCAAATCCGCCGGATTACCGTTTAGAATTATTCTGTAAACATGCGCCCCTTCCGCAAAACCGGCCTTAGCTTTTTTATGAAACTTAACCACAAAATCTAAATCACGGTCTATATACTCTCTGATTTCCTGCTCGCTTACATTCCCAGCTTTAATATCCTCATTCTGCTCAACCGAAGTAATAGCAGCCGCCGAACAAAGCAATGCCGTCTCACCGCGGGGATCAAAAGTTGTAAACTTACCGTTTCCGGTTATCTCACTCCAAAGTTTCCCTTCTTTAACCAGGCTCTCCTTACACCGGAATCCGGTTAAAACCCCTTTTAGCTCATCCTCTTGAAAAGCCCCAATCACAAACCCGTTAGTTGCCCTGTGGATTATCGTCTCAGGATCCAAACCTAAAGCTTTGGGGAAAGCCTGGTTATGAATCTCCACTGCCTGCTTTAAAACCTCAACCTCATCAGGACTAATAATTCTATATAAATAACTTTCATTTCTGCCTATTAGTTTACTTTCATCCATAATTCTCTCCCTAAATAATTCTTTGACTTTCACCTTTTGGATTTTACCCGTTGCTGTTCTTGGAATTTCTTCTTCTCTTGCCGTTATTATAACCTTAGGCGTTTCATAATTACTTAAACCCTCAACTTTATGCTCTCTCAAAATCTGTCTTGTTTCCTCCAAATCTTTCCCGTAATTTTCATTCTTAGGTAAAGCCACAACCGCAATCTCTTCTCCAAATCTGAAATCCGGAAATCCTACAACAATAAAATCACGGGCCCAGTCAAAATTTTTCCTCAAAACCTCCTCAATAAAAACCGGTGAAATATTAACCCCGCCCTTAATAATAATTTCCTTAATCCTTCCTTTAATAAACAAATACTCCTCATCCCGGATCTTTTCAAAATACCCCGAATCCCCGGTATGAAAATATCCATTCCTCAACACTCTCCCTGATTCCTCAGGCTCATTCAGATAACCAAGCATCACGTTCCTCCCCGAAACCCCAATCTCACCTGCTTCCCCTGGTTCAGTAACAACATTATCCTCCCCATCTAAAATCACCACCTTATTCTCAGACAACGCTTTACCGATACTATTTTTAGAAACAACTTCCAAATAATCATTCTCCTTCAAATCTACAGGAACCCCTGTTGCCCGCAAAGAAGTCTCAGTCGATCCATATCCCTGTACCAGCCTTACCCCAAACTTTTTATAAAACTTCAAAACATGATCCGGCGAAACCGGCGCGGACCCAATCTGAATATACTTAAATGACAAGGGAGTTTTCCCCCCGTCAAACTCTTCCTCAATCAAATCAATATTAATTGTCGCAACAATCGATGACATTGTCGCTTTATATTTTGAAGCATCGCTCAGGAATCTCGATCTCGAATAACGGGAAGAAATAACCAGTGACCCCCCGCTAAAAATCGTCGCATTAGAAAAGGTTGTCGAATTAATATGGTGTAAAGGCAGCACTAAAAAGAAAATATCTTCGGCAGAAATTTTAAACCATTCCCCAACCTGTTTCGCTCCGTAAAAAAGATTTTCAAAAGACAGCATCGCCCCTTTAGGATGTCCGGTTGTTCCCGATGTATACAAAATCAAGCAAGGTTTCTCGGGACTAAAATTCTTAAAAATATCTAAATCAAGATCCTCCGGAATCAAACTTTTAAGCTCAAAATAGTCATCAATATTAACAGTTTTCACCCGCTCAATCTCTAACTTCTTAAAGCTCCTCTTAAAAAAAATCTTCGCCTCAGTCTGTTCTAACTTAAAACTCGCAACTTCATCTAAATCCCTTTTAGAATCTAAAGGACAAACTTTAAGCCCGGAAAGCAAACAGGCAATATTAAATATCAAAACCTCGGGACAATTCTCAAACATATAAGCCATACAATCCCCGGGTTTCAAACTCAGCTCTTTATAAAAATAATTCGCCAGTGAAACCACACAGTTATAAAATTCCTGATAAGAAATCCCAAACTCTTTCCCACCGTCTACATCTATTTGAGTAATCGCAACCTTACCTGGTTCCCGAAGTAATCTGCCCAAAATTTCATCAGCATTCATATTTGTAAAAGTTAACACACTTATCAACCCATTTAAATCCCCGCGCGCCTTTCGGAACGCGGGGATTTTTCAAACAGGAAACGTTGGTTGTTTAAATTTGCAATTAAAAGGCTGCAAATCGTAATTCACAACAACCGCCCTAACCTCACAAAAGCGAGATCTTAGGCTTTACCATTTCCATTTGATCCGGGAATTCTTGGACCATGCTGTTCAGCCAATGTCCCAGCCCTTACTTTCGCAAAGCTGATTGCACCGTTCCTGACCCTTCTTCCCGCTTGAGCTCCTGTAGGACCCTCCCAAGACATATTTGTCATAAGCTGCCGGTCTAGCGCATCATAAATCTCTTTAGATGCTTTTGGTGAACGTGCCGGGATCGGACCCTCACTATCCATTCGCATAACTGCCTCAGCATCAAATCGCGCGTCATTAATCTGACTTCTTTCTATTGCCATAATAAAATCACCTCCAATTTAGAGCATGTATTTTTACGCCAAAACGCGCAAAGACTCTAAAAACCTTACGGTTTAAAGTTCCCTTTTAAATGAAATATTTTTTTATGAATTTAGAAAAAGTTAAAAAGTTGCTGTGTGGAAATGTTGTAATAAAAGTATCACAACAACCGCCCGCGACAGCTCGCAAGCTAAATTAACTTTTTTCTCTAATCCCTAATTGAATTTAAAAGAGGGTTTTTAGCTTCCTTGCTGCTTTGAAGGCCAATGAGATTTAAAACTCCATGCCCAATTTGCGAAGCACTTCTCCCTCCGTAGATTTGAATATTAATATAAATCACCTCCCTTAGGTTGAAGAATCTAAGTTAGCAAATATGGCTGAAGTTTTCAATCATCTTAATCCACCTGTCACCTTAACCTTAGCCAAAAGATCAAGATCATCAAGTAATTTGTAGCACCCACGAACCACAGTTGTTAATGGATCATCAGCCACCCATACCGGAATCTTCGTTTCTTCAGAAATCCTTTTATCAAGTCCGCGAATTAATGAACCCCCTCCAGTAATAACAATTCCTCTCTCCAATATATCCGACAAAAGCTCAGGCGGTGTTTCTTCTAAAACCTCATGTATCGCATTAATAATTTGAGCAAA
>CXWK01006861.1_pt2 | contig 13416 bp, 15 predicted proteins | sample 590851 | NCBI WGS metagenome assembly CXWK01 (sample SAMEA3498364, study PRJEB10139) | wastewater metagenome | biome: wastewater treatment plant; material: activated sludge | place: Denmark | collected 2014-08-01
GCACCTCCTGGTCGCCGCGGATGTGCACCTCGGGCTGCGGCTCCTTCACCGATTCCACCTTCAGCCGCGTGACCAGCGTCTCGATGTCGGGCAGCCGCTCGATGCCCCAGAAGACCTCGCCCTCGCGGTTGACCGCGATGACGATGTTCTCGGGCTTGGTCTGCAGCGGGATATTGCGTTCCTGCGGCAGCTCGAGCTTGATCGACTGCGTGACCACGGGAATCGTGATCAGGAAGATGATCAGCAGCACCAGCATCACATCCACGAGTGGCGTGGTGTTGATGGTGTTGTTGAGCTGGTCTTCGCCGCTTTCGTCGGCCGGACCCACGTTCATCGCCATGGCTATTCTCCGGGCTGGCGCCTCAGGCGCTCACCGCTTGCCGGCCAGCAGCACGTTGTGCAGGTCGCCGGCGAAGGCGCGGGTCAGGTCCATGACGCCCTTGTTGCGGCGCAGCAGCCAGTTGTAGCCCATCACCGCGGGCACGGCGACGGCCAGGCCGATGGCGGTCATGATCAGCGCCTCGCCCACCGGGCCGGCCACCTTGTCGATCGAAGCCTGGCCCGAGATGCCGATCTTCACCAGCGCGTTGTAGATGCCCCAGACGGTGCCGAACAGGCCCACGAACGGTGCCGTGGAGCCCACCGTGGCCAGGAACGCCATGCCGTCCTGCAGGCGGCTCTGCACGCTGCCCACGGCACGGTCCATCGACATCGTGATCCAGGTGCTCTTGTCGATGGCCTCGACCATGGTGCCCTCGTGGTGATCGCTGGCCTTGATGCCTTGTTCGGCGATGAAGTGCATGGCCGAGCCGGCCTTCAGCGCGCTGGCGCCGGCGTTCACCGAACTGGCCTTCCAGAAGGTCTCGGCGTCGCTGACCGCGCTCTTCATCATCGAGCGCTGCTCGAACACCTTGGTGAAGATGATGTACCAGCTGCCCATCGACATGATGACCAGGATCACCAGCGTGCCCTTGGCGACATAGTCGCCCTGGCCCCACAGCGCCTGCAGGCCGTAGGGGTTCTCGATCGCCTCCTCGGTCACCGCCGCGGTCGGGGCGGCGGGCGCCGGTGCCTGGGCGGCGGGTGCGGCGGCCGGCTCCGAGGCGGCCTGGGCGAAGGCCAGCAGCGGCAGACTCAGCGCCAGCATGAAACCGGCCAGCAGGGCAGCCAGCGATCTGGCGGCCCACGGGCGCATCTTCGGGAATTGATTCATATACATGTTGACTCCAAAGGAACGGGCGGGCGCGGCCCCTCAGCCGCGCTGTCGGGGAAACGGGATCAGTCGGTGATGCGCCAGACGTAGGTGATGCGCGAGGTCAGCTTCTCGGGTTTTCCGTCCACGGTGCCGGGCGTGCCCTTGCAGTTGCGCACCGCTTCCAGCGCCAGCCGGTCGAGCATCTTGTGCTCGCGCGACGGGCCCGAGGATTTCTCCACCGTGGCCTCCGAGATCTGGCCCGTGGTGTCCATCGTGAACAGGATCGTCGTGCTGCCCTGGGCTTCGGCGCGCCGGGCCGCGGCGTTGTACTCGGGCCGTTCGCAGGCATTCTGGAAGTCGATGCGCGGCTCGGTGCGTGCCGGCGCGCGCGGCGCCGGCGGCGCCGAGGCAGCCACCGCCGGCGCCGGCGTGATGCGCATCGGCGTCACCGGCGGCGCCACCTGCGTGGTGGTGATCGTCGGCGCCGGGGTCGGCGGCGGTGCCACGTTGACCTCGGGCGGCGGCACGAAGGAAGGCGGCGGCGGCGCGAATTTCGGCGGCGGGGGCAGGTTCTCCGGCGGTGGCGGTTCCGGCGGCTTGACTTCCTCGATGATCTTGGTCTCGATCGGCGCCTTGATGACTTCGATCATGCGCTGCGCCAGGCCGGTCACCAGCGCCCAGCCCAACAGCACGTGCAGGGCCACCACGATGCCAAAGCCGATCAGGTGTCGGCCAGGGTTGCGCTGTTGTTGAGCGAAGTCCACTCGATGTCTCCAGTCGACCCGGCGCATGTTTGGCGCAAGGCACTGCAATAACACGTACACGGCACGCGTGCCGATTTCGCCACGATGCAGGCGAAGCCCGCGACTATATCGTGAACCGTGCCCGGCTCGTTCAGGGCATCACCCTAGGCAGGGGGGTATGCCTCCGTGGCGAAACCACCGGTGAGCCGCAAGCCCTGTCGGAGCCACGGCGACGGAACAAGCCGGCTGCCCGCGCGGTGGCGCCGTCAGTTGCCGAGCCACGCCTGCTGCAAGGCCCGCACGGCCGCCGGGACGGCCGCGGGGGCGTCGCAGGCCACGACGCGCCGCGCCGGCATCGAGCGCAGCCAGGTGAGCTGGCGCTTGGCCAGCTGCCGCGTGGCCGCGATGCCGGTTTCGCGCAGCTCGTCCAGGCGCCCCGTGTCCAGCGCCTGCCAGGCCTGTCGGTAGCCGACGCAGCGCATCGACGGCAGCGCCGCATGCAGGTCGCCGCGCGCGCGCAGCGATTTCACTTCGTCCAGCAGTCCCGCGGCCAGCATGACGTCGAAGCGCGCCGCGATGCGCTCGTGCAGCCAGTCGCGCGAGTCGGGTTCCAGCGCGACCAGCGGCGGCGCGCCCGCGGGCGGTGCATGGCGTGTCGCGCCCTGGTGCCAGGCCGACAAGGGCTTGCCGGTGAGCCGCCAGACCNNCTGGCCGTGGCCGGGTCCACGCGGGCCAGCTCGGCATGCAGCGCCGGCCAGCCGTGCGTGGCGGCCTCGGCGTCGATCTGCTGCCGGATGCCCGCGTCGGCACCGGGAATCTCGTGCAGGCCTTCGCGCAAGGCCTTGAAGTAGAGCATGGTGCCGCCTACCAGCAAGGGCAGGTGCCCGCGCTGGACGATCTCTTCGATCAGGCGCCGCGCATCGGCGGCAAACTGCGCGGCGGAGTAGGCTTGGGCGGGGTCGAGGATGTCGATCAGGTGGTGCGGCACCTCGGCCCTTTCGGTGGCGCTGGGCTTGGCGGTGCCGATGTCCATGCCGCGGTAGACCAGCGCCGAATCGACGCTGATGACCTCCACCACCTGCGAAGGCGCCAGTGCGCGCGCGAAGGCCAGCGCCGCGGCCGTCTTGCCGCTGGCCGTGGGCCCGGCCAGGCACAGCGCGCGCGCCCTCATGGCGTGTGCCGCTGCACCAGGGTCCAGGCCACGGTGGTGGTCACCACGGACCAGAAGCCGATGCCTAAAGCGTAAGGCAGCACGGTGCCGTCCAGCGCCTGCCCGAGCCACAGGCCGACGCCGAAGGCCGTGAGCGCCAGCACGAAGCCGGCCAGCGCCGAGGCCGCCCCCGCGGCGCGCGGAAACGGCCCCACCGCGCCGGCCTGGCCGCAGGGCTGGTGGATGCCGTGGCCGAAGGCGAACAGCCACTGCGGCAGCACGATCGCCCACACCGAATGCACGCCGGCCAGCGCCAGCGTGACGACGAGCACGCCACCGGCCAGNNCGGATGCCGTGCCGCACGATCCAGCGTCGGCAGACGAAGGTGCCGGCCAGGTAGCTGAGCGAGCCGCTGGCCATGGCCAGTCCGTACCAGCCCGGGCTGAGACCCAGCACGTCGATATAGGTGAACGACGAGCCGGCCAGGATGGTGAACAGCCCGCCGTAGGTGGCCGAGACCAGCAGCGTCCAGGCGATGAAGGTGGGGTGGCGCGCGATCGACCCCCACTGCGCGAGCAAGGGTCCGGCGCGCGTGGCGTCGGGGTTCTTGTGCAGCAGCGTCTCCGGCAGACGCCAGGCGATGAAGGCCAGCGTCAGGGCGCCGAAGGCTGCCACCACGGCCAGCGCCGCACGCCAGCCGCCAAGGGCTGCCACCACGCCGCCCAGCGCCGGCCCGGCAATGGCGATCACGCCCAGCCCCGACAACGCCAGCGACATCACCCGCGCGCCCTCGAGCGGTTCGTAGAGGTCGCGCACGATGGCGCGCGCACACACCACCGCGGCGGCCATGGTGGCGCCTTGCAGCACACGCCACAGCACCAGCCAACCGATGCCGCCGGCGAGCATGCTGCCGATGCTGGCCGCCGTGTACAGCAGCAAGCCGGTGATCAGCACCGGACGCCGGCCGACGCGATCGGCCACCGGGCCCCAGAACATCTGGGCCACGCCGAAGGCCAGGATCAACGCCGACATCGTGAGCTGCGCTGCGCTCATCGGCGCGGCCAGGTCGCGCGCCAGCATGGGCAGTGCCGGCAGGTAGACGTCGGTGGTCACCGGCTGCAGGCCCAGCAGCAAGGCCAGCGCGAAGGCGGCCAGGCGGTGCGAAACGAGCGGGGCGGCGCTGCCCGGTGCCGCTGCTGGCGCCTGGGTCGTTGGGGTCGGGGTCACGTCTTGAACGGAGTCAGCCGCAGGCCGCGTCCCTGCGCAACGAAGTTGGACACGGATCTAGAAGCGTTCGTGGTCGCCCAGGTAGCGCCACTGCCCCACGGGCAGCGCGCCGAGCACGACGCTGCCGATGCGCACGCGCTTCAGGCCCGTCACCTTCAACCCCACCAGCTCGCACATGCGGCGGATCTGGCGCTTCCGGCCTTCGCGCAGCACGAAACGCAACTGGTCCTCGTTGGACCAGCTCACCTGCGCGGGCTTCAGCGGCTGGCCGTCGAGCTCCAGGCCGTGGCGCAGGCGCTGCAACTGGTGCTCGGGCGGCGGACCCGGCTGCACTTGTTCCACGCGCACCAGGTATTCCTTCTCCACCCGCGTCTCGTCGCCGATCAACCGCTTGGCCACGCGTCCGTCCTGGGTGAGCACCAGCAAGCCGGTGGAGTCGATGTCGAGCCGGCCCGCCGGTGCCAGGTGGCGCAGGTGGCCGCGGTCGAAGTGGATGCCACTGGCGTCTTGTGCCCAGCGCGTGGCCGGCGTGACCAGCACCGACGCCGGCTCGTAGCCGTCCTCGGCCTGGCCGCTGACATAGCCGATGGGTTTGTTGAGCAGCACCGTGACGCGGCGCGCCTGTTCGTTGCGCGCCTTGGGGTCGATGTCGATGCGCACGTCGGGCGCGGCACGCTGGCCGAGCACGGCCAGCCGGCCGTCGACGCGCACCCAGCCAGCTTCGATCCACTCGTCCGCCTCGCGCCGCGACGCAATGCCGCGTTCGGTGATGAGCTTGGAGATGCGCACGCCTTCGATGGCGGGCGGCGGGGCGGTTGGTGTGGCGGGTCGGGGCGCCGCGGGCCGGGTCTGCGTCGGACGCGCTGGATTCGCCGGAGCAGGCCTGGGTGGCGCGCCCGGACGCACCGGGCGGCGGGTGGGGTCGCGGGGCGCGGGGCGCGCGCTGAGTTTCGGGCGATCGGCCATGCCCGGATTGGACCATGGCCGCGCCAGCACGCCGGATCGCGTGAACGGGTATCGTTTACGACAACGCCTCGGATCCACCATGATGCCTCGACGCCCGCTCCTGACCTGTCTGCTGTGGCTGGCGGCCACCGGCGCCAGCGCCGCGCCCGCACTGGCCCCTGCGTTGCAGGCCGAGGTCGACGCCGCCGTGCGCGCCTACGACGCCGGCCGGCTGGCGCCGGCGCGCGACGCCTTCGAGTCGCTGGCGCAGCGGCAGGTGCCGGTGGCACAGTACAACCTGGCGGTGATGCACCTGCGCGGCGAAGTGCCCCAGCCCGATCGGGCGCTGGCCCGCGATCTGCTGCAACGTGCCGCCGCGGGCGGGTTGGTCACGGCCCAGCTGGCGTTGGGGCAGGCGCTGGAAAACGGCGACCTGGGCGAACGCGACCTGCCACTGGCCCATCACTGGTACCAGCTCGCCGCCGCCCATGGCAGCGTCGACGCGCAGCTGGCGGTGGGCACCGCGCACTACCTGGGGCGCGGCCTACCCAAGGACCCGCAGCGCGCCGCGCACTGGTTCCGCGAAGCCGCCAAGGGCGGTGATGCCGGCGCGATGTACCTGCTGGCCTCGCAATACGAACAAGGTGATGGCGTCGAGCGCGACCTGCGGCTGGCGCGCTACTGGTACGAGCAGGCGGCCCACCAGGGCGACGTGGCGGCTTCGGTCAAGGTGAAGGAACTGGACGCGCGGCTGGCGGCGCCGCCGGCCTGACCACCGCCAGGGCCGGTCCGCCCGGCCCGATCCGCCTTCAGGCCGGTCGGCCCTCGAGCCGCGGCGGCTACAACACCACCTTCACCAGCGGGTGCGTGCTCAGCGTGCGGTACAGCTCGTCGAGCTGGGCACGGCTGGTGGCGGTGACGGTGATCGTCAAGCCCAGGTATTTGCCGGCGCGGCTGGGCCGGCGTTCGATGCTGGCCTCTTCGAAGCCGGGGTCGAAGCGGCGCGCCACGGCCACCACGGCGGCCTCGAAGCCGTCCACTTGCTCGCCCATCACCTTGATCGGAAAGGCGCTGGGGAAGGGAATCAGGCTGTCTTCGACCGGCGCGGCCATCACAGCGACATCGTCAGCTTGGCCTGCTGGTAGGCCTCGTACAGCCGCCCGTACACCGGCCCGGGCTTGCCGCGCAGCGCGCCGTGACCGACGAGTTCGCCATCGATGCGCGTCACCGGCAGGATCTCCTTGGTGGCCGAGCTCAGCATCACCTCGTCGGCGGCCAGCACGTCGGCTTCGGAGATCGGCCGCAGGTTGTAGGCGATGCCGCAGTCCGCGCACAGCTCGCGCAGCAATTCCACACGGATGCCTTCCAGCACATGCTCGCTCTTGGGCGGACCGAGCAGCGCGCCCTCGTGCGCGATCCACACGTTGCTGGCGGCGGCTTCGGTGAGCCAGCCGTCTCGGAACATGATCGTCTCCAGCGCACCATGGTCGGCCGAGATTTGCCGCGCCAGCACGTTGCCCAGCAGGCTGATGCTCTTGATGTCGCCGCGCTCCCAGCGAAAGTCGCGCGCGGTGACGCAGGCCACGCCCTGGTGGCGCTGCTCGGCGCTGGCCGGCTTCATGGGGTTGACCATCATGAAGACGGTGGGCGTCAACCCCGGCGGCATGACATGGTCGCGCGGTGCCACGCCGCGAGTGACCTGGATGTAGACCAGCAGTTCGTCGCTGCCCGTGGCGTCGCCCACCTTCGCCACGAGTTGCCGGCACAAGGCCAGCCACTCGTCGGGCCGGTGCGGGTTCGGAATGCGCAGCTTGGCCAGCGAGCGGTTCAGCCGCGCCATGTGCTCCTCGAAGCGGAACAGGCGCCGGCCGTACACCGGCACCACCTCGTAGACGCCGTCGCCGAAGATGAAACCGCGGTCGAGCACGCTCACCTTGGCCTGCGAGATGGGCGTCGTCTCGCCGTTGAGGTAACACAGCAGATCGGTCATGTCGGTGCGCCGGTTGATGGCCGGGAGCGTGTCACGCAGGGTGGCGCAGGCATGCGCTGGCGCACCCCTTGCGCCGGAGTTGCGCTACTGGATCCACAGCCGCAACGAGTCCCAGGCGCGGCCCAGCAGGCCGGCCAGCGGCACGGGTTCCAGCACCACCAGCGGCACCGTGGCCACCGCCGTGCCGGCCGCCGTGTCGACGCGGATGCTGCCCACGCGCTGGCCCGCGGTCAGCGGCGCCACCAGCGGGTCGGTGCGCTCGACGGTGGTCTTGAGCTTGCCGCCTTCGCCCTTGGGCACGGTCACGAAGACGGCGTCGGGTGCGCCGAGCCTGGCCTGCGCGCGTTCGCCCTTCCACACCGGCACCGTGGCCACCGCCTGGCCGGCCTCGAACAGCCGCACCGCGTCCCAGGCCTGCCAGCCCCAGTTGATGAGCTTCTGGCTCTCGCCGGCGCGCGCCTCGCGCGAGGCCGTGCCGAGCACCACGCTGACCAGGCGGCGGCGGCCGTTGGGCATCTCGCGCACGCTGCTGGTGACCAGGCAGTAGCCGGCAGCCTCGGTGTGGCCGGTCTTCATGCCGTCCACCGTCGGGTCGCGGCCGAGCAGCAGGTTGCGGTTGTCCTGCTTGATATTGTTGTAGGTGTACTGCCGTATCGCGTAGAGCGGGTGCAGTTCGGGGTGCTCGGTGATGATCCTGGCAGCCACCAGCGCGACGTCGCGCGCGCTGCTGTAGTGGCCGGACTCGGGCATGCCGGTGACGTTCCTGAACTGCGTATTCTTCAGGCCCCAGGCCTGGCCCTGGCGGTTCATCATGTCGACGAAGTTCTCCACCGTGCCGGCCACGCCTTCGGCCAGCGCCACCGCGGCATCGTTGCCGCTCTGCACGATCAGCCCGCGCAGCAGTTCGCTCACCTTGGGCGTCATCTTGGGGTCGATGAACATCACCGAGGCGCCGCCCTTGCGTTCGTTCCAGGCGCGCACGGACACCGGCAGCGTCTGCTCGAGGTCGAGCTTCTTGTCGCGGATGGCGTTGAACACCAGGTAGGCGGTCATCAGCTTGGTCAGCGAGGCCGGCTCGGCCTGCGCGTCGGCGTCGCGCTCGGCCAGCACCTGATTGCTGGCCAGGTCGATCAGGATGTACTGGCGCGCCGCGATCTCGGGCGGCTGCGGGGTCTGTGCGCGGGGGCTGAGGCTGAAGGCGGAAAGTGCGACGGCAAGAAGGCAGGCAGCAAGGAATCTCATCGGGGCTCAGGAAAAAGTGCGCGGGTGCCAGGCACCCGTGACGATGTGCTTGAGCAGCGTCAGCTGCCCGTGAAAGAAATGGCCGGCGCCGGGGACCACGGTCACCGGCAGCGACTGCGGGCGTGCCCAGTCGAAGACGGCGCCCAGCGGCACCACCTCGTCGGCCTCGCCGTGGATGACCAGCGTATCGGCCGGCACCGGCACCATCGGAAAGGTCTGCACCGCCGGACCCACCAGCACCAGGCGCTCGGCTTGCTCGCCCGCCGGCAACCGCGCGGCGGCCTGCGAGGCGACATAGCCGCCGAAGGAAAAACCGCCCAGCACCAATGGTTGGCCCAGGCCGCGATGGGCATGGATGACGGCCAGCGCGTCGTCGACCTCGCCGAGACCATGGTCCCAGTGGCCGGCCGAGGCGCCGATGCCGCGGAAATTGAAGCGCACGGCCGTATAGCCCAGGGCCACGAAGGTGCGCGCCAGCGTCTGCACGATCTTGTTGTCCAGCGTGCCGCCGTGCAGCGGGTGCGGGTGGCACAGCACCGCCAGGCCGCGCCCGCTGCCATGCGCAGGCGCGTCGATGGCGCACTCCAGGCTGCCGGCGGGGCCGGCGACGGCACGGCGCTCGGTGCGCGGATTCATCGGCCCACGTCGGGCGCCAGACGCAGCCGTTCGACGACGCGCCCCTGCTTCAGGTGCACGTCCACGATCTCGTCGATGTCGCTCGCGTCGACATAGGTGTACCAGGTGCCCTCGGGGTAGACCACCGCCACCGGCCCGCCGGCGCAGCGGTCCAGGCAGCCGGCCTTGTTGACGCGCACGCCGCCCGGGCCGGCCAGATCCTCGGCCTTGACGCGGGTCTTGCAGTGGTCGAAGGCGGCCTGGGCGCCCTGGCTGGCGCAGCAGGCCTCGCCATTCGTGCGTTCGTTGAGGCAGAAGAACAGATGGTGCTTGTAGTAACTCATGCTCGGGATTGTAGGCAGCGGCTGCGCACGGCCTGTATCGGGCGCTCACCGGCGATGGCCCAGCCGCGACAGCATCCAGACCATCGCCGCGTACGGCCACAGCCAGCCCACCCACTGCGCCAGGCCATGGAAGCGCACGAACTGGCCTTGCTCCCAGGCCTTCAGGCTCTGCGCGAAATACGGGTCGCCGGGCGCCTGTGCCACGCCGACCACCAAGCCCGTGACCACCATCAGTGCCACGCCGGCCACCAGCCGCGTGGGCAGCAGCGCCAGCACCCCGGCCAGCACCAGGCCGAAGGCCAGGCGNNGGCAGGGTGGCCGGTGTCAGCCAGGCCAGTGCGTGCGCGGGGCCGTAGTTGAGCAGCGTGGACAGCGTCATGCCGCCGAAGCCCAGCGCGCAGGCACCTGCCGCCATGACCAACCGGCGCCAGCCGGGTGCCATGACGGCGTAGGCCAGCAGGCAGGGCGTGAGCAAGCCGCAGGCGACGATCAGCGCCTCGGCCAGCGGTCGCAGCGGTGTGGCCGCTGGCGCCGGCGCGGCCAGCAGCGTGTGGGCGGTTTCGGCCCAGGGCACGTCCTGCAGCCAGCCGGCCAGGATTTCGCGCAGGCGCTCGCCCACCTGGCCCAGACCGAAGGGCAGCGGTGCCGGAAACAGCAGTGCCACCGGCCACAACGCCAGCAGCGCCAGCGCGCCGGCGCTGTCGCGCGCGAACCAGCGTTCGCGCAGCGCATGCCAGCGGTCCGCCAGCCCCAGGGAGTGCCCCATCCAGGCCAGCAGCGCGCCGCCCAGTGCACCCGCCACGTTCAAGGCCATGTCCTTGAGCGAAGGGTGGCGGCCCACCACGAAGTGCTGCAACACCTCCATGGCGTAGGACAGCAGCGCCGGCGCGCCCAGCGCCAGCAGCAGCGATGGCAGCGTGTGAACGCCGCTGCGCCGCGCCGCGATCAGCAGCAGCGCGCCCAGCGGCAGGTAGCCGAGCAGGTTGAAGGCGCTGTCGACATCGTCGCGCCAGGGCGGCCAGACCAGCGCCGTCATGGTGGTCAGCGTCTGTCCCGGCGGCCAGCGCCAGCCGGTGAAGGGGTACAGGCTGGCGTAGACCACCAGCACCGCGTAGGCCAGCGCCAGCGGTGCGGCCGAACTCCGATGGCGCAGGGCGGCCATCGTCGGCATCAGAAGGGCTTGACCACCACCAGCGCAGGGGCCAGCTTGGCGTGCACCCAGCCGCTGTCGCCGCCCACGCCGCAGCCGAGCCACAAGCAGAACAGGCCCGCGAACCAACTCGCGACGAAGACGATGTGGAAGGCCTTGATCCAGAGGGTCGCGCTGCTCATCGCGCCGCATTATCGCGAGGCTCTCCGCCGGGCAAGAAAAAAGGCCCCGGCGTGAAGCCGGGGCCTGCAAGCCTTATCGCTGTCATCACGCTAAGGCACCTGCTCAGGGAGGAAAAGCAGGGAATGACAGCCTCGCAGCTATCATTCGCCGGCCACTTTAGCAGATCGAAAACGCGCCCGCCAGACCGGTTAGCCCCCCCCAGCGCGAGGTGTGGCAGGGCCGCAGGAGACCTCCGTTGATCACACCACCGCCCTATCCCGCCAGCCGCCCGCGCCGCCTGCGGCGCGACGCCTTCACGCGCGACCTGGTCCGCGAACACCGCCTGGCGGCGGCCGACTTCATCCTGCCCGTGTTCGTGCTCGACGGCCAGCGTCAGGTGCAGGACGTGGCCAGCATGCCCGGCGTGCAGCGGCGCAGCGTCGACGGCCTGTTCGCCGTTGCCGAGGAATGCGTGGCGCTGGGCATTCCGGTGATGGCGCTGTTTCCGGTCATCGAAGCTTCGCTGAAGACACCCGACGGCGCCGAGGCCACCAACCCGCAAGGCCTGGTGCCGCGCGCGGTGCGCGAACTGAAGAAACGCTTTCCGCAGCTCGGACTGCTCACCGACGTGGCGCTGGACCCGTTCACCAGCCACGGCCAGGACGGGTTGCTCGACGACACCGGCTACATCGTCAACGACGAGACGGTGGCGGTGCTGACGCGCCAGGCGCTGGTGCAGGCCGAGGCCGGCGTGGACATCGTCGCCCCCAGCGACATGATGGACGGGCGCATCGGTGCCATCCGCAGCGCGCTCGAATCGCACCGCCTGGTGCACACCCGCACCATGGCCTACAGCGCCAAATACGCCAGCGCCTTCTACGGCCCCTTCCGCGACGCCGTGGGCAGCGCGGGCCATCTGGGCAAGAGCGACAAGAAGGTCTACCAGATGGACCCCGGCAACAGCGACGAGGCGCTGCGGGAGGTGGCGCTGGACATCGCCGAAGGCGCCGACATGGTGATGGTCAAGCCCGGCATGCCCTACCTGGACATCGTGCGCCGCGTGAAGGACACATTCCGCATGCCCACCTTTGCCTACCAGGTGAGCGGTGAATATTCCATGCTCAAGGCCGCCGCCACCAACGGCTGGCTCGACCACGACGCGGTGATGATGGAAGCGCTGCTGGCCTTCAGGCGTGCCGGCGCCGACGGCGTGCTGAGCTATTTCGCCCTCGAAGCGGCGCGCCTGCTGCAGCGCGGCTGATGCGCATCTTCCACGTCAGCGGCGAGCAGTTCACCGAACTCCACGCGCTGCCCGAGAGCCTGCCCGCGACCGGCTTCCTGTGGCTGGGCACCTCGCGCCGGGTCTTCGAGCTGCGCAGCGCGGAGGTGCAGGCCGCGCTGCAGCGCTGGGGCGCCGGCCAGCTGGTCGACCTGCATGTCTCCGACCTGCTGAACAACCAGCTGCCCAGCCACTTCGACTACACCTCGTGGTACGACCTGATGGTGTTCCGCCGCCTGGCGGCCGGGGCCGGCAGCCAGGATCTGTTCGTTGACGACCGCCACGGCACGCTGGCCTCGGCCAAGCGCGCGCTGGACGCCATCGACACCAGCCCGGTGGGCTTTGCCGTCTTCGATCGCGTACTCGTCACCGTGCACCCCACCGACTGCGCGGTGCGCGACTATTTCGCCCAGCGCTATCTGTCGCTCGGCACGGCAGCGGAAAGCCGCGGCGCGTCACGCCTGCCGAGCAACCCGCCGGACCTGATGCTGCGCATGGTCAACCACATGATCGACAGCTACCTGGACCTGCGGCGCCTGCTCACCCGGCAGCTCGGCACGCTGCAGCAGGAATTGCCGGACCCGCGCAGCCGCTTCAACGACTGGCAGGTGCTGCTGGACAGCCGCAACGCGCTGAACATGCTGGAAGACACCTGCGAGGACCAGCGCAGCGCGCTGCAGGAGTGGATCGACGCGCTGGACGAATGGCCCGAGGAGACCGACAAGCAGGCACGGCGCGAACGAGAATTGCTGCGCGTGCGCTCGCGCGACGCGCTCGAACACGTGGAACGCGTGCTGGGCCACGTGCGCCGCCTGGAGCAGAGCGCCGAGACCGCGGTGCAGATGCACTTCTCGGCGCTGGGCCACCGCACCAACGACATCATGCGCACGCTGACGGTGCTGACGGCCGTCTTCCTGCCGCTGAACCTGATCACCGGCTTCTTCGGCATGAACTTCGACTTCCTGCCGCTGATCCACACCGCCGACGGCTTCTGGTTCGCCTTCTGGGCCATGGTGATGGTCGGCGCGGGGCTGGTGGCCTATTTCTGGCGCAAACGCTATCTGGGCCGCGGCCACCCCTGAAGTCACCACCGGCCCATCCGCAGTCTCGTCCCTGGTGCCGTGGCGCCAATCGCCACGACCGGCGCTGAAGCGCTTTCGCTACAACGGGCGCTGAAGCGCTTTCGCTACAACGGGCGCTGTCGCGCTCTTCGCTACAACTGGCGCTGACGCGCCAGGGGCGGGTTCTTCGCGAAATAGCGCCTGATGCCCGTGGCCAAGGCGTCGACCAGCCTGGCGCGGTAGGCCGGGTCGCGCAACTGCGCCTCCTCTTCCGGGTTGGAGATGAACGCCGTCTCGACCAGGATGCTGGGGA
>CXWK01007999.1_pt1 | contig 13402 bp, 12 predicted proteins | sample 590851 | NCBI WGS metagenome assembly CXWK01 (sample SAMEA3498364, study PRJEB10139) | wastewater metagenome | biome: wastewater treatment plant; material: activated sludge | place: Denmark | collected 2014-08-01
GACTGGCACGCGATCGCGCCCGAGGTCGTGCTGGCGGGCGTAGCGCTGCTGATCGTTCTGGCCGACTCGGTGTTCCTCGAGCGTGCCCGGCCCTTCATCCCAGGATTGGCCGGCCTGGGATTCCTCGCCGCCCTCATCCCCGTGTTGACCCTGGCGATGTCCTCGACCGAGGTACGGAGCACCTTTGCCGGCGCCTTCGTCGTCAACGACCGAGCGCTGGCGTTGAAGGCGTTGTTCCTGGTCACCGGGTACATCGTGGTGCTGCTGTCCAGCAAGTACGTCGCCGAGGGCGACTACTGGGAGAGCGAGTACTACGCCCTCATGTTGGCCTCGGTCGTCGGCATGTCGGTCATGGCCTCGGCCATGGATCTGATCACCGTCTTCATCGCCCTCGAACTGCTGTCAATCCCGGCCTACATGCTGGCCGCCTGGCGCAAACGGGACGTGAAGTCCAACGAGGCAGGGCTGAAGTACTACCTGATGGGTGTCTTCGCCACCGGCATTTTCCTGTATGGGTTCAGCCTGCTCTACGGGGTGTCCGGATCGACCAACCTGGCCGAGATCGCCACCGCCATCGGCAAGGGTGACTCTCCGACCGCGATCGTCGTCGTCGCCCTGATCTTCAGCCTGGCCGGATTCGGGTTCAAGGTATCGGCGGTTCCTTTCCACGCCTGGGCTCCCGACACCTACGAGGGTGCGCCCACCCCGATCACCGCCTTCCTCGCCGTCGCTTCCAAGACCGCCGGGTTCGCAGCCCTGATCCAACTGGTGTTCATCGCCTTTGCCGAACGCAGCGATGTGGTGCAGCCGGTCATGTTCATCCTCGCGGCGTTGTCGATGACCGTCGGCAACCTCATCGCCCTGCGCCAGACCAACGTCGTCCGCATGCTCGCCTACTCGGGCATCGCCCAGGCAGGGTTCATCCTCGCACCGTTTGCGGTCTATTCGGCCAACTCCGAGCTGGCCATGTCGGCGATCGTCAGCTACCTGGTCATCTATGCCGCAATGAACCTCGGTGCATTCGCCTGCGTGATCGCCATCGCCCGCAAGACCGGCTCGGCCGAGCGGAGCACGTTCGGCGGCCTGTTCAGCTACGCCCCCGGTCTCGCCACGGTGTTCACCCTGTTTCTCGCCTCGCTGGTCGGCATGCCCCCACTCGGCGGTTGGTACGCCAAGTTCTCGGTGATGAACGTTTTGGTCGGCGCCGGTACCGGCATGGGGTACGCGCTTGCGGTGATCCTGGCGGTCAACACGGCGATCGGTGCCTTCTATTACATGGCGGTGGCCCGAGCGATGTGGTTCGACGAGGCGCCCGACGGTGATGTGTCCCCGATCAAGGTGCCGGTGAACCTCATCGCCGCCATCGCCATCTGCCTGGTGCTCACGGTGGTTACCGGCGTCCTGCCCGACCTTGTGACCCAGCTGAGCACGGTGCCGACCGTGGCGGCCGGGCTCGGCGGATAGCCGGCACGGAGTTGTCGCAGCGGTCGGGTCGGCAGCTGGGCGCCGAAGCCGCCGCCGGCCTGCATCCTCGGCTGAGCGACGCGCTGACCGGCGGGCTGCGCTTCGATCGCCTGTGGGACCTGGCGCTGTACGAGCCCGGGGTCGGGTTCTATGACACCGGCGGAGCGGCCGGCCGACGTGCCGATTTTCTCACCAGCGTCGAGCTGGGCCCGCTCTTCGGCGCCTGTCTCGCCCGCCGCCTGGACGCCCTTTGGGACGCGGCCGGTCGGCCCGACCGGTGGACGCTGGTCGATGCTGGCTCCGGGCCGGGCACTTTGGTGCGGGCGGTGGTCACAGCGCAACCCCGGTGCGCTGCGGCCCTCGACGTCGTGGTCGTCGAACGATCTGATGCGCAGCGTGAAGGTCACGTCAACCTGATCGAGTGGGCGGATGAGCGCGACGTCGTAGTGGTCTCCCAGGAACAGCTGCCAGAGCGGGTGTGCGGGGTGATCGTCGCCCACGAGCTGCTCGACAACCTGGCGGCCCGGGTGGTGCAGCGCAGCGGTGCACAGATCGAGGAACTGTGGGCCGATGTGGCGCCGGTTGGCGGCGAGCCACCCTCGCCCGAATCGGACGCCGCTGCGGTGGCGCTGTCATGGCGGCCGGTCGAGGCAGCCGACGCCGAGCGCCTTCGGTCGTTGCCCTGGTGGGGGGCGGTCGCCGAGCAGGCCCCTGTGCCCTGGAGTGAAGCGGGGCACCGTTGGGTGAACGACGCGCTCGGCCGGCTGGCGACGGGTGCGCTCCTGGTCGTCGACTACGGCACCCGAACCACCGCCGAGGTGGCGGCCCGGGAGGGATGGTTGAGGACGTACGCGCAGGGTGCGGTGGGCACCGACCCGGTCGAGGACCTGGGGCGCCGTGACGTGACGAGCGACGTGGCCTTCGATCAGTTGCCGCCCCCGGACCGCTTGAGCACCCAGGCCGAGGCGCTGGCCGCCTGGGGGATCGACGAGCTGGTCCGGTCGGCGCGTCGGCGCCTGGAGGAGCGGGCGGGGACGATGGACTTGGCCTGGGCCCGGGACACCTCGGTGCTCAACGAGGCACCGGCGCTGATCGATCCGGCCGGACTGGGAGCATTTCTCATCGCCGAGTGGGATGCCCGTGGTTAGCCCGGTGTCGGGCAGGCGGGAGTGGCCGGCCCCTCGGGCGAGGTTCTTTCACCGAGAAGAGCGGGCCGGGCGGGAGGTGTCCGGTCGTCGGATCGGGCGACGGCGCGGTGTGCTGCTTGTCGCTCTGGGCATACTCGCAGCGCTGTGGTGGGCAGCGCCGGCAGGGGCCCACGCCGAGCTGATCTCGACCACTCCCTCCCAGGGGGCCACCGTCGCGAAGGCACCCCCGGTGGTGGTCATGACCTACAGCGAAGGGGTCTCGGTCAGCAACGACGGGATCCGACTGCTCGACCCGGCCGGAGCGGTGGTCCCCCGAACCAAGGCGACCGCCGACGGTTCCGAGGTGCGCATCGACGTGCCCGATCTCAGCGACGAGGGCACCTATACCGTCGACTGGAAAGCGGTGTCCGCCGACGGCCACCCCATCCGCGGTGCTTGGACGTTCAACCTGGGAGCGGAAGGGGGCGGCGCCGACGTTGCGCTGGGCGCGACCGGCCAGTCTCCGGCGATCACCGCACTGCGCGCCGTCGGTCGCAGCGTGTCGTTCCTCGCTCTGTTTGTTCTGGCCGGTCAGCTTTTGTGGGCGGGTATCACCAGATGGCGGCCGTTGGTGGCCGCCGCCTGGGCCGGTGTCATCCTCGTGGTGGCCGCCGAGCTGTGGGCGGCGCTGGCCGGAGGAGCCTCCAACCCGGCGGCCGCCGCGCAGATCGTCCTCGGCACGCCGAGCGGGCGGTTTCTTGTTGCCACCGTGCTCTTGGTCGCCTACGGGCACCTCATGTGCCGGGCAGGGCGCCTCGGCAGTCGCAGCCTGGGGGTCGTGTGGACGAGTGTGGTTGTGGCCGCGGCGCTCGTCGGTCATGCCACGGTGCTGTCGCCCGTGGCGCTCAGCGCCTTCGGCACGGTGGCCCATGTCCTCGCCGCAGGGCTGTGGGTGTCGGCGCTCGTCTGGATGGCAGGTGTGTTGCCCGGTTGCGTTCGGCGAGTGGGCCTTGAGGGCCGAGCCTCGGACGCCCTGGCCTCTGGAGTCCCGCCATCGGCCGACTCGGCCGCTGCCCTCGCCGCTCACCGTGAGTTGCTTCGCCGAGCGGTGCGGTTCTCGCCGTGGGGGATGGGCGCAGTCGCGGTTCTGCTGGCAACCGGTGGCGCGCTGCTGTGGGTGCGCATCGGCGGTCCGGCGGGCCTGCTGACGTCGGGATACGGCCTGCTCGGCCTGGGAAAGCTGCTGGTGTTGGCCGGCGCAGTCGTGCTGGCGGCCAGGAACCGGTGGGTGCTCATCCCTGCCCTGGCGAGCGCACTCCCCGAGCTGTCGACCGACGAGGCCGACGCCACGGCGGCCCGGCGCAGTGCTTCGGCCCTCCAACGGGCGATTCATGCCGAGATGGTGCTGGTGGCGTGCGCAGTGGCACTGGGTGGCGTTCTCGGAGCGACGGCCCTGCCCAGGGACACGGCGGCCAACCCGGTCGGTCAGGCGGCGACGGCGGTCGGTGCCGAAGTGTTCAGCGAGGTGGCCGATTTTGGGCCCTACCAGGCCCAAGTGGAGATATCGCCGCGTCGGGTGGGCCCGAACGTCGCCCACGTCACCGTCGTCAATCCCGCCGGCCCGCCGCCGGACGACCTCAGCGGGTTGACCGTGTCGTTCACCTTGCCAGCCGCCGACCTCGGCCCGATCGAGCCGAAGCTGATCAAGCTCAACGACAGCCACATCACGGCCAACGATGTGGTCTTGACCGCGCCGGGGTTGTGGACGGTCACCGTCGACGCACGCCGAGGTTCCGCCGAGTTTCTTCGGGCCACTTTTCAGGTGAACATCGACGGCTGAGCGCCCCGCCCTTCCGACGAAGGAGCGCTCTGAGCTCACACCGTGAGCGCATCTGTCCGGTCGCCCAGCACCCTCCCTGCTGGGTGACGGAGGTGAGGTATCGTCCGTCGGCGCCGAAGGGAGAACGTCGATGAGCTCAGGTCGCTGGAGTATTGGGGCACTGTTGGTGGTGATGGCCTCGTGCTTCGTGGCCATGGTCGGCCCGGCCGGAGCACACGGCCCGGAGGCCACGTTCACCCCGATCACCCAGGAGCCGGTCGCGGACGAACTTGCGGCGAACCTGCGGGTCACCTTGATCTACGACAACGACGCCGAGCCGGTGGATGACGCCACCGTGCAGGTGATGCCCGTGGACCCGTCCGGCGCACAGGGTGCTCAGGTCGCTCTTGCACGTGCGCCTGAACCAGGAACCTACGAAGGCACCGTTCCTGTCACCGCATCAGGTGACTGGACGTTCACGGTGACCTCGGCGGACCCCGAGGCGACACTCGATATCGGGGTTGCCATCCCCGAACCCGCACCGGCAACCACAGCCGCGCCGGCAACCACAGCCGCCCCGGCAACGGAAGCGGCGCCTACCTCTGCCGCACAGAAGGACCCACCGGTTGCGTCCAGCCTGCCGGACGGCAGCCCGACCACCGTGGCCGATACAGCGATCGTGTCCGACGACGCCCTGCCCGCCGAGAACGCCGATGAGGGGTCCTTCCCCTGGGGCATCGCCGTGCTGGTGGCGGTCGTTGCGGCCGGCGTGGCGATGGCGATGGCCTACGCCCTGCGCTCGAACAAGGACGACGCAGGCGGCGACGGGTCTGTTGATCCGACCGATCCCACCTCGGCAGACGGGGGGCCGCCGTCCGGGGAAGGCCTGGGCGGCCCTGGCACCTAAGTGAGGCCTGAGCCCGCCTGCCGGCTCGTAGCGATTGTTGTGAGCATCGGAAGTGCCCAAGGTGGGCGCTTCTCATGGTGACAACGCAGCGCTCAGCCGATCCAGGGTCAGTCGAGGTCGACCGACAGCGCCAGCGCATCGGCCAGACCATCGGCATCGACGTGGCCCACCTGGAGGCGTGAGGCCGCCAGCGCTGTCGGGTCGGCATTTCCCATCGCCACGCCCCAGCCGACCGACTCCATGGCGCTCACGTCGTTTTGACCGTCACCGACCATCATCACCGCTTCGGGGCCGAAGCCCAAGCGTTGCGCCAGCTTGGCGATGGCGGTCGCTTTGGACACCCCCGCCTTGGTCACCGAGATGAACGCAGCATGGTCCAACGCCGGTGAGGTGGCAGCGGTGCCCTGGGCGCCGGCGGGCACGGCCGACAGCACGGCATCGGTGTCCTCGATCGGCACGACGAACTGCAGCCGCACCAGGGGTCCGGTGAGGTCGTCTCGGCTGCGGGGATGGTGGGCGAGGCCCAGCAGGCCGGCGTGCTGCACCGCCAAGGCCTCGGTGGATGGGCAGGCAATCTCGAAGGCCGAGTAGTACTCGAGCACCCAGCCGTGCTCGGTGGCGAGCCGCTCGCATGCGGTGATCGTGGCTTCGTCGACGACCTCACCATCCACCTCCAGCGTCTCGGCGTTGATCAGCGCGGCCCCGGAGTGGAAGATGTGCCAGCCGGCGGGGTCGAGCCGCCGCGCGTAATCCCAGGTGGGGCCCACCGCCACCCGAGCAGTACAGATCGCCAGGTGCTGACCTCGGGCGATGGCGGCCTCGGCGGCTGCCCACACGCCGTCGGTCGGCACGCCGGAGCTGCCGAGCAGGGTGCCGTCGACGTCGATGCAGATCAGTGGGAGCATGGTTACCTCGATGTGGGCTGGCGGCTCGGTTGTCGTGGCGCTGGCCGAGCCGGGGGCGGGGGATCGAGAGGCAGGCTCCAATGCCTCGGTAGCACCCGTCAAACCCGGGGTTCGCAGGCGAAGGCTCGCTCGAGGTTCAACCGGGTGCTGAGACCAACTCGGGCGTCGAACGCTCGGCGGCAGTTCGAGAACCGTCGTGCGAGAGTCTGACCGCCGAGTTATGCATCACCACCATGCGAAAGCCACCGGTCCGACTTCTGCATGCTGTCTGGAAGTCGATCCCATGACGCTGCCGGTATGGTGCAGGGGAAGGCCAGACGAGGGGGACACATGACCGAGGAAACCACCGCACGGACGATCGAGAACCTCTACTCCGAGGAGCGGACGTTCTCTCCGCCGGAGGAGTTCGTCGCTCAGGCCAATCTGTCCGACCCGGAGATCTACGATCGCGCCGCCGCCGACCCGGAGGCGTTCTGGGCTGGCATCGCCCGCGAGACGATCACCTGGCGTCGGGACTTCGACACCACCCTCGAGTGGAACCTGCCGTATGCGAAGTGGTTCGTCGGGGGAAAGCTCAACGTCGCTGAGAACTGCCTGGATCGTCACATCGATGCCGGTCACGGCGACCGCGTGGCCTACCACTGGGAGGGCGAGCCGGGCGATACCCGCACGATCACCTACGCCCAGTTGCTCGAGGACGTCTCCCGCCTGGCCAACGTGCTGCGCGGCTTTGGCGTCGAGAAGGGCGACCGGGTGGTCGTCTACCTGCCCATGATCCCCGAGCTGCCGATGTCGCTCCTGGCCTGCGCTCGCATCGGGGCCATCCACTCGGTGATCTTCGGCGGCTTTTCGCCCGACTCGATCCGCGACCGGGTGAACGACGCCGAGGCCAAGGTGGTCATCACCGCCGACGCCGGCTACCGCCGGGGCAAGCCCTCCGCCCTGAAGGCCAACGTCGACGCCGCCCTGAAGGATTGCCCGACGGTTGAGAAGGTGCTCGTCGTCGACCGCTGCGGCACCGACGTCACCATGGTCGAGGGTCGTGACGTCCCCTACGCCGAAGCGGTGGCGGGGGTGGACGCCCACTGCGAGGCCGAGGAGATGGACGCCGAGGACCCGCTCTACATCCTCTACACCTCCGGCACGACCGCGAAGCCCAAGGGCATCGTGCACACCACCGGCGGCTACCTCACCCAGGTGGCCTGGACCACCAAGCAGATCTTCGACCTCAAGCCCGAGAAGGACGTCTACTGGTGCGCCGCCGACGTCGGTTGGGTGACCGGCCACAGCTACATCGTGTTCGGGCCCCTCGCCAACGGCGTGACCGGCGTGATGTACGAGGGCACACCGGACACCCCCACCGAGAAGCACCGCATCGGAGACCGGGCATCGTGGCCCAAGGACCGCTTCTGGGACATCATCGAGCGCTACGGCGTCACCCAGCTGTACACCGCACCGACGGCGATTCGCACCTTCATGAAGTGGGGCGCCGAGGAGCCCGCCCGCCACGACCTGTCATCGCTGCGCCTGCTCGGCACGGTCGGCGAGCCGATCAACCCCGAGGCATGGATGTGGTACCACGAGCACATCGGCGCCGAGCGCTGCCCGATCGTCGACACGTGGTGGCAGACCGAGACGGGTGCCAGCATGGTCAACCCGCTCCCGGGCATCGTTCCCACCAAGCCCGGGTCGGCCACCCTTCCGTTGCCAGGCATCGAGGTGGCGGTCCTCGACGACCAGGGCAACGCCATCACCGAGGGCGGTGGTTATCTGGCGATCACCAAGCCGTGGCCGTCGATGTTGCGAGGCATCTGGGGAGATCCCGACCGCTACGAGCAGACCTACTGGAGCCAGTACCCGGGCAAGTATTTCGCCGGCGACGGCGCCCGCTTGGACGAGGACGGCTACCTGTGGGTGCTCGGCCGGGTTGATGACGTGATGAACGTGTCGGGTCACCGGATCTCCACCGCCGAGGTGGAGTCGGCGCTCGTTGATCACGAGGCGGTGGCCGAGGCAGCGGTGGTCGGGGCGAAGGACGACGTGTCGGGTCAGGTCATCGTGGGCTACGTCATCCTGCGGAGCGGCAACGAGCCCTCCGACGAGCTGGGCGAGGAGATCCGCCAGCACGTCGCCACCAAGCTGGGTGCGATCAGCCGTCCCAAGACCGTGATCATCGTGCCTGACCTGCCCAAGACCCGCTCCGGCAAGATCATGCGGCGTTTGCTGCGTGACGTGGTCGAGGGGCGCGAGCTGGGCGATACCACCACGCTGGCCGACGAGTCGGTGGTGACTGCAATCGCCGACGGCGCCTCGGCCGCCAGCGACGGCTGAGCGGCGCCCCGACGCTTTAGCGGCGGGCCTCCTGGGCGATGCGCTTCTGAGTGGCCGCCCAGGAGCAGATCGGGCAGGTGGTGAGATCGTGGTGTCGGGCGGGGCAGTACTCCCGCCCGAAATAGATGATCTGAAGGTGGCGCCGGTTCCACGTGTCCTGGGGAAACACCGCCTTCAGGTCGGCCTCGGTCTTCTCGACCGTCGTTCCGTTGGACAGCCCCCACCGGGCCGCCAGCCGGTGAATGTGGGTGTCGACCGGAAAAGCGGGCACCCCGAACGACGCGGCCATTACGACGCCGGCGGTCTTGTGGCCGACGCCGGCGAGTGACTCGAGGAACTCAAACGTCGGGATGAGTTCCCCGCCGGCCTCGACGATCTGGTGGGCCATCGTCGACAGGTTGCGGGCCTTGGTCGGGGCCAGGCCGATCTGTCGGATCAGCCCGAGGATCTCGTCGGGGTCGAGCGCGGCCATCTCCTCTGGTGTCGACGCCCGGTCGAAGAGCGCCGGGGTGATCTCGTTCACCTTTTTGTCGGTGGTCTGGGCCGACAGGGCCACCGCCACCAGCAGCGTGTAGGGGTTGCGATGATCGAGCGGGATCGGCGGTTCCGGGTAGAGCCGATCGAGGATCTCGCCGATCCGGTCGGCCTTGTCTGAACGCTTCATTCCGCTGATGGTAGGAGCAACCCGGGAGCGCTCTCAGTTCGATGCCTGCAGGCGCAGCAACCGGGGCAGACTGATGCCGTGCTCAACAACCTCAAGACCGCTGCATTGCTGGCCGGCCTCGCCGGGCTGCTGATGGCCATCGGGTCGTTCTGGGGGCAGTCGGGCCTGATGATCGCGTTCGGCATGTCGGTGGTGATGATCGGCGGCAGTTACTGGTTCTCCGATCGACTCGCCATCGCATCGGCGCGGGCCAAGCCGGTCCCCGAGGGTGCGCTTCCCGAATACCGCCAGATCATGACCGAGCTGACCACCGCCGCCGAGATCCCCATGCCGGGGTTGTTCGTGAGCCCCAACCCTCAGCCCAACGCCTTTGCCACGGGCCGCAACCCGCACCACGCCGCGGTGTGTGTCACCGAAGGGCTGTTGCAGGCGCTCACCTGGGAGGAGATCCGGGGGGTGCTCGCCCACGAGCTCGCCCACGTCCGCAACCGTGACATCTTGACCAGCTCCGTCGCAGCTGCGGTCGCCTCGACCATCACGTTCGCAGCGCGGATGGCAATGTGGGGAGCGATGTTCGGTGGGGGTGGTGGCGGTGGGCGTGACCGAAACGGAGGCGGCCTGGAGCAACTGGCGATGATCATCCTCGGACCGATCGCCGCAGCGCTGATCCAGATGGCGATCAGCCGCAACCGCGAGTTTGCCGCCGATGCCTCGGCGGCCAAGCTGCTGGGGACCGGCGAACCGTTGGCCCGAGCGCTGGACAAGCTGGACCTGTACTCCCAGCGGATCCCTGCGGACATCAATCCAGCGCAGGCGCAGGCCTACATCGTCAACCCCCTGCGACGCGGCGGGATGGCGAGCCTGTTCTCCACCCACCCCCCGGTCGAGGAACGGATCTCGCGCCTGCGGGGTGGGTCATGGGCCTGAGCAACAGCCCCTGGGCCGGCATCGGAGTTGTGGCGAGTGCCCCGGGCCGTCGTAGCGTACGACGATGACTTCAGCGATGATCGTGTCCACCTCCAGCGTGAAGCGAGGCTTGGTGGCTGCTGTCGCTGTCGGCGCCCTGCTGCTGGCCGGCTGCAGCGACGATGGCGACGATGCCGCCAAGGGCGACACGTCGAGCGAGACCACCGTCGCCGGCGACAGTGTGTCCGAGACGACCGCCGCGGCCAGCGAGACAACCGCGAAGGATGACGGTTCCTCGGCGACGTCGGCACCTGAACGCAAGCCCAATATTGAGGGCTTCTGCAAAGCGCTCACCGACGTGGCCAACCAGACCGCAGGCGACCAGGATTACGGCCAGTTGCAGGCGACCGCGCCTGACGAGGTCGCACCGCTGGTCGACACGCTCGCCAAGGCAGCCAACGAGGCGGCGTCGACCGAGCAGCCCAGCGCCGAACTGCAAGAACGCGGTATCCGCTCGGTGGTCGGCGTGACGATCTTCGCCATCGATGAGTGCCCCGATGCGTCGGGCCTGATCGAGGCGATCGGCATCGACGAGAACGGGGTCGAGGTCCTCAAGAAGTACTCGGTTGCGGACGTTGAGGACGATGCCAAGTGGAAAGAAATCTACGCCGAGATCCAGCAGGGCTGAGGTTCGACCCTTGTTTCACCCCGTTGCCGAGTGCCAGGGCCGTCGAGGCAGCCGGGTGCGCTCAGCTGGTCAGCGTTTCGCCGCAGCAGCCGTCATCCTGGCGGCCCTGAGCGGGTGTTCCGACGGCGGTGACGGCGCCCAGCAGGCGGTGACCACCAAACCCGCCGCAGCCCCGACGGCCGGGGTTGAATCGTTTTGCGATGAGTTGGCCGACATCGTCGTGCAGGACGAACCCGATTTTGGCCGCCTCGATGCGTCGGCCCCCGAGGAGGTCAAGCCCGAGGTGGCCGAGGTGGTCGAGTTCTCCAAGATGGCCCTCACGGCGGAGGAAGCGCCCGATAAGAGTGTGATCGACGACTTCCAGCGGTCTTACTTTGGCATGACGATCTATGCCGTGGGCCACTGCGACAACTCCGACACGCTGGCTGCAGGTCTCGGCCTCGGCGACCAGCAACTCGAAGCGGCCCGCAGGTACTCGCTGGAGGATGTGCGGGATGACCAAACGTGGCCAGAGGTCAAAGCTGCTGTCGGCGGTTGACGCCGAACGCTTCGGCCGTCACCGGCGGGCGGTAGCTCAGTCGCGGAAGTTGCCGGTGTCGATCGGGATGCCAAAGTCGTGGCCCTTCAGTTCGGTGATCACCGCCTGAAGCTGGTCGCGCTTCTTCGCCATCACCCGAACCTGCTCACCTTGTGTCTGGGTCTGTACGCCCTTCAGCCCGAGGCCCTTGATGAACTTGTTGACGTCGCGGGCCTTGTCGGAGTTGATGCCCGCCACCAGGGTGGCCACCTGACGAACGCTCCCGCCGGAAGCCGGCTCGATCTTGCCCCAATCGAGTGCCTTGAGCGACACCTTGCGACGGACCAGCTTCTCCTCGACCACCTGGCGGACGGCCCGCAAACGATCTTCGCTCATCGAGCGGATGGTGATCGTGCCCTCTCCGAGCTCCGCCGCAGAGCCGGTGTCCCGGAAGTCGAAGCGGGTCGACACCTCGCGGGCCGCCTGATCCATGGCGTTGGTGACCTCTTGGTGGTCGACCTCGGAGGAGATGTCAAAGCTGGGCATGTTGGGCCTTCCTGGGATGACGGTGGACGGAACCTTGGTGCAGTGTGCCGTGGCGCCGGCAGCTTGGCCAGCGCCACGGATGGGGAACGTTGTCGGGTGTGCCCCGAGCGGCGGCCCCCGCTATCGTGTCCGGGCTGAGGGTCGGTGCCCGAGTGGACAAAGGGAGCGGACTGTAACTCCGCCGGCTTAGCCTTCGTAGGTTCAAATCCTACCCGGCCCACCAGTTCAACAGGCCCGCCTCGGCGGGCCTGTTGCGCGCCCGGGGTCGTCAACTCTTGGGCGCCAGCATCCGTTGCATCAGCACCACGTCAAGCCAGCGGCCAAACTTGCGACCGACTTCTTGCTCCCGTCCGACGATGCTGAACCCCGCCCGTTCGTGGAGTGCGATCGAGGCCTGGTGTCCGCCGACGATCTTGGCCATCACCGTATGAAAGCCGTGGTCGGTGGCCAGCGCGACCAGCTCGGTCAGCAACGTCGACCCGATGCCTTCGCCCTGGTGGTCCCGGTGCACGTACACCGAGTCCTCACACGTCGTGGCGTAGCCGGCCCGCTCTCTGTACCGAGACAACGAACCAAACCCGACAACGACGGGCGTGCCGTCCTCGTTGTCGACCTCGGCGATGACCGCCGAGTACGCGCCGCGGCGCTCGGCCAGCCAGGCAGCTTGACCGTCGACCGTGCGGGGGATCAGGTCGAACGTAACCGTGGACGTCAGCACCTCGAGGTTGTAGATCTCGAGGATCGCCTCGGCATCTGCGGTGGTGGCGGAGCGGAGGCGCATTGCGGCGACGCTACGACGGTGGCCCACCCTCGGTGCAGTCGGCCCACCCCGGGCCGGGCGCAGGCGGCTAGATCTGGATCGGGTAGGTGGCGATGACGGCGACCGAGGCGATGAACAACACCACGGCCAAACCGAGCAGAGAGTGTTCGGTCCGCAGCGCTCGGACCTTGCCGGACAGGGCGGCCAACAGGATCACGCTGGCAAACAGCACCGACGTGAGTGTGTAGTTGTCGCCGTCCTCGTTGGCGGCTATCGCCGCCTTCGCCTTGGCTTCGGCCTGCTTCTCCAGTTCGTCGGCCCGGTCGCTGGCCGCCAGGACGTACTCGTTCATGTCGAACGGGCTGGAGGGGGCGTCAGCGTTCTCGAACGGCTTCGTCTTCAGCCAGGCATCGGTGGCGATCGCCAGGTGCTCAGGAAACCGGTCTTGGTAGAACTTGGCCAGTTCGGCATCTCCGTTGGCCGTGGCGTTGACAAACTGGGTGGACAACGAGACGTCGACGGTGAATTGCTGGTTGGCCTCGTCGCTGTTGCGGATCGACTCGGTACGCGCTGCGCCTGCCTCGGCGAAGTTGATCGCCATCACGCCGCCCCACTTGGTGGCCTCGAATGCCGACCAGGCAGTCATCACGGCGGTGAGCGCGATCAGCAGCACAGCGAACAGCTCGAGACGGTCCTTGTGGTCTTGGAGCCGCTCTTCGTCGGTCGTGCTGTCGTTGCGGCTGGTCATGTCGGGGGTTGAAGCGTCGG
>CXWK01001687.1_pt2 | contig 13399 bp, 9 predicted proteins | sample 590851 | NCBI WGS metagenome assembly CXWK01 (sample SAMEA3498364, study PRJEB10139) | wastewater metagenome | biome: wastewater treatment plant; material: activated sludge | place: Denmark | collected 2014-08-01
TTCCTGGACTTCGAGACCTGCGCCCCGGCCGTGCCGCGCTATCGGGGCCTGCGCCCGTTCGAGACCATCGCCTTCCAGTGGTGCTGCCAGACCATCACCGCGCCCGATGAACAGCCGCACGCGCCGCCTGCGCCGCGCCATAGCGAATGGCTACAGACCACCGACAGCTTCCCCAACACCGCCTTCGCCGCCGCCCTGCGCCGCCAGTTGGGCGACCACGGCGCGGTCTTCGTCTGGAGTGGCCACGAGGCCACCGTCCTGCGCGCCATCCAGCGCCAGATGGCCGAGCGCGGCGAGACGGACTCGGAGATCTACGACTGGCTGGGCCGTTTTCTGGCTAGCGGCCGGCTGGTGGATATGTGCCGGCTGACACTGAAGCACTACTTCCACCCGCGCATGGGCGGCTCCACGTCGCTCAAGGTCGTCACCGATGCCGTCTGGCAGAGCGACGCGACGGTGCGCGCCCGGCTGCCGCAGTACGTCAGCCAGACGGCCGATGGGGAATTGCGCAGCCCCTACGCCGCCCTGCCGCCGCTACAGGTAGGCGACCGGACGGTGTCGGTGGCCGAGGGCACGGGGGCCATCCTGGCCTACCACCAGATGATGGAGCGCGCCGCCGCCGGGGCCGCGCTGGAGGCCGAGGGCTGGCGGCAGCTATTGCGCCAGTACTGCCAGCTGGATACGGTGGCGATGGTGATGGTGTGGTGGCATTGGAAAGGGGCCAGGGTCTAGGTTCCAGAGAAGAGCGTTCTTCCCTGGAACTTGGAACCTAGCCCCTATTCTCACAGAGCCACTGCCTGAGCAGCAGCCCATCGACCCACGGCCGCCCGCCGGTGGCGACGACGATGCCGTAGTGGCGCAGGCGCTGCAGGGCGGCGGCGACTTCCGTTTCGCTATAGGGCAGGCGTTCGACCGGCTTCTCCTGGGCCACGGCCAGCAGGGCGTCGCGCTCCACGTCGCTGAAGTTGCGCCACCACTGCTCGAAGTATGGCCCCATCTCCGATACCAGCCGTTGTGTCACCGCGCGACTGTCGATCGGCCGCCCGTCCATCTTGCCGGCCAGCCAGATGGCCGCCGTGGCCTGCACAAAGAAGGGCAGCGACCCGGCAATGTGGCGCACGGTGGCCACGTCCTCTTCGTCGGCGGCGATGCCCACCCGCCGCGCCGGCACACGCACCAGGTCATCCAGTTCCGCCGCGCTGAGGCCGGATAGATAGATGGGCGTCGGGTGGAAGATGTTGTAGAACGGCGACGTGACCGGCAGCCCGATGAAGTTGCCCAACCGGAAGAGGTCCCAATAGGAGGCGGTCACGTAGCCCAACTGGTAGTCCCACACGCCGGCCAGAGCGCGCAACTCGGTCATGAACTCCCCGTCGAAGCCGGCGGCGCGCAACTGGTCGAACTCATCCAGCAGCAGGACAACGCGCCGGTCGGCCAGTTCATACAGCAGCGACTCGACGGTGTAGACATCGGCCGCGGCCGGCGCGTCCTGGGCGGCGGCGCGGGGCGAGAGCAGGCCGGTCAGACGGCGGGCAACGCGGCCGTAGAACTCGCCCGGCGCGCGGCAGGCCGACACATCGACGTAGATCATGGCGTAGCGGTCGGCGTCGTCCAGATAGCCGGCCATCACCGCCGGATGGGCCACGTGTTGCAGGAACGAGGTCTTGCCCGCCCGCCGCAGCCCCAGCACGCTGACGCACTGCACCTGCGGCCCGGCCAGCGTGTCGAAGAACTGGCGCGTCTGGGCCACGCGGCCGAAGAAGTCGGTCGGCAGCTTGACCGGCGGGCCGACGATATAGGGCAGCCTCATGGCATCATCCCCACGGGCAGCGAACCGGAGGCCACCACCCCGCTTACGCCCGGAGACGCCGCCACGACCTCATCGAGCGCCCCCTGGGCATCCTCAACGCCAATCGGTTCGCGCCGCCCCTGGCGATTGCGCCGGCTGACGAGGCGATGACAGACGGCCTGAATCTGGAAGGGACGGCCGCCCGTCTGTCGCCAGATATACTCCACGGCGGCATCGTCATAGGCCAGCGCGCCGGCCACGGGGGCGCGGATGAGCGAGGCCGCCGCGTCGAAGTCGAGCGGCCCCAGGTCATAGCGCGCGGTCAAGTCAATGAGCGGCCGCCAGTACGGTTCCAGCAGGCCATAGCTGCCGCTGAAGACCATCGCCAGTCGCGCCCGGTGCTGGGTCTGTGAGCGCAGGAAGGGGGCGACGGCCTCTTCGAGCAGGCCCGCCTCGATGCCGGCCTGTAGCTGCTCCAGTTCATCGACGGCCAGCAGGATGAGGTCGCCGGCGGGCAGATGTTCCTCCAGGTGGTCGAGCGCCCGGTCGAAGGCGGCGTAGGCCGAGTCTTCGCCGGCCAGGCTGCGGGGCATGGCCCGGCTGGGGCGCTGCTGGGCCACCTGGCGATAGATGTCGCGGGCCAGCCGCCGCAACCACTCGTCGGTGTGACAGCCGGCCAGACGCTGTAGATCGACGTAGGCCGGCCACAGACGGCGCGCCCGCCCTTCGCGCAGCGGCCGGCCGCGCGGCCCTTCGACGAGCTGGTAGAGCGTGGAGGTCTTGCCGATGCGCCGCTCGCCATAGAGCAGCAGGGCGTTGGGCGGCCCGGCGGCGTCGAGGTTTTCGGCCAGCCAGGCGAACACGTCTTCGCGCCCGGCATAGAGCGCCGCCGACGCGCCGGTGAGCGGGCGGCCGACCACGTAGGGGTTAGCCAGGTTCTCTGTGCGCTCGCGCGCTGTCGTCACGCTCGTTCCACTCATGGACTTCCGCCTCCGGCCATGCCCAACAAACGCGAACAGACCTGCTGCCGTCCCCCTGGGGGCGACGGCTGCCGGCGCTATCCGTTACAAGTTGTGGGTACTTCCGGTAAGTTCGCGCACCGACCCGGCGCATGACGGGTCGATAGAGGCATTATAGGTATTCAGTCCTATCTGTGCAAGCAATACTCAACCTAGACCTGACAGGTCTTCCGAGACCTGTCAGGTCTGAGCGACCCGCTCAAGCAGCCGCTCATAGAGCGCCGCCAGTTGCCGCGCCGCGGCCCGCCAGGTGAAGCGCGCCGCCTGGGCCGTGCCGGCGTCGATCAGTCGTTGGCGGGCCGCGGCGTCGCCCAGCAGCCGCAACATGGCCGCCGACCAGGCCGTCTCGTCGCCCGGCGGCAGCAGCAGCGCCGCCGGTTCGCCGTCCGTCGCGGCCACTTCGGGCAGGCTGCTGGCGTCGGAGCTGATGACCGGCACGCCACAGGCCATCGACTCCAGCAGCGGCAGGCCAAAGCCCTCGTAGAGGCTGGGAAAGACGAACAGATCGGCGGCCGAGTAGAGCGCCGGCAGGTCGGCGTCAGCGACGAAGCCGGGCATGATCACCCGTCCGGCCAACCCCTGCCGCTCGATCTCCGCCAGCAGCCCCTCGGACAGCCAGCCGCGGCCGCCGGCGATGACCAGCGCGTGCGGCTGCGCCTCGGCCACCGGACGAAAGGCGCGCACCAGCAGCTCGTAGTTCTTGCGCGGCTGAACCGTGCCGACGGCCAGCACGTACGGCCGCTGGCCGAGGCCATAGCGGGCGCGCATGGCGGCCAGCGCGGCCGCGTCGGTCACCGGCCGGAAGCGCTCGTTGACGCCGCTGTGGAGCACGGTCACCCTGTCGCCCGGCACGCGCCAGACGGCGGCCAGATCGCGCTTGGTCGATTCGGAGTCGGCCAGGATGTGCGTGGCGCGGGCCACCGAGCGCGGCACGACCCGGTTGAGGTAGGCCACCAGGCCGGCCGGGAAGGTGCCGGGGTAGTGGACGAAGGAGAGATCGTGGACGGTCAATAGCGTCGGCACGCCGCCGCGCACCGGCGGCAGGACGAAGTCCGGCGAATGGAACAGGTCGATGTGGCCGGTGAAAAGCTGCACGGGCAGCGGCACGCCGGCGCGATACCACAGCCGGTAGAGCCAACGCTCATCGACCGGCGCGGGCCGGTGCATCACGTGCGGTGCGATCGGCAGCGAGTCGGGCACGGGCAGCACGGCCGGCGGGCGGGCCGAAAAGAGAGTGTAGCGGTTGTGCGGCGCTTCGACCACCAGGGCGTGGATCAGCTCGCGGGTATAGCGGCCGATGCCGCCGCCCTGCGTCAGCGCCGCCGTGGCGTCGATGCCGATGACGTGGCCGTCGCGCTCGGCCATCACTCGACGTCGTTATAGGTCCAGTGCCGGTTGGCGAAGAAGTTCCAGAACAGGACGACGACGACGGCCACCATCAGCGACAGGTTGTCGGCCAGCCGCGTCGTGTACGCCTGGAGCGGGCCGATGCCGGCCACCAGCGACCGGAAGAGCGGCGTCATCAGGAAGACGATGGGGATGCGAATCAGCACGCCGACGACGCTGACCAGGAAGAACATGGTGAACTGCCGGCGGCGCGAGCGCGAGCGCGAGTCGGGGTAGGTCCAGTAGCGGTTCCAGAGGAAGTTGCTGCACACCGCGGCCACGAAAGAGATAGCCGAGGCGATCGACGGGCCGAGGTGGGTGATGAAGCGGTCGCCCAGACCGACGCCGGCCAGCAGGGTATAGAGCCAATGGCCGGGCGACACCCACTGGTTGGCCGGGTTGAGCAGGAGATTGAAGAAGCCGAAGTCCACAATGAAGCCAACGGCCCCGACGATCAGAAACTTGACAAAGCGCTTGGCCTCCTTGGGCCTTACGCCCAGGCGGCTCGAGACGTCAACCAACATTGCATGCATCTTCGACATTTCCTCAACGGGTATTGCCTGGGGATCGTTCGGACGGCGCTTTCGCCTCCGCCGGCGCGCCATCGTCCTCCACCCCCGCCCCACCACTGGGCGCGGCCAGCAATTGTAGCAGCGCCAGCATCGCGCCCAAATGGAGGTAGATATTATTCACGTAGAGTTTATCCACGAGATGGTGGACGGCCAAGGCCGCCCAGGCCGCCAGAAGCCCTACGGCTACCCCACGCTCCGGCCACGCCAGCCGGCGGGCGACGCGAATCGTCTGCCCGGCGACGGCCAGCCAGAAGAGCAGATAGGCCAGCAACCCCGGCAGCCCGACCTCGGCCAGCAGGTTCAGGTAGTAGTTGTGGGCGTGGCCCAGCGCGTCGGGCCAGTTGATGAGGGCGTAGCGCGGGTAGGCGGCGGCGTAGTTGCCGAAGCCGGCGCCCGTCCACAGGTCGTCGCGGGCCATGCCGGCCGCCGCCTGCCAGTGGGCCAGCCGCTCCAGCACGGCGTAGTTGGCGTCGTTGATGTCCACCCCGCGCACATCGCCCAGGGCGAACTCGTCGCCGAAGCCGGCCAGCCGGTCGGCCACCGACAGCGCCGGGCCGAACCCCGCGGCCACGCCCAGCAGCAGCCCGCCGCTCAGCACCACCGCGGCCGCCGCCCCGACGCCCAACCCCAGCGCCAACCGCCGCGCGCTGAACAGCGCCAGCACGCCCGCCCCGGCCAGAAAGCCGAGCCACGCGCCCCGGCTCCAGGAGAAGACCAGCGCCACCGTTGCCGCGCCGGCGCACAGGACGACGAACGCCGGCCACGCCCAGGACCTCAGCGGTCGAGACCTCAGCGGGCTTCCGAGACCTCTGAGGTCTGCCAACAGCCCCATCGTCGCTCCCAACGCCAGCAAGGCCGTCAGGTTCATGTAGCCGCCGAAGGGGTTGGGCTGCTCAAACGTGCCGTAGGCGCGGTAGAAGCGCTCCAGGATGACGAAGTGTTCCGGCCCATCACCGCGCAACCCGAACTGCCAGATGCCGATGAGCGCCTGGGACAGCCCGGCCACCAACAGTAGCCCCAGCACGACGCGCCCCACGGCCGCCGGGCCGCCCGGCCGGCGCGTCGGGTCGGCGGCCAGATCGACCACCAGCCAGACGATGAGGGCCATCTGTAGCCACTTGAACAGCTCGATCAGGCCCAATTCGACCGACGGCGCGTCGAGCAGCGACACCAGGGCCACCAGCACGAACAGCAGCCAGGGCACGTTCAGCGGCGTGAAGGGCACAACCAGCCGGCGGCGGGCCAGACACGACGCCAGCCAGGCGGCCAGCGTCAGCAGCAGCGCCAGTTGCCCGCTATCGAGCAGCGTCGGCCCGAGGGCCACGTTCTGCAACGCCCCCCACGGGCCAAGCAGCAGGGCCAGCCCCAGCCCGGCCAGCGGCTGGACGAGCGTCAGGACGACGGCCGCCGCGCCAACGATCAGCGCCGCCGCCAGCGGCAGCGGCAGCCGGGCGATGAGCAGGGCGGCCAGCGCGGCCAGCGCGGCCAACCCGGCCTGCCGCGGCGCCCCTTCGCCTGGCCGTGGAAGCGGGTTACGGGCGATCAAATGCGCGTCCGGAAGTAAGCGATCGTCTCGGCCAGCCCCTCAGCCACCGGCACGCGCGGCTCCCAGCCGAGCACCGTGCGGGCGCGGGTGATGTCGGGGCGGCGCACCTGGGGATCGTCCACAAAGCGGTCGTCGGTCGGCTCAACGCAGATGATCGGCGAATGGCTGCCCGATTGCTCCACAATGCGCTCGGCCAGTTCCAGGACGGTGATCTCCGTGTCGGGGTTGCCGATGTTGACCGGCTGCGTCTCGTCGGACAGCAGCAGGCGATAGATACCCTCAACCAGGTCGGAGTAGTACTGGAAAGCGCGGGTCTGCGTGCCCCGGCCATAGACCGTCAGCGGCCGGTTGGTCAGGGCCTGATAGATGAAGTTGGGCACGACGCGGCCGTCGTTCAGGCGCATGCGCGGGCCATAGGTATTGAAGATGCGCACGATGCGCGTCTCCAGCCCGTGGTAGCGGTGATAGGCCATCGTCATCGCTTCGGCGAAGCGCTTGGCCTCGTCGTATACGCCGCGCGGGCCGATGGGGTTGACGTGGCCCCAGTAGCTCTCCGGCTGCGGGTTCACCTGCGGGTCGCCATAGACCTCGGAGGTGGAGGCCAGCAGGTAGCGCGCGCCCTTGTGCTTGGCCAGGCCGAGGGTGTTGTGGGTTCCCAGAGAGCCGACCTTCAGCGTCGGGATGGGGTGCTCCAGATAGTCGTTGGGGCTGGCCGGGGAGGCGAAGTGCAGTACAGCATCCAGCGGCCCATCGACGTAGATGTACTGGCTGACGTTGTGCTTAATGAAGCTGAAACGTTCGTGCCCAAAGAGGTGGGCGATATTGTCCATGTTGCCGGTGATCAGGTTATCCATGCCGAGGACGGTGTGGCCTTCGGCGATGAAACGGTCGCTCAGGTGCGACCCCAGAAACCCGGCCGCGCCGGTGATAAGTACACGCATGATTCTCTCCAGGTAACGGGCCACGAGGGCGATTGGTAAACGATTACCACGGCGGATTCTACTCGCGCCGGGGGTATTGCGCGAATCAGTCATTCGTCATTCGCAAATCGTAATCCTATAATCTGACAATATGACTGAAGCATCCCCCGGCCCTGAGCCGACCACCGACATCCACGAGCGGCGCAAGGCCGATTCGGCCGGCCCTGAGCCGAACTCCGACATCCACGAGCGGCGCAAGGCCGACCATATCCGCATCAATCTGGAAGAAGACGTGGCCTTCAAGGCGCTGACCAACGGCCTGGAGGCGTATCGCTTCATGCATTGCGCCCTGCCTGAACTCGATCTGGCGACGGTGGACACCGGCAGCGACGTGCTGGGCAAGCGCCTGCGCACGCCGCTGCTCATCTCCTCCATGACCGGCGGCACGGCCCGCGCCCAGGCCATCAACCGCGAACTGGCCGCCGGGGCGCAGGCGGCGGGCATGGCCATGGGCCTCGGCTCCATGCGCGCGGCCATCGAGGACGCCACGCTGGAAGCGACGTATCAGGTGCGCGACGTGGCCCCCGACATCCTGCTCTTCGCCAACCTGGGCGCGGTGCAGCTCAACTACGGCTACGGCCTCGACCAGTGCCGGCGGGCGGTGGACATGATCGCCGCCGACGCGCTGATCCTGCACTTCAACGCCCTGCAAGAGGCCGTGCAGCCGGAGGGCGACGGCAACTTCGCCGGGCTGCTAGGCAAGGTTGAGGCCGTCTGCCGCGCCCTGCCCGTGCCGGTCGTGGCCAAGGAGGTCGGCTGGGGCTTCTCGGCCGAGGACGCGCGGCGGCTCGCCTCGGCCGGCGTGGCGGCCATCGACGTGGCCGGCGCGGGCGGCACGTCGTGGAGCCAGGTGGAGATGCACCGCGCGCCGACGGCCCGCCTGGCGCGGGTGGCCGGAGCGTTCATCGACTGGGGCATCCCGACGGCCGACTCGCTGCGCTACTGCCGCGCGGCCGCGCCCGGTCTGCCCCTCTTCGCCAGCGGCGGCATCAGGGACGGCATCGAGGCCGCCAAGTGCATCGCCCTGGGGGCATCGTTGGTCGGGCTGGCGGGCGAATTCCTGCGCGCCGCCGACCGCGACGGCGCGGCCGGTGTGGCCGAACTGGCGGCGACGATCACCGACGAACTGCGCGTGGCCATGTTCTGCGCCGGCGCGGCCGACCTGCGCGCCCTGAGTCACACCCCGCTCCACACCGGATTCTAGGCTTATGTTTCTATCCAAAGAGCCTCACGCAAAGATCGCCAAGGACGCCAAGGACGCCAAGAAGAGATTCTTTTTTGCGTCCTTGGCGCCCTTAGCGATCTTTGCGTGAGGCTCTTTAAAATCTGTGAAATCTGCGCAATCTGTGGTTATATCTCCTCCATGACCAACGAACTCCAGACCCTCACTGCCGACTTCCTGCCGGCCATCGAAGCCGAAATGCGGGCCGTGCTGCAAGCCAACGGCACGGCGGCCGACCCCTTCTACGGCATGATCCACTACCACATGGGCTGGGCCGATGAGGACCTACGTCCGGCAGGGGGCAACAGCGGCAAGCGCATCCGGCCGCTGCTGTGCCTGCTGGCCTGCGGCGCGGCCGGCGGCGATTGGCGGCAAGCCCTGCCCGCGGCGGCGGCCGTCGAAATCCTCCACAACTTCTCACTCGTCCACGACGACATTGAGGACAATAGCCCCACGCGCCGCGGCCGGCGTACTGTCTGGACGCTCTGGGGCCAGCCGCAGGCCATCAACACCGGCGACGCCATGTTCGCCCTGGCCCATCTGGCGTTGGCCCGCCTGGCCGACTGCGGCGTATCGCCGGCCACGGTCGTGCGCGCCCTGCGCCGCTTCGACGAGACGTGCGTCGCCCTGACCCGCGGCCAGTTTGCCGACATGACCTTCGAGACGCGGGACGCGGTGACGGTTGACGAGTACGTGGCCATGATCACCGGCAAGACGGCCGTGCTGGTGGCCCTGTGCGCCGAACTGGGCGCGCTGGTGGCGGCGGCCGGCGACGACCGCGTGGCCCACTTCGCCACTTTCGGCCTCAATCTAGGGCTGGCCTTCCAGGCCCAGGACGATCTGCTGGGCATCTGGGGCGATGAGCAACTGATCGGCAAGTCGGTCAGCAGCGACATCACCACGCGCAAGAAGACACTGCCCGTGCTCTACGCGCTGGAACGCAGCGCGCCCCTGCGTGAGCTATACGCGGGCGACGGCGACGACGCGGCGTTTGTCGCCCGTGTCGTGCCCCTGCTCGAAGCCGCCGGCGCGCGCGACTACACCGCCGAGCGCGCCGCCCACTATACGAATGAGGCCCTGGCGTCGCTGGCCCTGGCCCAGCCGGCAGGCCCGTCGGCGACGGCGCTGCTCCAGTTGACCGATATGCTGCTGCGGCGCGTCTTTTAGATTCGTCGCTCCGGGGCCTCCCACTTTCTGAAGTGGGTCGCACCTTCCGGCTGAGCGAAGTTTCAGGATCAAAAAGGTGCGACGCACTTCGGAAAGTGCGACGCACCTGATAGATAAAGAAGGTGCGACGCACTTCGGAAAGTGCGACGCACCGGGAGAGTCAGCTAGTCGCCCGGCTCCTCCCAGTCCTCTTCCTCATGCACTTCGCCGTCTACTTCGCCGTCTACTTCGCCGTCTTCATCGTCGTCCCACACCTCATCGTCATCGACCCAGACCTCTTCACCCTCTTCGCCGTCTTCGAAGTCGGAGATCAGCGTCAGGCGCGAAGCGTCGGCCGCGGCGGCGGCGATGGCGGCCAGAATCTCGTCGTCGGTATCATCGTCGATGAGGGCGCTGCTCGTCAGCCGCATGGCCGCCGGGTCAGCCTCGAAGAGTAGGCCTTCCGGCAGCGCCTCCGCCTCTTCTTCGCCGACGCGGAAGCCCGTGCCGGCCGGGATCAGCTTACCGATGATGACGTTCTCCTTCAGACCGATCAGACGGTCTTCCTTGCCCGCGATGGCCGCCCCGGCTAGGACCTTGATGGTGTGCTGGAACGAACTGGCCGACAGGAAGCTATCGGTGTTGAGCGACGCCTTGGTGATGCCCAGCAGCACCGGCTCGGCCTGCGCCGGCTGGCCGCCTTCGAGGATCACCTCTTCGTTCTTCTCCTGGAAGACAGGCGCTTCGATCAGGTCGCCGGGCAGCATGTCGGTATCGCCCGATTCGGTGACGACGACCTTGCTCAGCATCTTGCGGATGATGACCTCGAAGTGCTTGTCGTGGATGTTCTGGCCCTGCGGCCGATAGACCTGCTGGACTTCGCGCAGCAGATATTGCGTCACCGCGTCGCGCCCCAGAATCTCCAGGATGCGGTGCGGGTTGCGCGAGCCTTCGGTCAACTGGTCACCGGGATTGACGCGGGCGCCGTCGCTGATGAGCAAGCGCACGCCGGCGGCGATGTCGTAATCGCGCTCCTCGCGGCTCTCCCAGGTGACGCGCAGGCCGTTGTCGTCGCGCGTCACGCGGCCGGGATGGCGGGCGTGGATGATCTCGTCGCCGCTCTCGGCCAGCGTCTCGCCGACGGCCACGTCCTGGTTGTTCTCCACCAGAATCGACCAGCCGGCCGGAACCTCATAGACGTCATCGACCAGCTTGCTGTCGGTGATGAACGCATGGCGCACGCCGTCGATGACGCGGATATTGGCCACGCCGCCGATCTCGGTCATGACCGCCTCGCCCTTGGGGCGCTGGCGGGCCTCGAACAGCTCTTCGACGCGCGGCAGACCCTGGGTGATGTCACCACCGGCCGACGCCGTACCACCGGTGTGAAACGTACGCAGCGTCAACTGCGTGCCCGGCTCGCCGATGGACTGCGCGGCGACGATGCCGACGGCCGTGCCCAGCTCGACCGGCTTGCCGCGGGCCAGGTCGGTGCCATAGCACTTGCGGCAGATGCCCAGGCGCAACTCGCAAGTCATGGGCGAGTAGACGTAGATTTCGTCGCCGCCCAGCGCGTCCACCGCTTCGGCGGCCTCGCTGGTGTAGTACTCGCCTTCGGCGATGACGATCTCGCCGGTGGCCGGGTCGGTGATGGTCTCGGCGGCCACGCGGCCGGTCAGGCGCTCCGATAGCGTCTGCTTGCCGAAGTTATCGACACGACGGACGTAGATGCCCTTGTTCGTGCCGCAGTCCTCTTCCATGATGATGATGTCCTGCGCCACGTCCACCAGACGGCGGGTCAGGTAGCCGGCGTCGGCCGTGCGCAGCGCGGTGTCGGCCAGACCCTTGCGCGCGCCGTGGGTGGAGATGAAGTACTCCAGCGCGTCCAGGCCCTGGCGGAAGTTGGACTGAATCGGCACGGGGATGATGCGCCCTTGCGGGTCGGCCATCAGGCCGCGCATGCCGGCCAACTGGGTGATGGGGCCAAAGCCGCCCTTGCCCGCGCCCGACAGCGACATGATGGCCAGCGGGCCGTTGGGGTCCATGGCCTTTTTCACCGCGTCGGCGATGTCGTCCTTGGCCTCGTTCCACTGCTCGATCGTCCGCTGGTACTGCTCCTCTTCGGTCAGCAGGCCGCGGCGGAACTGGCGGTCGATCTCATCGACGCGCTTGCGGGCAGTTTCCAGGATCGGCCCGCGCTGCTCCGGGATGGTCAGGTCGGCCACGGCCACGGTCGTGCCCGACACGGTGGCGAAGCGGAAGCCGATGTCCTTGATGGCATCAACCATCTGGATCGTCGCTGTGTCGCCCAACACCTGGTGGACGCGGTTAATGAGCGAGTTGACGCCACCCTTGTCCAACAAGCGGTTGACGAAACGCGCCTTCTCCGGCATGGCCAGATTGAACAGCACACGGCCGGGCGACGTCTCGATGATGCGCGTCACCGGCTCGCCGTCGAGATAGCGGATTTGGCCGTCGTCGTTCCAGTAAGTCGGCGTCAGGATTTTGATCTTCGCGTGAATGTCAACGTGGCCCAGTTCATAGGCCATCTCGACCTCTTCCAGGCTGCTGAAGATGCGCCCTTCGCCCTTCAGTCCGTCGCGCATCATGGTGATGTAATAGACACCCAGCACCATGTCCTTCGACGGGCCGACAATGGGCTGGCCGTCGGCCGGCTTCATGAGATTGTGCGTGGCCATCATCATGCCCTTGGCCTCGGCCACGGCCTTGTCCGACAGCGGCACATGGACGGCCATCTGGTCGCCGTCAAAGTCGGCGTTGAAGGCGGCGCAGACCAGCGGGTGCAACTGGATCGCCTTGCCCTCGACCAGCTTGGGCATGAACGCCTGGATGCCCAGACGGTGCAGCGTCGGCGCGCGATTGAGCAGAATGGGCCGGCCCTGGATGACCTCTTCCAGCACCTCCCAGACCTCCGGCGGCTGGCGCTCCATGAAGCGCTTGGCGCCCTTGACGTTGCTGGCGTAACCGTAATGGACGAGCTTGCTGATGACGAACGGCCGGAATAGCTCCAGGGCCATTGTCTTGGGCAAACCGCATTCGCCCATCTTCAGCTTCGGGCCGACGACGATGACCGAACGGCCGGAGTAGTCGACGCGCTTGCCCAACAGGTTGCGGCGGAAGCGCCCCTTCTTGCCCTTCAGCATATCGGACAGGGACTTCAGTTCGCGCCGGCCGCGGCGGCTGAGGGCCTTGCCGCGCTGGCTGTTGTCGATCAGGCTATCGACCGCTTCCTGCAACATACGCTTCTCGTTGCGGACGATGACGTCCGGCGCGCCCAGTTCCAACAGGCGCTTGAGGCGGTTGTTGCGGTTGATGACGCGGCGATAGAGGTCGTTCAGGTCGGACGTGGCGAAGCGGCCGCCGTCCAACTGCACCATCGGGCGCAGGTCGGGCGGAATGACGGGCAGGACGGTCAGGATCATCCACTCCGGCCGGTTGCCGCTGGCGCGCAGCGCCTCGACCACCTGCAAGCGCTTGGTGGCCCGCTTGGCCGCCTGCTTGCTGCGGCTGGTGCGCACTTCGCGCCACAGGTCGCGGCCGAGCTTCTCCAGGTCCATACCCTTGAGGATTTCGTGGAACGCCTCGGCGCCCATGCCGGCGCGGAAGACGTTGCCGAACTTGCTCTTCAGTTCGCGGTAGTCGTTCTCATTGAGGAAGGTCATCTGCGACAGCGCTTCGAGCTGGTCGCGGTTGGCCTGGGCCTGCTGGCGCAGACGGA